>ERZ779957.738-NODE-738-length-9129-cov-2.95779_pt1 | contig 9129 bp, 5 predicted proteins | sample MGYA00511583_ERZ779957 | MGnify/ENA primary metagenome ERZ779957 (study PRJEB29588, sample SAMEA2146320) | human gut metagenome | biome: human gut; feature: human-associated habitat; material: faeces | place: Denmark | collected 2008/2010 ... | reverse complement strand
GCAGCGTACAGCGGCAACTCGGTGTTCGAGAAGTGGCTGACGCAGGGGAAGAGCACTGATGCGGCTGAGAATACGGCTGAAGCGTAAGGCAATATTCCTTGCAGCAATTCTTGTAAAATATCAAAAGTGCCCATCAGCAGTCGTGCTATTCGCCGCCTGCTGATGGACATTTTTGCTTATTCCTTTTGAGCAGCAACACGTTTGGTATCCATTGCCAAAGTTGCCATCAGCAGTTTCCGCGATTCTTCTTGGAAGCCAATCAGTTCATTCCAATTGCTGCTTTTTACGGCGGTAATCAATTCCTGCCTGATTTCCTCGTTGGGAATGAATGCAGTTTCGGAATCCTCGTTATATCCCAAATATCCAAGGTGAATCAGGTAAGTAATCACATCATCTTTGCTTGCGATTTTTGCCGGGTCATTCTTAAAGGTTGCCGTGTTGACTGCTACTTCTGCGCCAGAAAGCATTTCAATGATGGCAGTCTTTAAGCCATCATAATTCATGCTAATCAGCGGAACGACCACCTCATAAGAGCCGGTTTCAGACCAGTAGCTCCTGAATTTTCCTTTGGTCATCACACTGACGACTGCCCGCGGATTATAAATCTGGTATCCGTCAAGCAAGTACCCGTCATACCATTTCTTTACTTTCTCGTAATCTCTGCCGTACTTATCGCAAAGGATTTTTACTTCATTCTCCGTAAAACCGACATAAGGTGCAAGCCCGTATGCCTGAAGCATGGTAAACTCATCAAAGTTATTCAGCGCCGACTGCGTTTTTTCTTTCCTGATAGGAAGAATGCCTGTCAGATAAGCCAGCTGAATATACTTCGTCGGCTCCGTTCCTTTGAACATACCTCGAAGAAAACTGATGTAATTTTCCTGCACCTTCGCATTGGCAGTCTCGTCGCGAATCAGGACATCCCATTCGTCAATAATGATGATGAACTTTTTTCCCACTGCCGTATTGATTTGCGACAATGCATCTGGTAAGGAAGTTGTTTTTTCCGTCAGTATATTGGGATAGTATGCTTCCAACTCCGAAATGGTTTTCTCCGAAATATAAGACACAACATTTTCCACGCCACCCGCGGGCTCGATGCACCATTGAATATCAATATGAATCACATCGTATTTGTTCAGATGCTTCTTGAAGTCGGCAGACTTGCTGATTTCCAGTCCGGCAAACATTGCTTCCGAGTCGCAGCCCTTGCTGTAATACGCCGTCAGCATATTGGCAGTGATGGACTTCCCGAACCGTCGCGGACGGCTGTTGCAGATATATCCTTCCATCGTGCCAAGAACGCGATTGGTGTATGCAATCATTCCGGTTTTGTCAACATAAATTTGCGAGTTCAGCGCAACCTGAAAAGCGCTGTTGTTCGGATTCACAAAGCGCCCCATTGCCTCTGCTCCTTTCCGAAGGATGTTTGCTGAGGTTTTGATTTCCACGACTGCTCAATGAAATCACCCCTTAGCCTGCTCTTATTTTACTATTGATTTCGGGAAATAGCAAGGCAATCAGACGACGGGCGGCATCAATTTTTCAATACGAAGGAATGCAATCTGCAACGATATTTCAAAAGAAACGGGGAAAATCTTCATTTTTGCAAGCAATGGTTGAAAGTATAGTTAGAATGTTTGCCGACAAAGATGAAGATTTCTGCTGCAAAATTGCATAAGGCAATTGAAATACTAATCAAGACGTAAGGAGCTGCTATTAAGCTGCGATTTCTGGATTTTCCGCCATCATCAGCATTGGCTTATGAAAAAAGATATATTCTTTAGCCGTTGATGGTGCATCCTGCGCTGCTCTTCATGACCGCACCTCACGATACTTCCGCTCCAGTCCTTCCGTTTTCTCCCGAATTTCCTCTGCAATCTGTTTGCATACTTTTGTCGGCATTCCAGCCACTCGTCCTACTGCTAATACGTCCTTCATGCCGGGGTCACGCCCATTGCCATTCACCGTGGTCGTGTGTTCACCATAATACGTTGTACTCCAATGCCGATGTCTACGGGCATTCAAGGATTATCAACTCTTGAAAATGCTCTCCAGATATGCGTCATTCCCTGTTGTCGCAATCCAATACTGGCATTTCTCGCGCCAACGCCCTCAAACTGGCATTTGCCGGAATAATAAAATTGCTCTTATACTTTCCATGTTGCATTGCAATGGACTTGACATTCCTATACGAAAAACGATGAAATTACTGGAAAATATTCTTCAACTTTGGAAAACAACAAGTTAATCTGACTGAGTAGCCAGTCGATGTAGACTGGTGCGGTAGTGAATACAGGCTGACTGTATATTGCAAAAAAAACAGCGAAACTTTCATTTTTGCAATCAAATATTGAAAGTATAGTTCCATGATGGCTATGCATGCGTCATTTTCCAAGGGGAAGAATACTCACTTGATATTGCTCTTCGGCGCGGGACTTTCTTTTCGCAGGGCGTTTTGCTATAATAGAATTGCTTTTTGCTTGTGCGACGTCGTTCGCCGCCTTTTTTGCGCAGGTTCGGTGTGACGCGGACGTTTTGCGCGAAATAATGAAAGAATGTCGCAACTGGTGAAGCAAAGAAAAGAAAAAAACAAAAACGCCCTTTGCGCGAATATGTTATTTTGTGTTCATTTGTGCTATTGTGTCAAAGATATTCTATTGTTTCTGGTGAAAACTTGTGCTATACTATTATCAATAGAACCGATAGGAATTCGGTTCAACAATTGCAAAGGAGGCTTCCCTATGAAGAAATTCCTCTCCGTCGTATCTCTGCTGATGGCGCTCATGATGCTCTGCACCAGCGCGCTGGCGAACGAACAGAAATATGATGAACCCGTGACGGTGCATTTCGTTCGTTCCACGGACGACACGCTCGACGCGAACTACTTCTCGCAGCATCCCGACAAGACCATGACCGACAACCTCTGGTGCGATCTGTTCCGCGACGAGCTGAACATCAACGTGGAATACGACTGGATCGTGAAGAGCGGCGACGAATACGACCAGAAGCTGGCTGCGGAGTTGGCCGTCGGCGCCATTCCGGAGTTCGTGAACGTGACCGCTCTGCAAGCCAAGCAGCTGTATGAGGCGGGTCTGATTATGCCGCTCGACGAAATCTACAACGAGTACGCAACCGAGCAGACCAAGCGCGTCATGCTGGAAACCGGCACTTCTCCCTTTGACGCGGTCACCTTCGACGGTCAGCTTTACGCGCTGCCCGTGGTTGGCGAAACGCTGATGATTGCCGACCTGATGTGGATTCGCACGGACTGGCTGGAAAAGCTGAACCTGCCCGTTCCCACCACCATGGACGAGCTGATTGCTACGGCGAAGGCCTTCGCTGAGGCTGACTTCGACGGCAACGGCGTGAACGACACCATCGGCATGGCCGTGTCCAAGACGCCTTGGGATCAGCTGTTCACGCTGAAGGGCTTCTTCAATGCGTTCGATTCCTATCCCGAAATCTGGGTGGATGACGGCACGGGCAAGCTGGTGTACGGTTCTACGCTGCCCGGTACCAAGGACGCGCTGGCGACGCTGCATCAGATGTATGTGGACGGTCTGCTGGATCCTGAATTTGCCGTTAAGGACGACGGCAAGGTGGCGGAAGCGACCACTTCCGGCAAGTGCGGCATCATGTTTGGCGCACAGTGGAACTCTATTTACCCCCTGCAGAACAGCAAGAACCTTGAGCCCGAAGGACAGTGACAGGCGTTCCCCATCGTAACGGCTACCGACCACAAGGCGAAGGCGCAGACGGACGTCGGCACTACCGCTTGGACCGTGGTTCGCAAGGACTGCGAGCATCCCGAAGCCGTTGTGAAGATGTACAACCTCTTCATCGACAAGTGCTGGGGCCCCAACAACGAGAACGGCGTGTACTACGCGCCCCTGGATTCCGAATCCATCTGGAAGCTGTCCCCTGTGACCCCCACCAAGCCGGACAAGAACCTGAACGCTTTCCTCGATCTGGAAGCGGCGCGTCAGTCCGGCGATTTCTCTCAGGTCACCGGTGAAGGCTACTCCATCCTTCAGAAGCTTCAGGCGTTTGAATCCGGCTCCGAGGAAGGCTTCGCCCTGTGGGGCTGGGAGCGCATCTACGGTGCGGAAGGCGCTTACGGCGTGCTGAACTACTACAAGGAAAACAATCTGACGCAGGACATGATGTTCGTTGGCGCACCCACCGAAAGCATGACCCTGTACATGAGCTACCTCAAGGACCTGCAGAACGAAACCTTCGTGAAGATCATCACCGGCGAGGAAACCATTGACGCTTTCGACCGGTTTGTGGAAAACTTCTACGCCAACGGCGGCGACGCGATTACTGAAGAAGTCAACGAATGGTATGCTTCCTTGAAGTAATCTGACCGATTGACTAACGGGGGCTGGTGACAACATCAGCCCCCGCTTTCAAATCAATCCCAGCAGGGGGCGACGACTGTGGAAAAAAGCATTGTAAGCAAAAATTACGTCAACCTGAAGCGCGTTCGGAGAAGAAAACGCTTGCGGCGCGAGCTGCCCTTTCATCTGATGCTGCTGCCCGGCGTTATTCTTGTCTTCATCTATATGTACCTTCCCATGATTGGGCTGAAGATCGCATTTGAGAACTTTATTCCGGCGAAGGGACTGTTTGGTCCTCAGAAATTTGTCGGCATGAGGAACTTCCAAATGCTGCTGCGAAATCCCCAGACGATGCCTGCGCTCCGCAACACGATCATCATCTCGGCGTGGAAAATGGCACTGCATCTGCTCGTGCCTGTCATCGTGTCCATTTTGCTCAATGAGATTCAAAGCAACGCCTTCCGGCGCCTTTCGCAAACCTTGATTTATCTGCCCCACTTCCTGAGCTGGATTATTCTGGCGGGTATTCTGATTGACCTGCTGTCGCCCAACGGCGGTCTTGTCAATCGCCTCCTGGGGCTATTCGGCGCTGAACCGATTTTCTTCCTTGGCAGCAACAAATGGTTCCGATTTACGCTGGTGTTTACTGACGTATGGAAGGAATTTGGCTTTGGTACGATTGTGTATCTGGCTGCTATTACCAACATTGATCCCACCCAGTATGAAGCCGCGACCATTGACGGCGCCAACCGCTTTCAGCGGATCATGCATGTCACCTTGCCCAATATGCGCATGATTATCGTGCTGATGATGGTGCTGAGCCTTGGCAACGTGCTCAATGCCGGTTTTGATCAGGTTTATAACATGTACAGCGAGGCTGTTTATTCCACCGGCGATATTCTGGATACGTTCATTTATCGCCTGAGCTTTAAGAACGGTCTGTGGGGACAGTCCGCCGCTGTGAGCATGTTCAAATCCGTTGTATCGACACTCTTTATCTCTGTAAGCTATCTGTGCGCCTACAAGTTCGCAGATTACAGAGTTTTCTGATGAGGAGGCGCGTGGTATGGTTAAGTCAAAGAGCTTCGGAGCCCGGGTATTCGTTGTGGTCAACGCCCTGGTAATCGGTTTGCTGGCCGCGTCTTGCCTGATTCCGCTGATTCACGTATTCGCCATCTCCCTGTCAGATAAGTCCTCTGCCTCTGGCGGTCTGGTTACGCTGTGGCCGGTGAATTTCACGCTGGAAAGCTATAAGTATGTCATCAACCGCGCTCCCTTCTGGACGGCGATGCTTGTTTCGCTCAAGCGTGTGCTGGTCGGCGTGAGCCTGAACATGTTTTTCTGCATCATTTGCGCCTATCCGCTGAGCAAGGAAACAAACCAGTTCCGCGCCCGCACGGCGTATGCATGGTATTTCTTCATTACTATGCTGATTTCCGGCGGCATGATTCCGCTGTACATGGTCATTAACCTTACTGGACTCAAGGGAACCTTCTGGTCGCTGGTGATTCCCGGCGCTGTCCCTGTGTACAACATTATTCTGCTGCTGAATTTCTTCCGTCAGACGCCCCGAGAGCTGGAGGAGGCCGCCATCATGGACGGCGCCAGCCAGTGGCGCATTCTGTGGCAGATCTTTGTGCCCACCTCCAAGGCGGCGCTCGCCACCGTCGCCCTGTACTCCACTGTGTATCACTGGAACGAATGGTTCAACGGCATCATCTACAGCAGAGGTCCGGAGCAATATCCTTTGCAGAGCTACATGCGAACCATTGTCATTGACCAGAAGCTCACGCAGATGGGCGCCGGCGACTGGGAGGCGCTTGCCTTGGTATCCGACAAAACCGTGAAATGCGCCATGATTTTTGTAGCATGCTTCCCGATGCTGGTGCTGTATCCTTTCTTGCAGCGCTACTTCGTCAAGGGCATGGTGCTGGGGTCTGTGAAGGGATAATTGCGCATGCATAAACAGCCGCTGGGTCTAAATCGCCGTGGGTTCATCCGCCTGCTGGCCATCACGGTCGCCGTGGTGCTGGTGTTCTATGCCATCGGGCTTTACCTGAACCATATGGGATTGCAGACCCTTCATGGGAACATGGAGGCGCTTAGCGAACGGGAATGCAGCTATATTGCGTCGCAAATCAATCTGGAGGTCGGAAATCTGATTACCCAGTGTCAGGAGCTTGCGGCGGATAAGGAGCTGCTGCGGTATGTGATCGCCTATCCGCGGCTCAGCGACTATCAGCGCATCGCCAGCATTAGCGGGCTGTCTGATAAGCTGCTCCGCATGAAGCGCTCGTGTGATTTGCTGGAAAACGCAAAGATCCTGCTGCCGCAGATCGACCGCGTTATCTCGACGGAAAAATCCATCTATGATACGATGGATCGGAGCGAGTACGAGATCTTCCGGCAATTGGTGGACGGAAAGCTGCTGCGCATCGCAGAGCATGGGGAGAACCTTTATATGCTTTGCAGCCCTGTAACGCAGGGAGAGCCGATGTTCCTCATTTCTGTCTGCATATCGCCGGAACGTCTCGAACGGCGAATGCGCCTGTTGGCCAGCGAAAACGCGCTGGACATGACGCTGTATACGCCGGAAGGCACGGTGTTTTTCAGTTCTGGAACGAAAAATGGGTTGCTGTCCGCCGGAAAGGAGGGCAGCAGCCTTTTGGGCGTGCAGGGGGAAAGCACTTTTTCCGCAGAGACGGAAATACCGCTGCTGCATCTTACGCTTCGCTGTGTCGGCACGATAGCGGATGAATTGCAGCCGCTGATGCGCCATCGTATGTGGGTCTGCCTGCTGACCGCGCTGGCGCTGGTGCTGCTGGTTATTTATCTTACCTATTTCCGGCGATATATCCTTCAGCCGCTGGATACCATTGCCGATTCCCTGCGTCAGGCGGGCGAAACGGGACATTTCCATATTGACCGCTCGGATGCGGGCTTTGACGACCTCTACGCCCAGTTTAACTCCATGATGGAGAATCTGGAAAGCCTCAAGGCGCAGGTTTATGAGGAACGGCTGCGCGCACAGCAGGCGGAGATTCGGCAGCTGCAAATGCAAATCAATCCGCATTTCTTTTACAACACGCTCTTTATGGTCTACCGCATGGCGCAGCAGGATGGCAACGAAGACATTGCGCGGCTGAGCCTGAATCTGAGCCGCTATTACCGCTACATCACGACCATTCCGGAGCATGACGTTCCCCTGCGCGACGAGGTGAACCATATCCGGCAGTACCTGGAAATTCAAGGGATGCGTTTTTCTCCGCGGGTGCGCGTGCATATGAACGAGCTGCCGGAGGAAATCGCGCAGGAAAACATACCGCCGCTGATTCTTCAGCCGGTGGTGGAGAATGCCTTTGTGCATGGCGTGAAGAACAAGCAAAGCGGCGGCGTGGTGGAGGTCAGCTTTATCATGGAGCAGGATCGCTTCGGCGTAACGGTATATGATAACGGCGGAACGATGGATGCGGAAAGCGTGCGCCGCCTGGACGAGCGAATGCGCGCCGGAGAACTGGCGGAGGGCAGCGCGCTGTATAACCTGTATCGCCGCATGGAGCTGCTCTACGGTGATCATTATGAGCTGAAACTGGAAAGCTTTGCGGACGGATTGTCTGTGACAATCCTGTTCCCGAGGACAGGGAGGTAAGGCGGCATGGAATCGCTTCTTATTGTCGATGACGAGGTTATCATTGCCGACGGATTGTACCATATGCTTCAGGAGGTGTTTCAGGACAGGCTGGAGGTTCGCCGCTGCTACAGCTGCGACGAGGCGTGTGCCGTGATGAACCGCAACCGCGTGGATATTCTGTTGACCGATATTGAAATGCCCGGAGCGTCGGGGCTGGAGCTTCACCGCATGGTGCGCGAACGCTGGCCGATGACCCGCGTTATCTACCTGACCGGCTATTCCGATTTTGATTATGCGCGCCGAGCGCTGAAGCAGCGTGCGTTTGCGTATGTACTCAAAAGCGAAGGCGACCAAGTGCTTATCAGCACGGTGGAAAGAGCGGTAGAGAACCTGCAGGAGGAAAGCGCGAGGCTGATGCGGCAGGCGGCGGTGGCGAGCGAATATGCAAGGCAGCTGCGGCAGCTGGTGTTCCATGCCATGCACGGCGGACAGCTGCAAGAGGAATCGCTGCTTGCCGCCATCAAGGACAGCGGTTTTCCCTTTGACGCACATCGACCGGTGCGTATGGGATATGGCATGTTCGGCGCAGCCATGCGCCCCGAGCTTCTGCATCAGTCGATGAACCTGATCGAGGAGCTGATGCGCCCCCATTTGCCGATGCTGCTGACCGACATGAATGCCCGCTGCTTCTCCATTGTGTTTCAGCCCTCGGAGGAGGACAGCGCGCTGCTGGAGGGACACCTGGAGAATGCGCAGCGGATGATCGAGCAGCAGGGACAGCAGCTGACGCTCTGCCTGATGGACTGCGAAACAGAATGGAAGGCATTGGGGAAGGGAGCGGCGCAGATGCTGGAGCTGATCAATCAGGTCAGCCCCGCGTCCGGCGAACTGGTCACGCTGCACGCGACGCAGGCGCAGCCAACGTCCTCGATGCCGCTGGTATCCGTCAGCGACGGACAGGCAAGCCTTATCCGCATGAAGGAATACCTGCTTACCGGTCAGGAGGATCTTTTTGCTGAAGAAACCCCGCGTTTTTTTCAGCTTCTGGCAGATACCAGCGATAAGCGAAGCACCGATGAGCTTTACGAGGCGCTGGCGCAGTTCATGCGCGATTGCAGCGGCGCCTTCCTGACGGGCGACATTGCGTCGCCCGCG
>ERZ779957.736-NODE-736-length-9160-cov-2.41472_pt1 | contig 9160 bp, 8 predicted proteins | sample MGYA00511583_ERZ779957 | MGnify/ENA primary metagenome ERZ779957 (study PRJEB29588, sample SAMEA2146320) | human gut metagenome | biome: human gut; feature: human-associated habitat; material: faeces | place: Denmark | collected 2008/2010 ... | reverse complement strand
TTTGAATTTGAAGATGGTGGAACAAGAGTAATTCATTATAGTCCAGAAACATATGAACCTATAATATAATTTGAATTACAAGGAGACTAAATTGAAAGAGAATATTGCGAAACATATAGATGTATTATTTGAAAGATATCCAGAATTGGATTTTAATAGGGAATACATAAAAAAAGCATATGAATTATTAGAACAGACTTTTTTGAATGGTGGAAAGCTTTTAGTTGCAGGTAATGGTGGTTCAGCTTCGGATGCTGAGCATATTGTCGGTGAGTTAATGAAAGGCTTTGAAAAACAAAGAAGACTTCCTGTGGAATATAAGGATAGATTAATTAATGAAAATGAGAAACTTGGAAATGTTTTAGCTGATAATTTACAGATGGCACTACCTGCAATTGCGTTAGATGGTCATATAGCATTATCTACTGCATATATGAATGACTGCAGACCAGAGTTATGTTTTGCACAGCAGGTTAATGGGTATGGAAATAGTGGAGATATTTTCTTAGGGATTTCAACATCTGGTAATAGTAAAAATATTTTATATGCTGCAATAACTGCTAAAGCGAAAGGGTTAAAAGTTATAGGACTCACAGGTGCAAATGATAGTGAATTATCTAAAATAGCAGATGTAACAATCCGTTCATCACAGACAAGAACATATATGATACAGGAGCATCACTTACCTATTTATCATTGTCTATGTTTAATGCTGGAAGAAAGATTTTTTGGAGAGGAATAGCTGATGGAAAAGCAGGCACTTTTAAATACATATGTAAATAATGTAGATATGTCAGAGACAATTTGTGCGATAGAAGAGATGATTGCGTCTAAGAATAAATCATACATAGTTGCTATTAACGTAGATGTGGTTATGAAGATTGAGAATGACAGCTATTTGAAAAAAATTGTTGATGATGCAGATATGGTTCTGGTTGATGGAAAACCATTAGTTTGGATTTCTAAGCTTCATAAAAGACCGGTAAAGGCTAAAATATCAGGTTCTGATTTGGTTCCAGAGTTATGTAAAGTTGCACAAAAGAAAAAATATACAATATTTATTATTGGTGGTAAAGATGGGATAGCTGAAAAGGCTAAGGCTAATTTAGAAAAAAAGCTTCCTGACATAGAGATTGTTGGTGTATATGCTCCTCCATTTGGCTTTGAAAAAAATCAAGATGAGTTAGATAGAATAAATGCAATGATTTCTGATGTTCATCCGGATTTATTAATTGCTTGTTTTGGATGTCCTAAGCAGGAAAAATGGATATATGAAAATATAGATAAATATGATGCAAAGGTCACTATATGTGCAGGTGCAACAGTGGATTTTCTTGCTGGAAATGTCAAAAGAGCACCTCGCTGGATGAGTGACCACGGATTGGAATGGTTTTATAGGTTATTACAAGAGCCTAAAAGAATGTTTAAAAGATATTTAATAGATGATGTAAAAATATTACGATTGGTAAGAAAATATAAATAATATAATGAGGGTATAGTTTTGGATAATAAAAAAGATGTTGCGGTTATTATATTAAATTTTAAATCTTGGCAGGAAACAATACAGGAAGCCGATATATGTAACGAATTTCTTGGGATTGATTATGAAAATATCATTATTGTTGATAATGCTTCTCCTAATGATTCATATGTAAATCTTAAAAGTACTTCAAAAGAAAAGAATTTCATATTAATTAAATCAGAAAATAATAATGGATATGCTGCTGGAAATAATATCGGAATGAGGTATGCTTATAAGGCAGGGTATAAATATGCATGGATATTAAATAATGATATTTTAATTAATGACAAAGAGATTGTTACAAAGCTTACGGATATATTTAAAAAAGACTCTAGTGTAGCGGTTGTTAATCCAGATATATATGCTCCAGATGGGCATATGTATAATAGAGATTCTATAAGACCCGATTTTTTTGATTTGACATTTGGAATGTTAAATTATAAGAAAAAAGGTCGTAAGATAGAAGATAGAGGTGGATATTCATATATATACAGACCGCAGGGGTGTTGTATGATGGTTGATTTAAATAAAATGAATGAAATCGATTATATGGATGAGCATACATTTTTATATGTTGAGGAACCAATTCTGGCAGAAAGATTAATGCAGAAAAATTACAAATGTGCCTGCTGTATAGCAACAAGTATAATACACAATCATTCAACAACAGTAAAATCTGTATTTGCTAAAAATAAGATTCGTAAAATGAATAATGAGAGTTTTAAATATTATTTAAAGCAGTATAGAAAATTTAATATAGTTAAAACAAATATATGTTTATTCTTTAATTATTTAAAATTACTTATGTTAGATTAATCTAAGTTATAATGGAGAAGAAATGAAAAAACGTAAAATCTTGTATATTTCAATGAGTATACCATATGATAATGTTCCTCATGCAGGAGGAAAAACTTTCAATTATTATATTAATGGATTTGCCAATGATATAGATAATGAAGTTACTATGATTGCAAAAGTTTTACCAGAAGAGGAACATCAGATCGAAAATATTAATCCCAATATTAACACTATAATAGTAAGAACACCGAAGAATAAGGTAAAGAAATATATTTCATATATTAAAAGTTTGAATTCAAAAATAAATCCGTTATACCGATATGGAAATGTATTAACTAAAGAGATATTTAACCAGATAGGGAATGAGTTAGATAAATTAAAAAATACAGGATATGTACCTGATATTGTAATACTTGAATGGACGTGGATGTTATTATTTATAGATCAGGTAAAAAAAAGATTTCCTAATGCAAAATATATTGCTTCGGAACATGATGTTTCTTTTTTAGGTGCACAGAGACAATATGAAAACGCTAAAGGTTTTAAGAAGATATATAAAAAATTATATTATAATAATTTGTATAAGAGAGAAATATTAAGTATTAATAAATGTGATTATGTTGTAACACATAATGCAAAAGATAAAAAATTATTACTTAAAAATGGAGTTGAACAATCTAAACTAGGTGTAATTGTTCCATATATTAATTTACCAGAACAAGTTGCAAGAAAAAATATAAATAAAAATATATTATTCTATGGTGCAATGAATAGAATGGAAAATGAAATAAGTGCAGAATGGTTTATTAAAAATGTTATGCCTGAAATTAAGGATACTGGTGCAAAATATGTAATTGTTGGAAATAAACCTAGTGATGAGTTAAAAAAATATGAGTCTGATAATGTTATAATTACAGGTTTTGTTCAAGATATTCAGCCATATTTTTCAAGTGCAATGTGTCTAGCAGCACCTATTCAAGCTGGAGCTGGTGTTAAAGTGAAAATTCTGGAGGCTATGGCTATGGGAGTTCCAGTTCTTACTAATAATATTGGAATTGAAGGAATAGAAGTTGACGATGGCATACATTATTATCATTGTGAGACACCAGAGGATTATAATGGCAAAATAAGATATATTATACAGAATAGAGATGAAGCAGAAAAAGTTGCTCAAAATGCTTTAAAGTTCATAAATGACAATTATAATTTAAAAAATTCTTTCAAGGAATATAGTGAAAAAATTTATTCTTTATAATATGGTTAGATTCAGAGGTTAAGAATATGATTAAAAAAGTTAATGCATATTATATTTTTGCAGTTATATTTGTATTATATTATATTCCAAGATATATAGAATATACGACGTTTATTAAAATTGATGAGATAAAATTAATAGTGACATTTACAAAATTAATTTCTTATATGTTAGCATTTTCTTATATTGTATATAAGGTAGTACAGAAGAAAAGTATATCATTATTACTTTCTACAATAATGCTTTTTTTCTTGTTCCAGTCTTTTTTAGGTGAAAGAAAAAGTGTATTTGTTGTATTATTGTTTTCAACAATATTTGAAGAAGAGTATATGGATAAATATATTCGTTCTTTATTTAATATTTCTGTCGTTTTATATGTAATAACTTTCATATCTTCAAAGGCAGGAATAATAGAGAATGTAATTACATCGCGTGATAAATTAGGTGGGGCATGGATAGCTGGTGGTAATGGATTTGAATATCCAGGGCAAATGATAATGATGTTGATGCCTATTGTATTTATGTATTATTATTTAAAAAGTGGTAAAATAACATGGAAGGATAATGTATTCTGGCTGGTAGTAGATGCATTCATATTTAGCCAGTGCCTTACAATAACAGGAACAGTAATGATAGCATTATTTATTGCCTGTTATAATGTTTTACAATATAGAATAAAAACAAAAGATAGTAAAATATTGGCTTCTGGTATAATAAAATTTCTGCCATTTATATTTTTATTCATTACAATAATATTACTTGTTATATATAAGGTGTTTCCATTAGTGGGAAATATATTAGACAAAGCCTTAAATGGAAGATTGAATATAGGTAATATAATAATTAAAAGTTATGGAATAAAGATATTAGGTACTAATTTTACTAATGGAATTAATAATGGATATTATGAGATATTAGATTCTGAATATATGCATATGCTTGTTGCGGAAGGAATTTTATTTTTAATTGTTGCATTAATATTATGCTGTTTTGTTCTTAAATATACTCAATTAATAAATAATCAATATTTAACATTAATTTGGATATTTATTCTTTTGAATTCAATTGTTAATAATGGGATATTTAATTTGGTATTTAATCCATTTAGTATATTAATAACTCTATATATAAGAAAAAATCTTAATAATGCTTATTTAAAAGAAAAGTTTGACAAATTAAAAAAACGATAAAAGAAGAATGATAAAATAGAAATTATAGATTATAATTCATTAAGGAGACAATGGAAATGTCAATAGTTACAACTACAGAAATGTTTAAAAAAGCGTATAAAGAAGGATATGCGATTGGTGCTTTTAATGTTAATAATATGGAAATTATACAGGGAATTATGGAAGCAGCTGGTGAGTTGAGATCTCCGGTTATATTACAAGTATCTAATGGAGCTAGAAAGTATGCGGGACATAATTATATTGTTAAACTGGTTGAAGCAGCAACTATGCAATATAAGGATATTCCAGTTGCTTTACATCTTGATCATGGAGCAGATTTTGAAATGTGTAAATCGTGTATAGATGGTGGTTTTACATCTGTTATGATTGATGCTTCTCAGTATTCGTTTAAGGAAAATATTGAACTTACCAAAAAAGTTGTAGATTATGCACATGAGCGTGGTGTAGTTGTAGAAGGAGAGCTTGGACAGTTGGCAGGTGTAGAAGATGATGTTAATGTAGAGCATCATTCCTATACAAAACCAGAAGAAGTAGAAGAATTTGTATCTAAAACAGGTGTTGATTCATTAGCAATAGCAATAGGAACAAGTCATGGAGCGTTTAAATTTAAACCAGGTACAAAGCCACAGCTTAGATTTGATATTCTGGAAGAGGTTTCTAAAAGACTTCCAGAATTTCCGATTGTTTTACATGGAGCTTCAAGTGTATCTGCTAAATATGTTGATATAATTAATTCAAATGGTGGAAAATTAAAAGATGCAGTAGGCATTCCAGAAGATATGTTAAGAAAGGCTGCCAAGAGTTCAGTATGTAAAATTAATATAGATTCTGATATAAGATTAGCAATGACAGCAGGAGTAAGAGAAGCTTTAGTGGAGAATGAGGATATGTTTGATCCTAGAGTATATCTTAAACAAGGCCGTGCGTATGTTAAAGAATTGGTTGAACACAAAATGATAAATGTATTGGGTAGTAATGGAAAGGCATAAGTAATATGAAAACAGTAATAATGGCAGGTGGAAAAGGAACGAGAATATCAGAAATGTTTCCAGATATCCCTAAACCACTTATTCCTATTGATGGTGTACCTGTATTAGAAAGAGAAATAATATCCCTGCATAATCAAGGTTTTGATGATATAATCATAACAATTTCACATATGGGAGATAAGATAAAAGAATATTTTGAAGATGGAAGAAAATGGAATGTAAATATACAGTATTTTGAAGAAAAAATTCCATTAGGAAATGCAGGAGCATTATTTAAAATAAGAAACTTACTGGGAAAAGAGCCTTTTTTATTATTAAATGCAGATGCAATGTTTGAGGTGGATTTTAATAGAATGTTAAAGTTTCACAAAGAGCATAAAGCATTAGTTACATTATTTACCCATCCTAATAGTCATCCGTACGATAGTGGATTAATTGTAGCAAATGAAAAGTCAATAGTTGAAGAGTGGCTTACCAAAGAGGATGCTAGACCACAATGGTACAAAAACAGGGTTAATGCAGGGTTACATATAATAGATCCGTCTGTTCTGGATATGCTTTCAATAAATGAAGATGATATTGGCAGGGAAATTAATGGAAAAGTTGTTAAGGTGGATTTAGATCGTCAGATTTTAAAACCATTGTGTGGTAAAGGTTTTATGTTATGCTACGATAGTCCCGAGTATGTAAAAGATATGGGAACACCTGAGAGGTATTATGCTGTAGAAAATGATTATAAAAAAGGGATAGTCAGTGCAAAGAATTTAGCAAATAAACAGAAAGCTGTTTTTTTAGATCGTGATGGCACAATTAATGTATATAAGGGATTTTTAAGAGATATTGATGAATTTGAACTGATTGATGGTGTTGCAGATGCTATTAAAAAGATAAATAATAGTGGATATCTGTGTATTGTAGTTACTAACCAGCCAGTTATAGCAAGAGGTGAAGTTACATATGAACAGTTAGATATGATCCATAAAAAGATGGAAACTCTGCTTGGATTAGATGGAGCTTATATTGATGGATTATATTATTGCCCACACCATCCTCATAAGGGTTATGAAGGAGAAATACCAGAATTAAAGATTGATTGTAAGTGTAGAAAACCAAAGCCAGGAATGTTATATATGGCAGAAAAAGATTTTAATATCAGTCTTTCAGATAGCTTTATGGTTGGAGATGGTGAAAATGATATTATTGCCGGAAATGCAGCTGGTTGCAGGAGCGTATTAATTGCAAATAAACAAGAAAATACTATTGATAAAGGTATAGCAGCAGATGTCGTAAATGATGTCGTTGAGTTTGTCGATAAATATATAAGTAATATATAATACTAAAAATATTTGCTGATAAGACTGTATAAATAAGTATTATGATATGGATGCAACAATTGCTTCTGTACTTGATAAATGTAGTGAGATATTTATATAATGTTACATTAATATGCTTTATATAAAAATAGAGGTGCAAAGTGAATAAAAGAACATTAAAATCTATTATAATAATGGGAATATCATCAGTAGTAGGTTATCTGGTTACATTATTTTTAACATCATATGTTACTGAGAATATAGGTATTGAGGCATATGGCTTTGTTTCTATTTCAAAAACATTTGTTAGTTATGGAGAAATAGTTACAATTGCATTGACTTCATTTGTAGTAAGATATATTACGATTAATTATCATAAGCACGATATTGAGGCGGCTGAATCCTATTATGTATCTTCTATCAATGCAAGTATAGTGTTATGTATATTATTATCTGTGGTTTTTTCCATTTTGACAATTAAAATTGATTGTATAATAAAGATACCGCTGGAATTGCTGCATTCAGTGCGATTATTGTTTGCAACTATGTTTGTGGCGTTTGTGGCAACAACAATGTCAACGCCTTTTAGTACGGGATTTTATATTAAAGACCGATTAGATATTTCTGGAATAATAAAAATAATATCATATACAGCTAATATGTGTGTATTAATTGTATTATTTTCTATATTTAATCCTTCGTTATGGTTTGTGGGTGTTGGATCCATAGTAGCAGCGTTAATTATCTTATTAGGTTCATATTTTTCAAATAAAAAACTTGTTCCTGATTTTAGATATAATATGAGGTTACATTCAAACCAAAAAGTAAAAATGCTTCTTACCAATGGTTTATGGAATTCAATTAACCAGTTAGGTAATACGTTAAATAGTGGTCTGGATTTACTTTTTTCCAATGCAATGCTTACAGATATTCAGACAGGACAGATTGCTGTGTCTAAGAGTATTGGAACAATATTTAGTTCATTGGCAGGAATTATATTTCAGCCATTACAGCCAGAATTATTAAGAACTTATTCAGAAGGCATTAATGGAAAGTTTTTAAATCAATTAAAAAAATCTATGAAATTATGTGGCTTTTTCGGAAGTTTAGCATTTAGTGGATTTTTTGCATTAGGATTTTTGTTCTATAAATTGTGGCTGCCAAGTCAGGATTATAATTTACTTCATATTCTGACAATAATTACTGTTTTTACATACATAATGGATATATTCCTACAACCAATATATTATGTTAATACACTTACTGTTAAGAATAAGATTCCCTGTTTTATAACAATTATTGGCGGTTTGTTAAATGTTGTCGGAATGTTTATTTTAATAAAATATACCAATTTGGGTGTATACGCAGTGCCTATAACAACAGCAGTTATAATGTTTTTAATAAATTTCTGCTTTAATCCTGTTTATGCCTGTTGGTGTTTGGGAATAAAGAGAACATATTTTTATCCTTTGATTTTTAAACATTTGTTTGCTACTGTATTAATGTGCTTTGTTTTTAAAGTGATTTCAGTATTATTTAATCCTGGTAATTGGATAGGGTTAGTAATTTGTGCTATAATAATGGTTATTATAGGAACAGTTGTTTATTTTGTTATAACATTTGATAATGAAGAAAGAGTTGCTATTATTAAAAAAATTAAAAATAAAATAGCATTTTTAAAATAAAAGTATTATATTTATATAGGCTTTTATGTTTTAATTAATAATAATTTATATAAGGAGATGACATTTTTGAAAAAAATATTAATGTTTACAGGAGCTATACTTGGAATAACTTTGTTGTGTAATACAAAGGCATTGGCATATGATGGAAATTACAATCCGGTATCAGTAAAAAATGAGCAGACATATGAAGAAACAACAGATGTTCAACGTAATTACACAGGAATAGTTAAATCTGGTGATAAGCTTGTATATGTAGAAAATGGTAAGATAAAAGATGATTATACAGGTGTAAGAGAATATAATAATCAATGGTTATATGTAAAAAATGGTGTTGTTGATTACACATATACAGGAATAGCCGAGAATGAATTTGGCTGGTGGCGAATAGAAAATGGAGTAGTTAATTTT
>ERZ779957.731-NODE-731-length-9213-cov-2.07327_pt1 | contig 9213 bp, 7 predicted proteins | sample MGYA00511583_ERZ779957 | MGnify/ENA primary metagenome ERZ779957 (study PRJEB29588, sample SAMEA2146320) | human gut metagenome | biome: human gut; feature: human-associated habitat; material: faeces | place: Denmark | collected 2008/2010 ... | reverse complement strand
GGCAGCGGCGCGCAGGATGCAAACGAAGCGGCGCTTGCCGGCGTGACGCTGATACTGACCCCCTCCCGCGAGGATTTGACGGAGCAGACCGTCGTCACCGATGCGACGGGCGCGTACAGCTTCACCGGGCTGCGGCCGGACGCCTACACGCTGACCCTGCGCTTCCCGGAGAGCATGGTGCTCTCCAAGCTGGGCGACAATGTGACCCTGCCGCTGACGCACGGGCTGAACGAGCAGCAGGTGAACATCGAAATCGGGCTGGGCGAGGAATGGCTGAATCAGGCGCTTGGCGGCGTGATTCCGTCGAAGATGTCCGGTCAGGTTTGGGTGGATGAGAATGACAACGGCCGCATGGACGCGGGCGAAATCACCCCGGAAAACGAGACGCTGACCCTGCTGGATGAAACCGGCGCGGTGTTTGCACAGGTGCAGACCGATGCAGATGGGCGGTTCGCCATCGACGGCATTGCCCCCGGCGTGTATAGCCTTGCCTACGACCTCAAGGAAGGTACGCAGGCGGCGCGTCTGGGCGACAGCACCTTCACCACCGAGGGCAGTCAGCTCGTCATGACCGAGATTGAAATTAGCGAAAACAACAACTATACTGCTCCGATGCTGGGCTTGAAGATTGACACAAGCATCGGCGGCATGGTCTGGTGCGACAACGCGGGCGAGATTGCGCCCCTGTCCGGCGCGGAGGTTATCTTGCTGGACGAAAAGGGCAGCGAACTGCAAAACGCGACGACGGGCGAGGACGGCAGCTACCGCTTTGACGGCTTGATGCCGGGCAACTACCGTCTGCGTGTGACGCTCCCGAACGGCTACGTCGTCGTAGAAAAGGACGACACGCGCCTCAAGGACGGGCAGAACATCAGCGTGATGACGACCTACACCGCCCGCGAGGGAGAGAGCGACCTGATTGCCCTGCGCATGAGCCAGCATCAGCTGGAACAGAATATTGGCGCGGTGCAGCCGGGCACGCTGGGCGACTTCTGCTGGCTTGACCTGAACGGCAACGGCCTGCAGGACGCGGGCGAACTCGGTCTGGGCGACATGCGCATCGAGCTGTGGCGCAACGATCAGCTCGTCGCGGAAACGACAACCGACGCGTATGGCTACTACACCTTTGAGAACCTGTATCCCGGCGTGTACACGCTCAAGCCCATCTACCCGGCGGAAGTTGTGCCGACGCGTATGCGCACGGATATTCCGCTGATCGCGTCGATTCTGGGCGAAAACGGCGAATCGAACCCGGTTCAGGTGACCTCCGCCAGTACGACCTACACGGCGGATTTGGGCTTCGTGCTGGTTGATGATGACGTGCTGCCGGCGAACTACGGCATCGGCGAAAAGCAGGACTGGACGAAGAAGTAAGGGACAATGCGGAATTGCGCATCCGCGGATGGCGGGGTGCTGCGGGGGCGAAAGGCTCTCGCGGTGCCCCGTTTTTTGTGAAGGAGGAGGGAAGCAAAGTCCGCTTTTACGGAAAGAATCAACTGTTTGTTTTGGTGAAAATTGAAAAGTAAATAAAAGTTACTTCACTCGCATTTCGTGAATGAAAATGGCGGCTGCTTCATTCTGAAATCCCAAATCCGCGCGAATCAACCGTTTTCCTGCGCGAAAGTGTATTGCAAAAGCGGCTTCCATTTGGTATCATAAATGTTACCAGATGTGGCTGTTCAATATGGAAAGAAATCAGCCAAATCATGCTGGAAATGAAAGGATGGAAACAAATATGAAGAAACTCCTTGCTCTCCTGATGGCGCTCATGATGTGCTGCACCGCCTTTGCATTCGCGGAGGAAGAAGCGGAAGTGCCGGCAGTCGAGATGAATGTCAGCTTCGAGGCGCAGACGGTTGCGCTGGGTGACACGGGTCTGACGATGCAGATTCCGGCGGACTGGGCTGTTCAGGAAGTCCCCGCAGGCACGGAAAACGCCGAGAACATCCTGCTCTTCGCCGTCAACGCCGACCAGACGGTCAGCATTACGGTGCAGAAGTCCGCGATGACTTTCGAAACGCTGCTGCAAGGCATTCAGGATGCGGGCGCGACGGAAGAAATGCTCGCTGAGCTGTATGTCAACGAAAACTATTGCCTGATGTACACGCCGGGCGACACTGTGCTGGCGCTGTATGCTTTCCTTGACGACGAGACGGTTCTCGCCGTGACGTTCCAGGTTGCCAGCAAGGAAGTGGGCGACGCGCTGGAGAATATGCCGCTGGAGATCTTCGGCAGCTTGGCGGCAGCGGAGTAATTCACTTCGTTACCATGATGCAGGACGAATGAGCGTCCTGCATTTTTTGTGCGCAAAAATGCACAAGGAGCTGCAGAAAACTTGACAAATGCAACTACATGGCCGAAAATATTCAAAATACACGAGAAAAACATGAAAAAAACACAGTTTGTGCAGCAAAACATTTGATTTTCTCCATACAGTGTTGTATAATAAAGCATCGACGCGGTGAAACTGGTTGGTTTTGCGCGTCGATGAACAAGAAACGCAGGCAGACGCGGCAGCGCCCCTGCCGGGAAGGTGGAGCGGATGAATTCCAAGATGCTGTTTTATATCCTCAAGCGCGTGCTGCTGGCGCTGCTGACCATCTGGATTGTCATCACGGTGACGTTCTTCGTGATGCACTCGATTCCGGGTGGGCCGTTCGCAAGTGAAAAGGCAATTTCCGCGGAAGCGCAGGCGGCGCTGGAGGCCAAGTACGGGCTGGACAAGCCGCTGGGCGAACAGTATGTGACATATCTGCGCGACGTGGTGACGAAGCTGGACTTCGGGCCGAGCCTGAAGCAACGCGGCCGTCAGGTCATTGACATTATTCTGGATGGCATGAAGACCTCCGCGAAGCTTGGTCTGATTGCAGCGTTCAGCGCGGCGATTGCCGGCATCGTCCTCGGCGCGCTGGCGGCGCTGCGGCGCAACACCGTGCTGGATAAGATTATCATGGTGATTACAACCGCGTTCGTGTCCATGCCGTCGTTCATTATGGGGTCATTCCTGCTGATAGTGTTCTCAGTCAAGTTAGGCTGGGTACCCGCGAACGGCGCGACGGCCGAAGGGCTGATCCTCCCGATTATCACCCTTGCGCTTTACCCGATGAGCTACATCACGCGCCTGACGCGCTCCTCCATGCTCGACGTGCTGGGGCAGGATTACATCCGCACCGCGCGCGCCAAGGGCGTTTCGGGCAAGAAAATTATCTTCGGTCACGCGCTGAAGAACTCGCTGATTCCGGTTATCACCTATTTCGGCCCGATGCTGGCGTTCATCGTCACCGGTTCGATGGTCGTCGAGCAGATTTTCGCCGTGCCGGGCATCGGCCGCCAGTTCGTATCCAGCATCACCAACCGCGACTACACCATGATTATGGGGACGACCATTTTCCTCGCCTCTTTAATCGTGATTATGAATCTGATCAGCGACCTGCTCTACAAGGTGGTTGATCCGCGCATTGATTACGAATAAGGAGGCCTCTGCATCATGATGATGAACAAGAAAAAGCCCTTTAGCCTGCATCTGGATGTGGATTCCTTCATGCCCGCGACGGCGGAGGAAAAGGAAGTCATCTCCCGGATGCGGCCGTCCTCGACCTTTTTCCGCGATGGCGTGAAGCGCCTGCTGAAGAACAAGGTCGCGACCATCAGCCTGATTCTGATTGTGCTGATTACGCTGTCCTCCATCATTATTCCGATGTTCTGGCCGTATTCGTATGACCAGATGCTGGGGCAGACGAAGGGACGCCCGATGGACAACAGCTACAACAACCTCGCGCCGTTCCAGTACGGCAAGACGGAACTGAAGAAAATCGACAAAGGGGAATCTGTTTTCCCGCACATCTTCGGCACGGACGCGCACGGACGCGACTACTTCATCCGCGTCGTCTACGGGACACGCATTTCCCTCGCTGTCGGCTTCTTCGCCAGCATCATCGTGCTGGTGATTGGCATGATGATTGGCGCAGTCGCGGGATATTTCGGCGGCAGGGTGGACTTGTTCATCATGCGAATCGTCGATATTATCTACTCATTGCCAGACATGCTGGTCATCATCCTGCTGGCGGTCGTGCTGGGGCAGGTGCTGCATGTGGAAGGCACCATCTTAGAGAAAATCGGCTCGAACATCATCAGCATGTTCATCGTCTTTGGTCTGCTCTACTGGGTGGGCATGGCGCGCCTGATTCGCGGTCAGATTCTGTCCCTGCGCGAGCAGGAGTACGTGCTGTCTGCGCAAGCGACGGGCGCGAAGGCGCGGTGGATTATCCGCAAGCACCTTCTGCCGAACTGCATCAGTGTCGTGATTATTTCGACCGCGCTGCAAATTCCGAACGCGATTTTCACCGAAAGCTTCCTGTCTTTCCTGGGGCTGGGCGTTAATGCGCCGATGCCCTCGCTGGGCTCGCTGGCTTCTGACGCGCTCAACGGCATCTATTCCTACACCTATCGCCTGATTATCCCCGCCGTGGTCATCTGCCTCATCGTGCTGAGCCTGAACCTGTTCGGCGACGGCCTGCGCGACGCATTTGACCCGAAGCTGAATGCGTGATGAAAGGAGCTGGACAAAATGGCATTGCTGGAAGTCGATGACCTGCATACATCCTTCTTCACCGACGCGGGCGAAGTCAAGGCAGTGGATGGCGTTTCGTTCCGCCTTGACCACGGCAAGGTGCTGGGCATCGTGGGCGAAAGCGGTTCGGGCAAGAGCGTCACGGCGTATTCCGTCATGCAGATTCTCGCGCCGACGGGCAAAATCGTCAGCGGCAGCGTGAAATTCGACGGGCAGGAGCTGGTCGGCGCGGACGAGAAGCTGCTGCGCTCCGTGCGCGGCAACCGCATCTCGATTATCTTCCAAGACCCGATGACGTCCCTGAACCCGACCTACACCATCGGCCGGCAGCTGATGGAAGCGATTTTGCTGCACACCGACCGCAACCGCCATCAGGCGCGCGAACGCGCGGTGGAGATGCTGAAGCTGGTCAACGTCAACGAGCCGGAAAAGCGCATGAAGCAGTACCCGTTCGAGCTGTCGGGCGGTATGCGGCAGCGCGTAATGATTGCTATGGCGCTGGCGTGCGAGCCGGACATCCTGATTGCCGACGAGCCGACGACCGCGCTGGACGTGACGATTCAGGCGCAGATTCTTGATTTGATGCGCGATTTGCAGAAGAAGATGGGCATGGCGATCATCATGATTACGCACGACTTGGGCGTTGTCGCCCAGATGTGCGACGAGGTCATCGTCATGTACGCCGGTTCTATCTGCGAGCAGGGGACGGCGGATGAAATCTTCTACAACCCGCGCCACGAGTACACGAAGGGCTTGATGCGCTCCATCCCGACGGCGGAGAACAACGGACAGCGCCTGGAGCCGATTACCGGCACGCCGATTGACCTGCTGAACATGCCCAAAGGCTGCCCGTTCGCGCCCCGCTGCGAGGCGGCGATGAAGATTTGCCTGAAAGAGAAGCCGGTTCGGATGCTCATCAATGACGACCATATGGCAACCTGCTGGATGAACGTCAAGAAGGGCGTTGAGGACGGCAGCATCACGGAGGAAGGAGGAGTGCCCTGTGTCTGAAGCGCAGATGCACCAGCCGCTGCTGGAAGTCAAGGGACTGAAAGAATACTTTGACATCAACATGGGCTTCTTCCGCACCAAGCCGCTGAAGGCGGTCGACGATGTGTCCTTCACCATCAACAAGGGCGAAACGCTCGGTCTGGTGGGCGAATCCGGCTGCGGCAAGACGACTGTTGGGCGCACCATCCTCCAATTGTACAAGCCGACGGCGGGCGAAATCATTTACGATGGCAAGCCCGTCAAGACGAAAGCGGACTTGCAGAAGTTCCGCACGAAGGCGACGATGGTGTTCCAAGATCCGTACTCCTCGCTGAACCCGCGCATGACCGTGTCGGACATCGTGGGCGAACCGCTGGATGTGCACCACCTGTATTCCTCCAAGAAGGAACGTCAGGAGCGCATTCTGGAGCTGCTGGGGTATGTCGGACTGAACAGCGAACATGCCTCGCGTTACGCGCACGAGTTTTCCGGTGGTCAGCGGCAGCGCATCGGGATTGCCCGCGCGCTGAATTCATCGTCTGCGACGAGCCGGTGTCGGCGCTGGACGTGTCGATTCAGGCGCAGGTCATCAACATGTTTGATGATTTGCAGGATCGGCTGGGGCTGACGTACCTGTTCATTGCGCATGACCTGCTGGTTGTGCGGCACATTTCGGACAGAATCGCCGTGATGTATCTGGGCAAGATGGTGGAGCTGGCGTCGGCGGAGGAAATCTACAATCACCCGCTGCACCCGTACTCCAAGTCGCTTTTGTCCGCCGTTCCGCTGCCTGATCCGAAGGCGGCGCGCGCGAACAAGCGCATTGTCCTCTCCGGCGATATCCCAAGTCCCCTGAACGCGCCGTCGGGCTGTCCGTTCCGAACGCGCTGCCCCTACGCCACCGAAGCCTGCGCGCAGTCGATGCCGCCCTTCAACGAAGTCGAGAAGGGGCACTTCGTCGCCTGCCACCGGGTGAAGGAACTGGGGTGACCCAAGGGCAATCACAAAGCCCTCTGGTCACGCCCGCAGGCGCAAAATCCACGCTTCAAGGATGCGCTTAACGCATTTTTGATACAGACAGTCCCGCAAAATCGGGCTGTCACAGAATATTAAGGGAGGTTTTTTCATGAAGAAGCTGACTGCTCTCCTGCTCGCCATCGCCATGATGGTGACCTGCACCCTGTGCGCTGTCGCCGAAGACGGCAAGACGTACATGGCTGTTTGCTTGGCGTCCGAACCCGACACGCTCGATCCGGCGCTGAACTCCGCTGTGGACGGCGCGACGATGGTCGGCCATCTCTTCGCGGGTCTGTCCACCTGGGCGCAGACCGAAGATGGCAAGCTGGAAATTGTGCCGGACTGCGCGGTGGAACTGCCTGATCCGGTGGTCAATGAGGACGGCACGGTGACGTACACCTACACGCTCGTTGACGGCCTGAAGTGGTCCGACGGCAAGGATTTGACCGCCAAGGACTTCGAGTTCGCGTGGAAGCGCGCTGCTTCCTCTGAACTGGGCGCGGACTATGGCTACATGTTTGAAGTCGTCAAGGGCTACACGACGGACGGCTCCGACCCCAAGGCGGAAAACCTCGCTGTGACCGCCGTGGACGAAAAGACCCTGACCGTCACCCTGAACAACGCCGTTGCCTACTGGAACGAGCTGCTCGCCTTCCCGGCGTACATGCCCGTGCGTGAGGATGTTGTCGCCAACGAAGCGTGGGCGACCGATCCTTCCACCTACATCGGCAATGGTCCGTATGTGATGACTGCGTGGGAGCACAACAGCAAGATCACCCTGACCAAGAACCCCTACTATCATGCGGCGGACAAGGTCACGCTGGACGAACTGGACTGCTACCTCTCCGACGACGCGAACAACATGCTGGCGAACTTCCAGAAGGGCGACTGGCAGCTGATTGACGACGTTCCCACCTCTGAAATCGCGTCCCTGAAGGAACAGTATCCGACGGAATTCGTTGTTGCCGGCCAGATTGGTACCTACTATGTCTGCTGGAACATCAACGAAGAAATCCTGCCCGCTGACGTGCTCGCGAACATGACCCCCGAAGAAGCGGAAGCAGCGCGCGAAGAAATCCGTCAGGCGATTGGCCTGCTGTTTGACCGCAACTACATCGTTACCGAAATCGGTCAGGCTGGTCAGGTTCCTGCGTCCAGCTTCGTCGCGATGGGCATGACCGATGCGGACGGCTCTGAGTTCTACAAGAACGCGGGTCATGTGGAAGGCGTCACCGGCTACTACGACGTGACCGACGACGAAGACGTCTACATGGCGAACTTCGACAAGGCGGTTGAAACCCTGAAGAAGTACTACACCTACGACGAGGAGAACGCCGTCTTCACCAACTTCCCGTCCCTGACCTACCTCTACAACACCTCCGAAGCCCACAAGGCGATTGGCGAATACCTCCAGAGCGCGGTTTCCGCGGTCGGCATCACCATGAACCTGACCAACCAGGAATGGAACACCTTCCTGAACACCCGTAAGGCGGGCGACTACTCCATCGCGCGCAACGGCTGGCTGGCGGACTACAACGACCCGATCTGCTTCCTCGACATGTGGGTGAGCGGCTCCGGCAACAACGACGTGCAGTTCGGCAAGGGCGCGAATGCGGATCTGAAGATCTACAACCTCGACCTGACCCCCTACGGCTACGACGTGAAGGTGGAAAACGGCACTTGGGCGGAAACCTATGACGTGCTGATTTCTGCCATCAAGAGCTGCACCAACAGCGCGAACCGTTATGCCATGATGCACATCGCGGAAGATATGCTGATGAATACCGGCTGCATCGTGCCGCTGTACTACTACACCGACATCTACATGATCGACGACTCCGTGCAGGGCTTCTTCTCCAACCCGCTGGGCTACAAGTACTTCATGCACTGCACCATCGCCAAGTAATTTCATCCCGGTTTGGACAAAACCAGGGGCGAATCGGCTTCAAAACCGGTTCGCCTTTTTTTCGCATGTTGGAAAGATACACTTTGCCATCCTTGACAACCGACATTTCCTGCCTTGGCAAGGTATATTCGGCGGAAAACATGCGCGAATTGACGGGAAATCTGCGTGAATGCAGGAATTTTCAGCAGGAAAAGGGCATGGAAACGTCCAATTAATCCATTGAATGGCGGTGGCAAACAGCGCTTGCCAATGGTATACTGAAACCAGAAGGGCGATTTCTATGGGAAAAAAGCCCGCGGAAGCTATCAGCAAGGAGGAAGAAGCATGAAGCGAATCGCACGATGGAGCACCATTTTCCTGCTCTTATGCAGCATCATTTGGGCGGGTACAGCATCGGCGGCCATGATTGTGAATAACAACATGGCGGCGCTGCACACACTGAACACCCTGAACAAGGCCCAAATGCCGCTGAACGAGCACTCAGCGCTGGAGCGGCTGGCGAAAGAAATCGGCGCTGGCATGTGGGACAATACGGACTGGGATGACCCGGCGTTTCAGGAGAACATCAAGCAGTTTGGCATCACCGTGTTGAATAAGGACACGCAGCCGCCGGAGTCCTTCATCGGCGACGCGATTTTTGACCATCTGGGCGACACGGAGTTCAATGCGCCGGAAATGAACGGCAATCTGCTGGTTCTCGGCGGACTGAACGCCAATCTGCCGTCCGGCA
>ERZ779957.698-NODE-698-length-9631-cov-2.39035_pt1 | contig 9631 bp, 7 predicted proteins | sample MGYA00511583_ERZ779957 | MGnify/ENA primary metagenome ERZ779957 (study PRJEB29588, sample SAMEA2146320) | human gut metagenome | biome: human gut; feature: human-associated habitat; material: faeces | place: Denmark | collected 2008/2010 ... | reverse complement strand
ATGAGATTCGTAACCGTTATTTCAAGGGCTGCATCGCCCCAAAGGAAATCTCCCATATCAGACAGTCGGGGAAAGCAAGGAATACCTGTTATGTGTTCGAGGGATTTATGGACTATCTTTCATTTCTTACTTTGAGATTGGAAAATTGCCCGAAATTTCCCGAACTGGACAGACAAGATTATATGGTATTGAACTCTGTATCGAATGTGAGCAAGGCTCTCTATCCGTTGGGTAGTTACGAGCGCATACATTGTTTCTTTGACAATGACCGTGCAGGGATGGAAGCACTCCGGCAAATCCGTATGGAATACGGCAGAGACTTATACATCCGTGACGCTTCGCAGACCTACAGCGGATGCAAGGACTTGAACGAATACCTACAGAAACAGGCTGAAAGAAACAGGCAAGTCCAGTCCGTAAGAGAGACGCACACCCAGCCACCGAAAAAGAAGAACGGCTTTCGGTTATAGCCCACTATAACTACACGCTTCGCTTTCGTAGTTGTGGGCTCTCCCGAGGGGCTGGGCTTTGCCCCGTCCCACTTAGGACGCTGCCCTAAGAACCCGGCAAGGGCTGTCAGCCCTATGCAACCCGACCAAAGAGTGACCCTCTCTTTGGAAACTCCGCTTATGGGTCACACCCCTAAGAACCCCTTGCGGTTATGAGCGGACTACAAGCAATCTTTATCAACAAATCAAATTTTAAGAAAATGGCAACTAAATCAAGCATACATATCAAACCTTGTAACACTAAATCAAGTGAGGCTCATAACCGAAGGACTGCCGAGTATATGCGTAATATCGGAGAGTCCAAAATCTACATCGTGCCCGAACTCTCTGCCGACAACGAGCAGTGGATAAACCCGGACTTCGGCAATCCGAATTTACAAACACATTACGACAATATCAAACGAATGGTAAAGGAAAAGACAGGTCGTGCCATGCAGGAGAAAGAGCGTGAACGCAAGGGAAAGAATGGAAAGATTATCAAGGTGGCAGGATGCTCTCCCATTCGTGAGGGAGTGTTACTTATCAAGCCTGATACAACTTTGGAGGAAGTACGCAAATTTGGTGAGATGTGCAGGCAACGCTGGGGCATCACACCGCTTCAAATCTTTCTGCACAAGGACGAGGGGCATTGGCTGAACGGACAACCGGATGCGGCAGACAAGGAGAGTTTTCAAGTCGGAGACAGATGGTTCAAACCGAATTATCACGCCCATATTGTTTTCGACTGGATGAACCATGACACAGGAAAGAGCCAAAAACTCAATGACGAGGATATGACCGAAATGCAGAGCTTGGCATCCGGCATTCTCCTGATGGAACGTGGACAGTCGAAAGCTGTTACAGGCAAGGGGCATTTGGAACGAAACGATTTCATTATTGAGAAACAGAAAGCCGAACTGCAACGCATAGATGCGGAAAAGCGGCATAAGGAGCAACAAGTAAACCTTGCCGAACTGGAACTCAAACAAGTAAAATCGGAAATACGCACTGACAAACTAAAAAGTGCAGCCACTGCCATAGCAAGCGGTGTCAGTTCTCTTTTCGGTAGTGGAAAGCTGAAAGAACTGGAACAAGCTAATGAGAAATTGCATCAGGAAGTTGCCAAGCGTGACAAAGGCATTGATGAATTAAAAATCAAGATGCAACAAATGCAGGAACAGCACGGCAAGCAGATACGTAATCTTCAAGGAATACACAATCAGGAACTTGAAGCCAAAGACAAGGAAATATCACGGTTGAATACCCTACATGAAAAGGCATTCAAGTGGTTTCCGATGCTTAAAGAGATGCTGAGAATGGAAAAATTGTGCGCTGCCATCGGCTTCACCAAAGAAATGATAGAGAGCCTTCTTACAAAGAAAGAGGCTATCAGATGCAATGGTAGGATTTATTCCGAAGAACACAGACGTAAGTTTGACATCAAGAATGATATTTTCAAGGTGGAAAAGAATCCAACCGATGATAGCAAACTGATACTGACCATAAACAAGCAGTCGATAGACGAATGGTTCAAAGAACAGTGGAATAAATTACGGCAAAGTTTACGACAGTCAGCGGAAGAGCCAAGAAAAAATAGAGGATTCAAGCTATAATTCCGCTCTATATAATCCAAAACATCAATAAAATAACTAATTTTGCATTCGGATAGGGGCAACTCTTTCCAAGAAATAAGAAAATAAGAAGCGTTATGCTCTCTTGTAAGTCGAGAACGTAGGAAATTCACCAGTGTACTGGGATTGCATAGTGGTTCTCACGCATACAGCATGGGCTGCTACCTCTACATCTGTACACAAGGTTTCCTACGACTTTCGACTTCGAGTGTTGCATCAGTAGTTTGTGCTTCTGCATTTATAAATCGCTCCATCGTGCTATGGAGCATTGTATTATTTTGTAGATGAAGAATATCGAAGCAGATAAAGAACTCATAGCGGCATCGGAATCAAGGATATAAAGGACTATGAAATTGAAATCAACATCGAAAATGGTATAGTAGTAAGATAAAAGTAATGGCAGAATCTTTTAAAAATATGTTTGATAAGCCATTCTTTGGAAGGTTTGTCAACGACTTGTCTCTTGTTCTCCAGAACATGAGTGTAGACAAGTTTGTAACTTTAGTTATGGATGAAGAATGGGAGAACAGAGGTTATAAGCAGCGGATTGCACACATAACTACTGTTCTGCACAAGTTTATGCCAACCGAGTATAAAGAAGCTGTTGCGAAAATCTTTAAATTATTAGACTGTGTAAAAGTTAGACTGCTCGATTTTTCAAAGATAGACGATAAAAATTTCAATTTGCTGACATTAGAATATGGGGTTATTTTGGACCATTATGTGGAGCGATATGGAATAGAGGACTATGAGACATCAGTGAAAGCCATTGAGCGAATTACGCAATTCACGACTTGCGAATTTGTGACCCATGCCTTTATTGTGAAATATCAAGATGAAATGATGAAACAGATGTTGGCTTGGTCAAAACATCCGCACTGGGGGGTAAGGAGGCTTGCATCGGAAGGGTGCAGACCTCGTCTGCCGTGGGCGATGTCATTGCCTAAATTAAAAGAAAATCCAGCTCCCATCATTCCGATTATGGAAAATCTGAAAAACGATCCATCCAGGTTTGTAAGGTTGAGTGTTGCCAATAACCTGAACGATATTTCAAAGGATAATCCACAAATCGTAATTGCTTTGGCTAAAAAATGGAAAGGGCAATCAGAGAATATTGATTGGGTTATCAAGCATGGATGCCGAACATTGCTTAAGCAGGGGAATCACGAGATATTGAACCTGTTTGGACTGAGTTTGAATGACAATATCAGCATAGGTGACTTTAAGATTCTTACAAAAAGAATAAAAATGGGTGATTCTGTTGAATTTTGTTTTAATCTAAACAATTATAATACGGAAAAACGGACAATAAGATTGGAATACGGAATCTATTATCGGAAAATGAATGGAGAGATGACGAGGAAAGTCTATAAAATCAGTGAGAAGGAATACAAAGGAAACTCCATTACGGAAGTCAATAGGAAACATTCGTTTCGCCCCATAACGACAAGAACTTTTTATCCCGGCATTCATCAGATTGCTGTTATATTCAATGGATGTGAATCGGGAAAATGTGAATTTGAACTTGTTGAATGACAGTTTTTAATAGTTGAGATTAATCCGTAAATTCCCCGTTATATCCAAGAAAAAACAAGTGGTTTGCACGTTAAAATAGCATAGTTTTCTTTAACCTTTTGATTGTCAAAAGGTAATCGGAGCTTAGAAAATAGGCAGGTAACGATTAGGTGACGAAAATCCATCGCTCGCTTGCGTTTTTCTGCATAACCTCAAATAACTCTTCAGCTACAAAAGTAGTTAATTTACTTGACCTTAGCAAGTTTTTATGCGGGATTTTCAAGGGAGATCAGGTCCTATTTCGGACTTGGTCTCCTTTTTTATTGCCATCCGTAAGATATCCTCTTTTTACTGTATTATCTCCTCCAAATAGTTTATTCCCGGTAATAGGGTTTTACCCTCTCAAAAAACTTCAAAAAAAATACATCATTGATACATAATGGTTTAGTGATAAAATATGGGGCTGGCGGTATCCGTCAACCCTATGTTTGCCTTCTGATTTTCCCAAACTTTGCAGGCGAAGAAAGACAAAAACAGTATCGAACTAAAAACAACCGACAAATGGAAGAAGGCAAGAATGAAATCATGGAGCTCAGGCAGATGATCGAAGGATGCTTCGAGCGTCAGAACAAGCTCATCGCCCGTCTGGAAATGGAGCTGGAAGCGCTCAGTAACTTCAACGGCAAGCAGATGCTGGACAGCCGCGACATGCGTCTCCAACTGAAAGTCTGCGACCGGACGCTGATACGCTGGCGCATGTCGGGAAAGCTGCCGTCCTTTAAGATCAGCGGCAAGGTGTACTTCTGGGCATTCGACGTGTACAAGTTCCTCCGGGAGGAATATGGCACGGCCGTCCTGCCGGAAGCCCTCGAAGAACAGGAACCAATAACAATTAATAATAAGAAGAATGGAAAATCAAAGTAAGTACATCACACTTGAAAAATAAAGTACTCTCATTTCCAGCAAAATCTACAATTCTAGATAGAATTTTCAGGTTCAAAATTAGCTAATATCTGGAATAAAATGAAGCCCCAGTGCATCGCTGCAGTGAGACTTCTCCACCTTAAATTCATCTTATGTCATTTTAATGAATTATATTTCCATTCCGGCATCCGTCGTCAATTCCTTTATCCGGGGTCATCTGCCTGTTCAGAAAATAATCGGCATAAAGAGTGTATGTTCCGTTTTTCATAGAAACTGATCAGCCCTTTGCGGTAATTCAGGATGTCGGCATCCTTTGATGAATGGACCGGAATCAATCCGGCATTCATTATCACAATGCTTTCCACAAGACGTGCCGTACGTTTGTCGCAGTCAATAAACGGTTGTATCCAATGTTACAATGAAGATACACAACACGTTCAAGGGGATTTCCCGACTCCAGCCTTTTTATGATTTTCCAGTGTAGATATCGAAGTTAGTACCAAATTTTAATGCCAACTCTGCGGCATGACTTTCACATAATTCGTCGTTTCATCCCATATATAACCTCCTGTATAATTATAGTTGAACAAATAATCCGCATCACACCGGAGTAATATCCACTCATCGGCATTCTCAGCTCTCCAATATAAATATAAAACTGGAATGGCATATTTTACCCCATCATGTCGGGAAGTAAGTCTTTTGAATGGGAACTGACAAGTCATAATGCCTTTCCTGAAGCGCGTTTCTGCAGGAATGTTCACAAAAACCTTACCGATCTCATCTTTCCATTCCTCATTATTTACCATTCCTTTCTTTTTGGTACTTGGATTATATGAGTTGAACTTCAGCTTGAACTCACGTTTCCAGACCGCTTTTATTTCGCCTCTCAGTACTTTTTCTCCCCGGTTGGATAAAGTGCATAGACACAAAAGGCATCAATACGATGCGTATCGGTGAGTTGGGAAAACAAAGAGATGTTTGCATATCATCAAAAAGGAAAGATAGAAGCGCTGAAAGCTGCACAGCGAAAAGCAATTTATTTAGTTTAAGCATTGAGTAAAAAGTTGGGTAGCGTGATTCGTATTGTAGAAGGAAATAATACAGGTGTCATTCCATTCGCGCAAAGTAATGTCATGTCTTCTGATGCTACTTTGTTCGACAGTTTTCGCACGATAAAGAAGAATTATTCTATATTAGTACGGTTTGAAATTGTGGATTGATGAATTGCTGTCAAAGAGTTACTCAAGTAAGCAAAACGATGCAAACCACGGCAATTAGAACGGTTGCTAAATCATTACCCTAAAATGAGAAAATTCTTCTAACTTCTTTTATTTCAAATAAGTATATTTCTTATACAGATTTACTGAAAAATAAAAGTATGTACCGGTAGTGGACAGATGCTTTTTTAACTCTTTATTAAGTAAAGTGATTTAGTCTTATATGAAAATGGTTGTTGACAAAAAAGCCGGCAGTCGTTTTTTTATTTTAGTTTGATGGAAGAACAGCTTTTTCCCACTTGTGCGTAATAGAAATCCTCTGTTTCGTTGCTCTCGCCTACGGTAAAGGTTACCGTTCCCGGCACCTGATGATAGAGGTCGTAAGTGCGCGGAGCCGTCGGCCCATTTGAAACCGTCGCTCATGCGGTCGGCCTGGCCTATCTGGAAGAGTAGATTCTCATATTTGGTGGGAATCCAGTCGATGCTGCCTAAGTTCAGGTTGTCACCGCTCACCTCGATATCGGTCTTTTCCAGTTCGTCGGTCACCTCGCCATTTAGAGCGTAGGCATAAAGCGAGTAACTGTCAGGGCGTACGTTCCTGATAGTGAAGTTGCCTAATTTGTCGGTCCGTGTCCAGAACATGTATCCCTTGGACTGTCTGTATCTCTCAGTGCTCGGCTCGCCCAGCAGCACGCAGAAACTGTCGGTGGATACGTTTCCACTCAAATTGATGCACCCGCTGACGATCGTTCGCATCCTGGGATAGAGATCGTTCTCAAACCACTGGTAGGGCCAGTCAATCTTCTGTTGGTGTGCCATCACCTTAGCGTCGGCAATGCAGTCGGCCTGTGAGCCAGTGTTCACATAGTAGAAGAACGGACCACAAATTTTCTTCAATAGACAGGGCTACTTCCGAAGTGCTCGCTCGACAGACTGGTGCAGATGACGGGGGACCTAGTGTCCATGTGGGTAGTGAGGTTTTGTTTCAGTGGGCCGCCATTCTGGTACTCTAGGCTCGACGTAATCATCCAGATGCCAGTATTCCCACCCCATACGCCGTGCAGGCTGTCATTCACGTTGTAGTTGCACCAATTGTACTAGTGTAGATGCTGCCGTCCTGCAGACGATAAGCAGCATCTTGTGTCTTCTGTGTCGCGGCATTCTGGTTGAGCCATTTCATGGTGGCTACGCTGGGCATCTCGCCCTGCATGTCGTCGGTTACATAGCCGTAACTGAACTGGTTGCCGTTGGGGCGGCATACGACACGGGTCTGCTTCATGTGAATGTCGCCCGATGTCGATATGCCTTCGAGGATGACATAGACGTAGAGGTCACTGACACCACGGCGCATGATGAAGCCCTCGCAGCAGCAGATATCGGAGGTGTCGTCAATGAACTGCACCTCCATAGGTCATCACTCTTGCGCACCAACTGAGCCTTGGTAAAGTTGAGTCTTCTACCATCGGTCGTGGTATAGTCATAGTAAATGCCGTTACTCGTGAGCAGATTGATGCCGCCCAAGTTCAGCTTCTTGACATAGGCCTGGCCGCTGATTTCGGCACTCAGTGTACCATTGCTCATCTTCACCGTCGTGCCGCTGACGGTGACCGTACATTGGGCATGCATGCTTACGGTACCAAAGAACAAATAATAAAGTTTTCAGCATTTTCATATTCATTTTTCTAAGGTTACTGCCATAAGTCCTATCACAACGTCATTCGACAGGGTTCGCAGGGTGAGGCTGCGGAGCGTCTTCTCGGGGTTGAGCGGCATCCGAAGCATCTGGGCGGCTCCATCAGGTATACCGTAGGTGTCGGCGCGGTCGGGGTCTTCCTTGCTTGATTTTTCCCAGTTCACCAACTTCATGTGATCGCCTATACAACGGCTGACGAGTCCCGAGCCGAGATGTACGCGGTAGGGTTGGAGCGGTGCGGTGCGGAAAGCGTATTTATCGACGTAGTATTCCTGCTCGATAGGACACCAGTTGATGGGGTTCTCCAAGTGCAACGTGTCCGACATACCATCAGTATAAGTGGCTATGACAAGACCATTGTCTATACGGCTCTGCATCGAGTTAGTACTGCCGGCCATGAGGAGCCAAGCGGCGCTAGCCTTACCCTTGACGGGAATGGTCTGTGTGTCGGGGTAGTTGTCCCAAAGTGAAGTGTAGGCGATGTTGTGTCCTTTCTTGGGGCTGATAAAGTTCAGCTCGCCTAAACCAGTCTTGAACACGTTGCCGGCAATCTTAGCGCGGAATCCGTCATCTTCAATGGTTGCCATGCGCTCTGGGTGGCACCACTGTCCGATACCGTGCTTGGGCATCTGAAGCGTGGTAACATTGGGTCGCGGTGTGAGGTAGTCATTCTTGAAGATGTCGTCGACGTTCGAGTTGAAGTATTTGTCCATTTTTACCATCGTGTATTTGGCGTTGGCTTTTGGCTCCTCCAGTCCCATAACCGTCTGGTATTCGGGGCTGTCAATGCCAGTCCAAATGGAGGGCACATTGTCGTCAAGCGATGGTTTGGCCACGGTCTTCACGTTATTGACCACAATAGTTTGTGTCTTCTCGTTAGTGCCCTCGGTAGTAATGAAGTGACCCTTACCCTGGTTGGTCTTGACAACCATCTTCAGCGGTTGGGGGAAGTTCTGTGTGATTTCGTAAACGTGCTGTGAGCCACGACGGTAGAACTTGTAGTGTAAGTAGGGCAGGCCCAACTCTCAGGCAGGGCAGGTTTCAGCACACACTGGCCGTTGAGGGCGTCAGGCAGTATGCCAAAGAGACCGTTGACGAGGGCACGGCTGGTAATACCCACGTTGTCTGCAAAGTCACGGTAGGCCTCGGAGCGAGCCTTGTCGTAGTAGCTGATCTGGCCGAAGTTACCGGGACTGACACCGAGGTACTGCCCATCTATGAGATCACTCTTCAGTAACAGGAAGCCGTCATCATCACGACCAGCCTGAAAGTAGGCCAGGGCCATGTTAGCCACCTCTTCATGTGCCACGTTATTAGTACTCCAGTCGTAGGGCATCCACGTGGTGGTGGGGAAGGTGAAAAGTTGGTTCAGCACAACACCCGTTGGGGAAGCCACCTTGATGGGAATCCGTGGCAGGTTCTCGTCTACCCAGCGGGTGGCGCGGTAGGCCTGTTCAGGCGAGCAGGCTCCGCAATCTATCGGGGTGTAGATAGTCCAAAGGGCAGCATTTTTGTGCAGGCGCTTGAGGCCCATGAGGTCTTTGTACTCAGCCCAGTGTCCCTCATCGTCTATCCATAGTGTCTCGTTCATGGCTTTCAGGATGGCTGCAGCCTCGTTGGCATAGGGCTTGGGATCCTCGCCTATGATCTCGGCGATGCGGGCGGCCAGCAGGTTGCCGCGATAGTTGTAGGCCGTGGAGTGGGTCACGGCACCGCCGTTATAGTAGAGGGCGTCGCTGGCCCAGATACAACAGTAGGCATCGTAGAGGTGGTCGCCATCGGGGTCCCAGTTGCGCTTCTCCCATTCCAAATGGAGCTTCAGCACGGGCCACATCTTGCGCAGATAGGCAGGGTCGGCATCGTAGCAGAAGTGCCAAAGCAGCTCGTCGATATAGTTTAGATTCATGTCGTAGTGATGCATCAGGTCGTCACGGTTGGGTAGACGGCAGATGTACCCGTTGCTGTACATGCCCGTTCCCCACTCGGTGCGTGCGCGAGCCAAATTCTTCTTCTCGTCTTGCGTGGCTCCGAAGATAGTCTGCGGACGGTTCTTCACTTGACTTCTGGCATAGGCATCGTAGTGACTCTTCGAGCGGTCGTTCCATCCGAGGGCGTCGCCCACGTAGCCGCCGCGCCAACCGGCCAGCGGTGAGCGCCAAC
>ERZ779957.693-NODE-693-length-9736-cov-2.37806_pt1 | contig 9736 bp, 9 predicted proteins | sample MGYA00511583_ERZ779957 | MGnify/ENA primary metagenome ERZ779957 (study PRJEB29588, sample SAMEA2146320) | human gut metagenome | biome: human gut; feature: human-associated habitat; material: faeces | place: Denmark | collected 2008/2010 ... | reverse complement strand
GCGCATCTTGATGCATTCTCATTTGGAAATAGTATTAGATTTCACAAAAAATGCTCTTGAATTTTAACAATTATTTGTTTTCAGGGGTTGACACAACAAAAAACGTCTGTTATAATGACAGCGAATCGGGAAAAGCCCATGCGGCTGCCCCGAAAGATTTGTAGCGAAAGGAAGGCGATTGTGCGTGGACATAAGTCACAGTAGACGCAGCAAAACGTTGGATTGCGCCATGCTCCGCGAACACTCGCCGTTCGCGGACTGACATTGCCTGTTTTCAGGTCACCGTTTTTGTGCTCTTTTGTATGAATAAAGGGCTGAATTTCGGCTGACAGCACAGCAGGTGTGTTTGTGTACGCTTTTTTCCACCGTTTTGCGTGTTTTTGCAGGGCGGTGGTTTTTTCGTGCGCAAAATTTGACTTGATGATGATGAAAGGATGTGAGACGCATGGACGCGGGCGGTTATCCATTATGCTTTGCCTTTTCCCGGAGCAGCCATGAAATGCGGCGACCCATGCGTCTCCGCATCAGCCAGATTCTGTAAAGTATCAGCTTTCGTGGCGCTCCTTTGACCGATGAACAGGAGGAAAAACGCCATGACGCTGAACCTGAAGAAGAAAGTCACCCTGACCGCCTCGCAGATGCTGGCGGAAAACAACCGCGCGACCGCCGACCGCCTGACGTGGGCGGCGCAAACCGACGAAGCGAATCTCCGCACGGCGCTGAACGTGCCGGAAAACGGCCTCACGGAAGAAATGGCGGAAGAAGCCCGCGACCGCTACGGCCGCAATGTGCTGCCGACGAGCCAGCGCACACCGCTGTACAAGCGTCTCGCCGCCGCGTTCATCAACCCGTTCACCGTCGTGCTGGTGCTGCTGGCGATTTTCAGCGCGCTGACGAATGTTGCGATGGTCGATCCGGGCGACGAAAGCTGGGCGACGGTCATTATCATCACCATCATGGTGCTGATTTCCGGCATTCTCCGCTTCGTGCAGGAGACCCGCAGCGGCAATGTCGCGGCAAAGCTCTCCGAGATGATTCACACGACCGTCTGCGTGACGCGCGAGGGTGAGAAGAAGGAAATCCCGCTGGAAGAAATCGTCGTGGGCGACATCGTGTCGCTGTCTGCGGGCGACATGCTCCCGGCGGACGTGCGCATCCTCCGCGCGAAGGACCTGTTCCTCAGCCAATCCAGCCTGACTGGGGAAAGTGAGCCGGTGGAAAAGTCCGGCGCGGTCTGCCAGACGGTCGGCAGCCTGACCGAATGCGGCAATCTGGCGTTCATGGGCAGCACGGTCGTCAGCGGCAGCGCAACGGCGGTCGTCCTCGCCGTCGGGCATGACACGATGCTCGGCGCAATGGCAAAGGCGCTGAACGTCAAGCCGCCGAAGACCACCTTTGAGAAGGGTGTCAACAGCGTTTCGTGGGTGCTGATTCGCTTTATGCTGCTGATGGTGCCGATTGTGCTGCTCATCAACGGTCTGAGCGACGGCGACTGGATTCAGGCGGGGCTGTTCGCCATTTCGATTGCCGTCGGTCTGACGCCGGAAATGCTGCCGATGATTGTGACCACCTCGCTGGCGAAGGGCGCCATGACCATGAGCCGCGAGAAGGTCATCATCAAGGACTTGAACGCGATTCAGAACCTCGGCGCAATGGACATCCTCTGCACGGACAAGACCGGCACGCTTACGCAGGACAAGGTGGTGCTGGAATATCACCTGAACGTAGACGGCGAGCCGGACGACCGCGTGCTGCGCCACGCGTTCCTGAACAGCTACTTCCAGACGGGCCTCAAGAACCTGATTGACATCGCTGTCATCGACAAGCAGCGTCAGCTTGGCGCGGATGAGCTGATTGCCCGCTTCAAGAAGGTGGACGAAATCCCGTTTGACTTCGAGCGCCGCCGCATGAGCGTCGTTGTGCGCGACTGCAAGGGAAAGACCCAGCTGGTTACCAAGGGTGCGGTGGAGGAGATGCTGGCGTGCTGCACCCATGCGGAAAGCAAGGGAAAAATCGTTCCGCTGACGGACAAGGTGCGCGCCTACGTCCTGCGCAAGGCAGATGAGCTCAACGGCGGCGGTATGCGCGTGATTGCCGTTGCGCAAAAGACAAATCCCGCGCCGGAAGGGCAGTTCTCCACGGCGGACGAGAAGGACATGGTGCTCATCGGCTTCCTTGCTTTCCTCGATCCGCCGAAGGAAACGACCCGTGACGCGATTCATGCCCTGCGGGAATACGGCGTCGGTGTGAAGATTCTCACCGGCGACAACGAGAAAGTCACCTGTGCCATTTGCCGTCAGGTTGGGCTGAATGCTGAGCGCGTGCTGCTCGGCGCGGACATTGACGCCATGGATGACGAAACGCTTGCGCAGGCAGCGGAGGAGATTACCGTCTTTGCGAAGCTCTCGCCTGCCCAGAAAGCGCGCGTCGTCACCGTCCTGCGCCAGAAGGGGCATTCCGTGGGCTATATGGGCGACGGCATCAATGATGCAGCCGCGATGAAGGCGGCGGACGTGGGCATCAGCGTAGATACCGCGGTGGATATCGCCAAGGAAAGCGCGTCCGTCGTCCTGCTGGAAAAAGACCTGATGGTGCTGGAAAAGGGCGTTATCGAGGGTCGGAGAATCTACGCGAACATGATGAAGTACATCAAGATGACGGCTGCGTCGAACTTCGGCAACATGTTCTCCGTCCTTGCTGCCAGCGCGTTCCTGCCCTTCCTGCCGATGGCGTCTCTGCACCTGATTCTGCTAAACCTCATCTACGATATTTCCTGCACCGCAATTCCGTGGGACAACGTGGACGCGGAGTACCTCAAAGTGCCGCGGACGTGGGATGCGTCGGGCATCAGCCGCTTCATGCTCTGGATGGGCCCGGTCAGTTCGCTGTTCGACATTGCGACGTACCTGCTGCTGTATTTCGTGATTGCGCCGATGGCGTGCGGCGGTCTGACCTTCGCGCAGCTGACCAATCCCGCGATGCAGGACAAGTTCGCCGCGCTGTTCCAGACCGGCTGGTTCATCGAATCCATGTGGACGCAGACGCTCGTCATGCACATGATTCGCACGAAGAAGCTGCCGTTCATCCAGAGCCACGCGTCTCTGCCGGTGATGCTGCTGACGATGCTCGGCATTGCCGTCGTGACGCTGCTGCCCTTCACGCCTCTCGCCGCGCCGCTGGGGCTGTGTGCCCTCCCGCCTGTCTACTTCGCCTATCTGGCGCTGATTGTGCTGGGCTACATGGCCTTGGCAACGCTGATGAAGAAGCTGTATATCCGCAAGTATCATGAGCTGCTGTAATGGGCTTTGATACTATTTCCAAATTCACCTGCGCCATCTGCTCGCGCCTTTTCCGCGCTTGCGTCCGCTCATTCCACTTAGCGTAGCGCTGCTACGCTGCGTTTCATTCGCGTTAGCCAGCGCGAAAAATTCGCTTCGCATCTTGGCGCATTCTCATTTGGAAATAGTATGACGCAGATAATCTGCACACAGCAGTTACGCAAAAACGGGTCAAGGGACGTTTTTTGATGCCCCTTGACCCGTTTATTTTGGCTCACACAGCCGCTTTTGCCTTCAAGCCCAACGGCGATAGCCGCGCTTTCTCCAGCGCCGTCACCACCAGCGGCACAACGATTAGGTGAATCACCGCGCCAACGGCCGTATTCACGAAATACGCCGTCACGAACGCTGGGAATGTGTACGCATTCCCCTGAATGCCCATCACGACCGCCTTCGCCGCGCCGCCGACAAGCCGACCCGCAAGCATGGCAATCACCATGGCAATCAGCATGGCCCAGCAGGTCTTGCTCATCTTCTTGCTCAGCATCGGATAGAGCAGCCCGCACAGCACGCCATACGCTGCCATTTCGAATGCCATCGGAATTGCGACTGGCACCAGCGGCGGCATACCGAACAGCACGCTCCGCAGCAGCGGCAGCACAATGCCAAGCCCCATGCCCCAGCCCCAGCCGCACGTCAGGCCGCAAATCAGCACCGGAATATGCAGCGGACTGATGGCCTGCCCCAGCACCTGCACATTGCCCGTCAAGAAGGGCAATACAATGCCAACAGCCAGCAGAATCGCTGTTACCAGCAGGGAGTACAAACCGCTCTTTCGGTTCATTGCCATGAGAAAAAACCTCCAAAAAGAAAAATACCATGAAGAAAGCCGGGCATTCTCGTCCGATGGCTTCCTTCATGGAAACAAAAACAGCATAGCATATTTCGATGCGCTTGTCAAGCGTCGCCTTCGCCGATGTAGGTGAAGCGTCGATATGTCTTTCCGTCGCGCTCGATGACCTCATTCCACATGCTTGCGGGGCGCACCCACACGCCGCGTTCACCATACAGCGCGCGGTAGACCACCATTTCCTCGCGCGTCTCGCTGTGCGTGGCGATATAGAGGACTTCATACTCTTTGCCCTTGAAGTGACGGTAGCGTCCGGGCTTGATGGTTTCGCTCATGGTGTCTGCTCCTGATAAATGTCGTTGTACAGTCCCAAATCCATCAGCCGATCACGCAGGGATTGCATGTCCTCCCATGCGTCGCGCTTCTTCGACGGGTCGCGCAGGAGCGCCGATGGGTGATACGTCGCCATCATCCAGATGCCTTTGCGCTCGAACCACTTGCCGCGGTCGCGGGTGATGCGGATGTCCGCCCCAATAATGTTTTTCGCGGCGGTTGAGCCGAGCAGGACGATGACTTTCGGGCGGATGAGGGCGGTTTGGATGCGAAGGTGGAGCTTGCAGGCGGCGGCTTCCTCATCCGTGGGGACGCGGTTCTGCGGCGGGCGGCACTTGACGACGTTGCAGATATAAACGCGGTCGCGCGGGAGCGAAATAGCAGCGAGCATTTTGGTTAACAGCTGCCCCGCTGGGCCGACAAACGCAAGCCCTTCCTCGTCCTCAACCTGTCCCGGCCCTTCGCCGATGAGCATAAGCGGACTGTGGCGGTCGCCCTGTCCAGGGACTTTGTGGTGGATGTTCTGGCACAGGCCGCACATTTGGCACTGCGAGACTTGACGATCGAAGAGTTCCCAAGAGAGGTCAGGCATGGCGTGTTCACCTTCTTAAATCATCGTCTGGAAGAGCGAGATGGATTGCAGAATGTCGGAATGAAGCCAATTCAGCAGGCTGACCAGCATCGTAATCAGCACCAGAATCACCGCGCAGCCTGCGATAATGCTGATGAAATCGCCGAAGCCGGATAACAAGCGCCAGTGATTCTGCCGCAGTTCCGCCTGTTCCTCTTCAGTCAGGTATAAATCCGGATCTTCGAGGGCTTCGTCCGCGAAAACCTCTTCGGCAGTCGGGGCGGGAATATCCGCATCATCATCCGCGTAGTCCGGCTGCCACGCGTTTTCGTTGGTGAAAGTCGGCTGGGCATTCGGGTCTTCGGGGCACGCGGACTGGAATGTCGGGACATAGGGCGAATATTCCTGCGTGGCATCCGCGGAATCAGCGTCCGGCTCGGACGCGGCGCGGCGACGGCGTTTGAGTTCAGGCATGATGGCCTCCTGTTGAGAAGAATTTCGACCATAGAACGATTCAGCGGGATAAAAACATCCATATGCCGCGTTCTATGATTGGATGGGTTGCGATTTCCTGATGAGAATTCACGGCGCAGGCAAATCCGAAAACCGTATCATCAAACGTAATCCAACCACGGCGCGGGTTCTTCGTCGCGCCCGGTCAGGTGGCCCTGACTGCTCAGACCGGGGAAATCCGTCTGCCGCAGCGCTTCGTAGAGAACGATAGCGACGGAGTTTGACAGATTCAGGCTTCGCGCTTCCGGGCGCATCGGGATGCGGATGCAGCGGTCGTAGACCTGCTCCAGCAGGTTTTCCGGCAGGCCGCGCGTCTCGCAGCCAAAGATGAGAAAATCACCATCTTGATACGTCGCCTCGTGATAGCCGCGCGGCGCCTTTGTGCTCGCAAAGTGCATCCTTGCATCCGGATGCTGGCGGAGAAATTCGCCGAAGTCCGGGTAAGTGTGGTAGGTCATCAGATTCCAATAGTCCAGCCCGGCGCGCTTTAGGTATTTGTCGCTCAGCGAAAAGCCCAGCGGCTCAATCAAATGCAGCGTTGCGCCTGTCGCGGCGCAGGTACGCGCGATATTGCCCGTGTTCTGCGGGATTTCCGGGTTGAACAGCACGATGTTCATCATCGGTCAATCGCCTCCTGTGGATTCGCTTCTATTGTACCATTTGTGTGAACTTTTCGCAAGAGGTGGATTCTGCTTGACAATTGCCGGGTCGAATATTATACTATATGATAGAAATTGGAAGGAGTGGGAAACTTGAAACAGGCACGGTGGATGCTGATGGTGCTGGCGGCGCTGCTGCTGAGCATCGGCATTGCTGCGGCGGAGTTGAACTACATTCTGCCGGACAGCAATTCGCGCGAATTGACATGGGATGAGGTTGCCCGCTGGGACTACGAAACGCTGGGCTACGCGTTCAACGAGATTTTCGCCCGCCATGGCTACGTCTTTCATCCCGGCGAAAAGTACGACAATTACTTCTCCTGCCAGCCGTGGTATACGCCCAACCGTGATACCAACAATCAGCGCGCCGTTTATCCCTACCTCAACGCGACAGAATGGGCAAATTACGAGCTGATAAAGGAAGTGCGCGACTACAAGGCTGAAAACGGTGACAGCGGCGAATCCATGTGGACGTATTTCTCCGGCGGATTCGATACCCTCGGCGGATTTGACTATGTGCAGCTGCGCACGGGGCAGAACCTCCCGGTGTATTCCGCACCCAGCCGCAATTCGTGGCGCGGCGCGAACGGCAAGGCTTCCGTCGGCACAAATGGCGCAATTTACAGCGCCGGATGGGAAAACGGCTGGCTGCTGGTGATGTACGAAACAAACAGCGGCTCGGTGCGTGTCGGTTACGTCAGCGGGGACGATATCCGCGGTGGCGTGCCGATGGATACGTCGCTGACGTTCTCCTATACAACAGCCACGCTGAATGCGGGCACTGCGCTGACGGATGACCCGGCGATGCGGAAAACGACGATTGCACAGCTGCGCGCGGGGACGCAGGTGACATATTTGACGAGCTTTTTCAATAAATCTGCGTGGGATTATATTGAGGCGACGGTGGATGGACAGACGACACGCGGCTTTGTGCCCGCAGGCTGTTTGACGATTCATGGGGATTAAAGGGGGAAGTGGAAAAGGATTAAGTCGCAGCACCAAAAGGATAAACACGCGGGCAAAGCATGGAGAAGAAACCAACTCAATCGCGCGAATGGGAGTCCAGAGGGTCGAAGACCCTTTGGCGGGGTCAAGGGGCAGCGCCCCTTGTGGGGTTTGGGGCAACGCCCCAACTGTTTTTCGGGTGCTCAACTCAAAGGAAGCCGCCAACAAAGGCGCAGGCAGCGAAGCGTCCCTGCCAGTAACTTTGCGCTCCCGCAGGAGCGCCCCCAAGCCGCTCTACCCACTACTTGCACATTGTCGCGCCAAATGGGCGCGACCACATAGCCGCTCCACCACACCTCTCCCTTGCTTTTTCCCTCCAAACGGATACCCAAACCCAAAAAGATACAAGAAAAACCAGCGGCACAAAACCGCTGGTTTCAGTTTGTCGAAAAAGGTCACCGTGAGGTGGCCTTTTTCTCGTAAAACAGCGAAGAATGTGGTATAATAAGCACGGGTGATGAAGATGCTTACAAAAAATGTCGAGAATCGCAAGCAAATCGAATTTGTAAGTCTGGAGCAGGTGGTACCGGGAGAGCATTTGCTGCGGCAGATAGATGCAGCGATTGATTTTAATAAGATATACGATTTTGTCGGTGACCTGTACAGCAAGGACAACGGTCGCCCCAGCATAGATCCCGTTGTGATGTTCAAGATAGTGCTTATTCAGCACATCTACGGGATTCGTTCGCTGCGCCGAACGCTGGAAGAAATCGGAATGAATATGGCGTATCGGTGGTTTATTGGGTATCCGCTGAATGAGCAGGTTCCGCACTTTTCGACTGTGAGCTATAACTTTAAGCATCGCTTTACCACTGAGTCCGTGGAATACATATTCCGCTGGGTGTTAAAGGCAGCCGCAGATGAGGGGTATTTGGACACCGAAGCCATCTTCGTAGATGGTACGCATATAAAGGCAAGCGCAAATCTGAAAAAGCAGGCACGAAAAGCTGTCCCCAAGGAGGCAAAGCGCTATGCTCGCGAATTGTTTGAGGAAATAAACAAAGATCGGGAGGCGCACGGGAAGAAACCGTTTGACGATGACAGCAGTGGTGACGATTCCGGCGAGCCGGAAATGACAGAAAAAACCGTTTCCACCACAGACCCGGAATGTGGTGTGTTCAACAAAGGCGAGCACAAAAAAGTCTTTGCCTACGAAGCGCACACCGCATGTGACAAGCATAACTTCATTTTGGGCGTACACGTCACAGCTGGAAACGTTCACGACAGCGTAGTATTTGACCCTTTGTATGATTACCTATGCCAATATTATCCCGAACATAAAATTGTAGCTGCTGACAGTGCCTACAAAACGCCGTGGATCTGCAAAAGAATCTTTGAAAGCGGCAGAGTTCTGACGACGGCCTATACCCGTCCCAAAACCAAAGCAGGCAACCATCCTTGGTATACCTATGTTTACGATGAATATTTTGATGATGTAATCTGCCCGGAATACAAAACGCTGCATTATGCTACAACAAACCACAATGGTTACCGGGAATACAAGAGCCGTTCGTACTTGTGCAAGGACTGTCCAACACGGGAAAAGTGTACGCAGAACGCCAAGTGCGAAAAGACAGTCGCGATACACATCTGGCAGCACTTTGTAGAGATGACCGAAGATATACGGCATACGCCTATGTACCGGGATGTCTACAAGCTGCGGAAAGAAAAGATAGAGCGTGTGTTTGCCGATGCCAAAGAGAAGCACGGCATGCGTTACACGCAGTATAGAGGCTTGACTCAGGTCACAAACTGGGTGAAGCTTAAATTTGCTGCCATGAATTTAAAAAAGTTAGCCACATGGAAGTGGAAACGGAGAAATCCCTCTCCTGATAAGATGCGGAGAGGACTTTTCTCAACGGATTTTCGTTCTGTGCTGCTATTCTTTCCGCTTGAAATGCAAAAGCCCGTCTTCGCCTAATGGCAGTGACGGACTTTGCGACAAGCTGAAACCAGCGGCACAAAACCGCTGGTTTTTTCAATCTCCAGAAATATTCACTTCTTTAGCTCCGCCAGATGAATCCGCAGGAACATCAGCACGTTCGCCACAAACTCGCACGTCGTGGGGCGCGGTTCATGCGGCGCGGGATTCCGCCCCGACAGGGCGCAGTAAAGCGGAATGTTCTGCTCCTGCCACGATTGGTTGATGGCCGTGCGAATCGCGCGTTCCACCGCCAGCGGCGACGTGCTGTATCGCCGCGCAACGGTCGGGTAGACTTCCATCGTCATGCAGCGCATCTCAATGGGCTGACGCAGAAGATACAGAATCGCATCCACCAGATAGTAGAAGCCGGACAGACGCGCAGGCACGCCGAGAGACGACAGCAGACTGGAAATCTCCCACTGCGTCGGGATTTGCGATTTCGGCAGGGGCAGCTGAGGCGGCTTCGGGCGGGCGGATGCAGTGGACGACGACACGGAAGGCATGGGCTGTGCGGGTCGAACGGCTTGCGCTGTCTGTGCGCCCTGCACCGCTCCGCCAAGCGGGATGAGCGGAATTGCCTGCTGTATGGGGAACCCGTCCACC
>ERZ779957.687-NODE-687-length-9815-cov-1.58115_pt1 | contig 9815 bp, 7 predicted proteins | sample MGYA00511583_ERZ779957 | MGnify/ENA primary metagenome ERZ779957 (study PRJEB29588, sample SAMEA2146320) | human gut metagenome | biome: human gut; feature: human-associated habitat; material: faeces | place: Denmark | collected 2008/2010 ... | reverse complement strand
ATGCCTTATTAAGACCTCTGATCTGGCTTCTCATCTTCTCTGAGATTGAAAGACCAGCTGCGTCATCTCCAGCACGGTTAATCTTGTAACCTGATGATAACTTCTCTGTTGACTTCTGAAGTGCGCTTGTAACTACACCCATCTGTCTGTTTGTGTTCATTGCTGATAAATTGTGTTGTACTACCATAATATTTTCCTCCTTGAAATTATATTGTGATACAGCATCCTTGCTGCATCTAGTTATGGTTTACAGGAAACGTTCCGTTCCCTTGTACTTTATATATCGGACCTTAGTCCTAAAACTTTAGTCCGTAATATAACTTTTTAATAATTATTGCTTGGTGTCCATAAACTGTGGTTCATTGCTCACCTTGCTCATATTCTGATAATATGACTTTGCCATTGATGCACTCCTCTTAGCTTCCTTATGCTCCTGACGCTCTCTGCGAAACATTGCCTCTACCTTGACTTTGTTGCGTGCTTCCTGAACCTCTATCTTAGCTCCAAGCTCTGTAACTTCTGTTATAAGCTTTTTCATAACAGCTATCTCTTCTGTGTACATAGCCTTATTGTTATTGATTTCATCTCTTACTCTGTTAAAGAGTGCCTGAAATCCCTCATCAAGCCTGTCAAGTCCATCTATACAGTCGCCCTTTGCTTTCATGTTAGAATCAAATGCTGCATCATCAAGTATTGTGGTTGACAATATAGCATCCTGTTCATCATTAAGAGCCACTATTCTTGTAAGAATATCTTTTTTCTTATTAAGGCTGTCTATCATCATCTGAAGATAATTAGTAGTCATAATTTTCTCCTACTGGTTAGTGCTTTTTGCACGTTTCATAACTTCTTTCCAGGTATCCCTCATGCCTCTGATTTCATCTAATGCTCTGTTAAGCTTCAATGTCCTTACTTATATTAGCTTCTACAAGAAGAGAATATATATAATCATATATCTTCTCAAAGTCCTCTGCAACAGCATATTTATGATTAAGAGTAACCTTAAATTCTGTGATTATATTTTCAGCCTTCTTAATATTAATATTGGCTTTCTCGTAATCTTTCTTCTCAATAGCAACTATCGCAATATTACAGAATTTAATTGCCCCTTCATAAAGCATAAGTGTTCTGCAGGACTCGCTGTAAGAATCTTATTCCTGTTGTATTCCTGCGCTATATTCTGATTAAATGCCATACTTTCCTCATTCCCCCACAAGCTTCCATGCTTATGTGATTGTTAATAGATATCAGCTAAAAAGACCTGTTAATGATGACGACTGTGCATTCATCTTAGCAAGGGCTGATTCCATGGCTGAGAACTTGCTATAATAATAATCCTCCCATGTTGTAACCTTATCCTCTGCCTCAGATATCTTTGTATTATATTCTGAATACTGAGTATTCATCTGCTTATCATTATATATAGTGTAAGCACTGCTTGTCGACGATGCTGTCATCTTACTGCCAAGATCTTTATAAAGCTGTGATGCGAGCTGTGAAAAGAATGTAATAACTGTATCTGGATCACTTGCTATCATTGACTTAAGCTTATCGGTATTAGCCGATGTATATGTATCATCCTTATTTCCGTCTATATGGTACACACCAGTCTCATTCTCTGGAGAATTAAAATATCCAAGTGTTGATATTCCAAAACTAGAAAGTGAATATGACTTATCTCCCACCTTGAATGATCTTGCCATATCATTCTTCATAGTATCAAGAACACTTCCAAGTGTTGAGTCTTTCCTAAGAAGCGAATCCTTAATCTTTTCTTCCCACTTCTTAACCTCATCATCAGACATTGCGTCTTTCTCATCACTTGTAAGAGGCTCGTATCCTTTAGAACTTGCCGCATTGTAAGCAACATCTACAGACTTGACAAGGTCATTATAATCCTTAAGGAAACCCTTAATCATATCATATATGCCATCAACATCTGTATCTGTTGTAATAGTCACCTCATCAGTACCTGTTTCATTCAATGCCTGTATAGTAAGACCATTAATTGAATAATTGTTAGTATTATTCGTAAATGTAGCACCATTAAGTACAATCTCCGAATCCTGACCTGTGATTCTTACTGCTTTAGTTGTATCTGAAGAAGCTGTCTTATCTGTATCATTAGCTGCTGTCTTGGCCATGGCAATTTTAGAATCAAGTAATGCCTTAGCTTTAGACTGTCTGTCTGCATTAGTATCGCTTACTTCCTGTACTACCTTCTCATTAGTCTCATTCGCTACAGCCTTACCATCATCACCGATTGTTACATAATCCTTAGTATCCTCTATAACCTTGGAATTATCATACACCTTAATCAGTGATTCATTAGACGCTTTTTTCTTTACCGCTGCCTCATACTCTTCCTTGACACCATCTTTTTCCATAGCCTCTGTGTCATATTCGTACACAACATTGCCATCAGAATCTTTAACTGTATTACCCTCTGAATCCACCTTTTCCTTCTTATACTTATCATAAGCATTAAGCAAATCTGGTGTCTCTGTCTTAAGCTTTGCCACATATTCATCTAATGTATATGAATGATCCCATGTATCATCTGCTGCCAGTGCATCAAGCTTCTCCTTGGCTGCATTGTACTTATCAGCATAATTCTTCGCTGTATCCTTGGCAGTAGCCTTGGTATACATGCTCTCAAGCTCTGTATTATAAGCATCAGTGCCCTCTGTCAATGCAGCAAGCCTGATGTACTCAGCCTTGTCAGTGTCATTAACAGTATATATTCCTAACGCTTTCAATGCATTAAGTCCATTAGCATCATTGGCTGTGAGTGAGAAGTCATTATCCTTGCCCGATTCCTTCGCACTTATAAAGAAACGTCCATTATTATCATCAAAATTAGCATTAAGTCCGGCTTCTTTTAATTTAGCTGTAAACTGGCTTACATTCATATCCTCTGTGATATCAATGCTCTTTATTCCAGAACTCGTCTTTACACTTATTGAACCATCCTTAGTTCCTATAATATCTGATACCTTAGTTGAACCAGTTACTTTGCTTCCACCAGTAGCAGTAATCTTACCACCTGTAAGATATCCTGTAGCTGCAAGATGATTAACCTTAAGTCTCTGTGTTCCGCTTACCGCAGATGAACTTGCAGAAACCTTGGCATACTTATCATTAGACACTGTTGATGTCTTCAGATTATAACTTGTAGAAAATCTTGCACTTGAAAGCTTTCCTGAGTAGAAACCATATATACTTGTATTCATGGTCTTCCACTTTTCCTGCTTCCATGAAAGCTTAGTCTGTGCTTTAACAAGATTATCCTTCTTTAACTTATATGATGATACGAGTGCTGAAACAAGTGATTCTGTATCCATACCCGATACCATACCAGATAGTCTTATTGCCATAGCTTATCTCCTCTCATCTACCATAATACCTGCAAGCTCCCATGCCTTAGCAAGCATCTCAAGAGCTTTCTCTGAAGGTATTTCTTTAATAACTTCGTCTGTATCTTTATCTTTAATCTTAATTGTGATTCTGTTAGTTGGTTCGTTGTAGCCGAATTCAGCGATTGTGTTGTTGTTAAGTACCTTCCTTATATCCTTAACATCAGCCATTGATTCAGCCTGCTTCTTTGCCTTGTCATTGTCATTAGCGCTGCTGCCATTCTTCTCACTGTCTGCTGCCTGTCCTACAGAAACTGCTACATTAGATGCTGCTGACTTCGCTGAATCAACAACAACCTCATTGCTCTTATCTGTAACTGATGTAACACTGCTTACCTGTGATACCGGCTTAGCAGCCTGTAAATTCTGGCTCTGGTAGCTTGACGCTGCCGCTACTCCATTAACTTCCATTCCCATGATACAATTCCACCTCCGTGTGAAAACAAAACTTTATCCTGTAGTTACATTCATGTTGTACTGCATATATCGGAAAATGTTAAGTAAAATTTAACCCTTTGGACAAAAATATACATAAATAAAACAAATCATTTCTTAAATAACTGGTTAAGAGACTTCACATCAACCGAACTTGCTGCTTCCTTATTAGAATCAAGTATCTGTGCATACACTTCCTTACGATATATAGGTACTGACTTCGGAGCTGATATGCCAAGCTTTACCTGATCGCCCTTGATTTCAATTATAGTAATCTCAATATCATCATTAATAATGATTGCTTCGTCTTTCTTTCTTGATAATGCGAGCATATTAGTTCTCCTCCTTCTTTAGAATATCGTATATAGGATATCTTACCTGATATTCAGAATTATCTGCTATAAGCTGTATTCCCTTCATCGTATCAAAATCAACAATAATAGGAGCTTTAAGATTAATTGTCATCTTAGTAATATCCTGTGGTACCGTGAGCGCACAGTACACTCTGATATTATCATCCTGTATATCATCTCCGAGAGACTTAAGAAGCTCATCCTCAACAACAGGATCATATGTCTCATACACGAATTCCGGCTTCATTACAGGAAGTGCAAGTGTTGGCTCATCAATCGCCTGAAGCCATATAATTGATATATTCTCCTCTTTCTCTGCATCATACACAAGAGTATACTTCTTCCAGTCCTCAAATCCAATAATTCCCTTGTCAAATGTGATGATTTTATCATCACTAACTTCAATCTCTCCAAACCATTTAGTCTGTACTTTCATGTCAAACCTCCAAATCTTAATTCTATCCTTTATCTGTCAATGCTGTTTATACAGCTTAACTCTCAGCCTGCCTCACTGTATTCCTCTCTTATGCTGGCTACCCAAGGAAATCAAGCAGTGTCTGCTGAACAACCTTGCTCGCAGCTGATAATGCTGCCTGATATACAAGCTGTGCTGATGTATATGTAACAACAATCTCTTCCAGATCAATGTCTTCATTCTGAGACTTAAGATCAGTGAAATTAGTCTTCTGCTCTGTAAGTCTTGTCTTGGTAAGGTCAAGTCTTATCTGTCTGTTACCGACATCAGCCTTCGCATTAGATACCTGCTCCTGATAGCCCTGCATCTGACCGATTCCCGCTTCAAAAGCGTCCTTCATCTTAGACTTTGCAAAATCTCTCTGCTTTGCAAGGCCTTCCATAATATCACTTAACTTCTTCTGCGAAGCCTCATCGCTGTACTGTCCTTCCTTCTGCATAGACTCAATCTTTGATATCTGGTCATTAATATCAAGGACATTCTGTACTGCATTGACAAGGTCATCAACATTTCTTCCAAGATATATATTGAAAGCTTCATCAGCTTCTGTATTAACCTTAATCTTCTGTGAGAAATTAATGATATATTCAATATCCTCACTCTGCTTGTTGTACTCAATTCCTGTATTATTATCAACACAGTTAAAATACATTGTCGGGTCAATGTCACCCTTTATAAAATTGCTCTTCTCGTATGTCACTGAAAATGCATTATCAGCATACACTGACTTGTATACATTCTCACCAAGAAGAAGCTCGCCTGTTGTTGAGTTAATTGCAATCTCATTCTCTCCCGGAACATAATTAGGATCTGTCGTTGTAACCACATTTACAGCTGTATCAGCTGTATTACCGTCTGCATCAGTTACCGGAACAGTAAGTCCTCCATCTACAGTAACACTCCCATCATCAGCAATAGTTATATTGGCAGAATTATTATCTCCCATGCTCATTGAAAATGTTTTTCCGTTAATCTCGTCATATGCAAGCTGGATTCTGTGCACATCTGTTATATTAGGTGTGATTATATTTCCGTTAGCGTCTGTCTTTACATTAAGATTGATAATATCGTCATTAGTATATGCATTAGTGTATGCTGTCTTATTAGATAAATCCTCCCTTGTAAAGTTCTGTGTAATTGTATAATCAACATCTTTAGCAGTTTCATCTGACTGATATGTCAGAGGCTTATCTGTAGCATGTCCTGTAAATACATATCTTCCGGCATAATCAACATTCCCCTGCTCATAATAAGCTTCCACCAGCTTGTTAAGACTTTCAGCAAGCGTGTTACGCTCAGATTCTGAATATGAATCCGTAGAGCCCTGCACACAGTAATTATACAAATCCTGTATAATCTTGTTGCTTTCGTCTAATGCATCATGAGTTACACTTAACCATGATGATGCATCAGGAATATTCTTTCCAAGATACTGTGTTACCTCATCAAGACTTGAACGCAGTCTCAATGCCCTGATGGCTATAATAGGGTCATCAGAAGGCTTATTAATCTTTTTCTGTGTTGAGAGCTGTGTACTTAAATCATTAAGCTGGCTCTTATTTCCCTGAATATTGGATATTGAGCTGTTTACCATCATCTGGTTAGTAATACGCATATTGTGCCTCCTTATATCGCGAATCAAAAACCGCCCCTATGGTGAGGAGAAGAATTCTTTTACTGTTTTATACACCTGTATTATTAATAAGTCTGTCATATAACTGATTCATGACAGTCATCATCTTCGAACTTAAATTATATGCCTGCTGGAACTTTACAAGATCCATGGCTTCTTCATCTGTATCAACACCCATTACAGATAATCTCTGGTTCTGTATAGTTGTCTTAAGATTGTTGTAATTCTTTGTAAAATTAATTGCCTTACTTGCATCTATTGACATATCACTGACAATACTTTCGAGGAAATATGTTCCCGTACCTCCGTCATATATCTTAGCATCTTTAGAATTGATAAGGTCTACAATCAGGTTAGTATTGGCTTCTCCATCGCTTTCCTTGTACTTGGTAGCAAGAAGGTCCGCGTTATCAATAAGATCCTGATTAACTGTTACACTTGACGCTGTAAGAGCCTTGCTTCCATCTGACATTACAAAAAGTGGAATTCCGCTTGCCGAGCCATCTGATGTAACACCCTTTGTAAGAATCTCATTGATTGATGATACAAATGTCTGTATAAACTGGTTAAGCTGTGCCTGATAATAAGGAACTCCCTTATAATTAGTATTGCTGTCCACCTTACTTACTGTATCAGTAAGGATATTACCCTCTGCATCTGTCTTGTATGTTTCATTGCCATCATCGTCAGTTGTTGTGGCATATTTTTCAATCTCACCATTACATCCGTCTCTTATATCAATAAGTCCCTTTAACTCTCCGCCTAATGAAGTGCTGTATATGTTAAATGGCTGTCCGGTCTCCCACTGTATGTCATACAGACCTGCAGCATCTGATACATTTCTTGACTCATCTCTTGAAACAGTCTGAAGAGTATGGTAATTATAGCCATTAACAAGCGAATTACCATTAATTGTAATCTGAAGGTCTGTAAGATTGTTGCCAATGTCTGTCTCACTTACTGATATATTAACAAGCTTTGAAAGATCATCAATTAATGCATTTCTCTGATCCTTAAGGTCGTTGGCATTGCCATAATTAGCCTGAATCTGGTTAATCTGCTTATTAAGAGAAGAAATGCTCTGTGCCAGAGAATTAATCTGGTTAACAGCATCTTTAATCTCATTATTAGCGTCAATCTGAACATTCCTTAAATTAGTAGCCAGAGTATTAAAATAATCTGTCATGCTCTTTGCATTATTGATAAGCTGGTTCTTTGCTGATGTATCAGCCGGTGTAAGATCAAGCTGGTTAAGTGCTGCAAAGAAATTCTCATATTCTGTGGAATATCCCTTAAGTGTGAACTCATTGAGATAATTCTGTATCTGTGACATGTATGTATCCTTAACATTGTACTGTCCATAATTAGTATAATTATTTCTGTACTTCTCATCATAGTAAGAATCTCTCGTCTGATTAATTGCATCAACTATAACTCCTGCACCAAGTGTTCCATATTTAGCATATGAACGTAATGCCTCGCCAGCCTTAATTGAAGCTGTTTCTTTCGTATATGACTGGTTATTGATATTAGCAAGATTATGTGATGTAACATTTATAGAGGTCTGCGCCGCCTGCAATCCTGTATATGCAATTGTTAATCCAAAAAATGTTGATGCCATATTATCCTCCTGTATTAATCAGCATTTATATACGTCCAAGTGAAGTAACAAGATTCTCAAGCATTTCGCTTACTACATTCACATATCTCGAAGCTGCATTATATGCCTGCTGATACTTTATCATCTTCTCTAACTCTTCATCAGAGGATACACCCTCTGACTGGAGTCTCTGGTTATTATAACCATCAACCATCGTTGTCTGGTTACCTACATAATTATAAAGTGCCTTACCCATAGTGGCATATTCACCAATATAATTATTGTAGAATGACATGTAATCCGACTTCGCATACATGTCCGGGTTAAGGGAAGCGAATTTCTCATCCCATATATCCACGAGTTCCTTGGCTCTGTCAAAATCTTCCTTACCCTGTACAGTAGAAAGTGGAATTTTTCCTACATTCTGTGCTGCTTCAGGATTAATCTTCAGATTGCCAAGCTTATATAATGATTCATAATCTGTCTCGTTAAGATTGTTTCTAAGATAGATTGTCTCTCCATTATCACCTGTAGTCTTAATATATCTGTCTGTTCCAATTCTTGAAAACAGTTCTGTACCAACAGTCTTATCGTCATCCATACCGTATCCAGTCTTGTCCATGTCAAGCATAAGATACTCATATGAATCAACCGGAACCGCTGCTCCGCCTGCACTCTCGTATAATTTCTCACCAGATGCATAGCTGTAAGTACCATCACCGTTATCAGTTCCGGTAACCTCTCTTCCGTATCTGTCATAAAGAACCGGCTGATCAACTGAATTATATATGTATGTATCTGCCTGAATCTCACTTCCATCTGCATTAAGATAAGGATTAGTCCTTGTCTCAGTTTTCTCCGGACACAAGATTCCGTTGATTCTTTCAACAATTCCATTAACAAGCTTATCGAATCCCGCCATAGCGCTAAGAATTGCTGAAGGCTCTACATATGTATTGTAGTATTCCTGCTGCTTTGCATATTCATTATAGGCCTGCTGATATGCTGTACGGCCTTCCTCAGTACTCATGTCATAATCATTGCTGTCAGGTGCAACCGGAACCACTGTATAATCTACAACCATATTGCCTCTTGCAATAATAAGTCCCTTAAGCTGTCCCTTATCTGTATTATCAGCATTAGACGCCAGCTTGCCATCTTCATAAACATCTCTTTCATACGATGGCCATGTGGGAATAACAAGTGTTGTTCCCTCGACAACTCTTGTACTCATAGCTGTAAGTTCGCCTGATGTTACAAGAGGAACTCCGGCTGCATTAATAATAGTTTCCTTATTCTCTGATTCATAATAAGTAATATCTATATATTTGCTGAGTTCATCTATTGCCGCATCTCTCTGGTCTCTTAAATCATTAGCTTTCTCAATACCCGGTGCTTCCACCTTGGCAATACTCTTATTAAGCTTATATATCTGGCCTGCAAGATCATTAATCTTATTAACCATATTACTAACCTGTGTATTAAGAGTTGTCTGGTAATCCCTGAGCCCCTTATACACATTTTCTGATTTCTCTATAAATGCAGTCGCATTCTGGATAAGTGATGACCTTGCAACTGTACTTGTCGGATTCTTAGCAAGTTCATTAATTGAATCATACAGATTGGTAAGATATGACTCATAAGTTACACCCTGCATCTCACCAAACTGATCTTCTATCTCCTGAACAGCATTATACTGGCTTTCATAGAATCCAAGTCTTGAATTCTCATTCCTGTATGCCAGATCAATATACTGATCTCTTATTCTTCTTACCTCAGATATTGCAACACCAAGTCCATAGCTTGCATAACTTACTTTGTCCTTGCTGTTGACATTGACATATGTAGTATCAGAGAAAGTAACCTGCTGTCTTGTATATCCGGTTGTGTTAATATTAGACAG
>ERZ779957.653-NODE-653-length-10246-cov-1.46139_pt1 | contig 10246 bp, 8 predicted proteins | sample MGYA00511583_ERZ779957 | MGnify/ENA primary metagenome ERZ779957 (study PRJEB29588, sample SAMEA2146320) | human gut metagenome | biome: human gut; feature: human-associated habitat; material: faeces | place: Denmark | collected 2008/2010 ... | reverse complement strand
GTCTTTACAACGGTTTCCTGCTTCCATATGGAAAATCGGTATATGAAGTCTCTTTGCCGATATTGCGGAGAGGCAGGAGTTTGTGTCGCCGAGTATCAAAAGTGCGTCGGGTTGAATATCACGCATCAGCTTATATGAGCAGCTTATGATATTGCCGACTGTCTCGCCGAGATCGGCTCCGACTGCGTCCATATACACCTCGGGGTCAGATAGCTCCAAGTCCTTAAAGAACACACCGTTAAGATTATAATCGTAGTTTTGACCCGTGTGTGCGAGTATGCAATCAAAATACTCTCTGCACTTGTCGATAACGGCGGCAAGCCTTATTATTTCGGGACGCGTGCCGACAATAATAAGGAGCTTTAACTTCCCGTTATTCTTAAATTTGATATCGCTGTAATCGGTTTTCATATATATTACCTCCGCCGTGTGTGACAGTATTAAACCTTTTCTCCGAATGTATCCGGGTGCTCTGCATCAAACAATTCGTTTGCCCACATCAAGGTGACAAGCGGCTGTGTATCGCTTAAATTAACTATGCTGTGAGTGTAGCCGGGAAGCATCTGCACACATTCGGGCTTATCGCCGGAAACATAAAACTCCATAACGCTTTGCGTTCGCGTATAAGTCCTTTTCCCGAAACGACTATGAACTGCTCCCACTTGCTGTTGTGCCAATGCTCGCCCTTGGTTATGCCCGGCAGCGACACATTAACGCTGAACTGACCGCAGTTTTTCGTTTTCAAAAGCTCGGTAAAGCTGCCGCGCGCGTCCGAATTTGTTTTAAACTCAAACGCGGTTTTTTCTTTCGGAAGATATGAAAGGTACGTGCTGTATAGCTTTTTGGCAAAGCTGCCGTTCGGAATTTCCGGCATAATAAGAGTCTTTCGCTGATCATCGAATTTGTGAAGCAACGATACGATTTCGCCGAGCGTAACGCGATGTCACCGGGACGACACAATATCTGCCGTCGCTTTTGAGTACCGTATCCGCTCCCGAAAAATCACAACGGTGCTCTTTCCCCTCGAGCAAATCGAGCATTTCGCTCACAAGATCGTCTATGTATAAAAGCTCAAGTTCCGTTTTTTCATTATCAACTCTTATGGGTAAGTCGTTTGCGATGTTGTTGCAAAAGGTTGCAACGGCACTGTTGTAATTCGGCCTGCACCATTTTCCGAAAAGATTCGGGAAGCGGTAAACAAACACCTTTGCGCCGGTTTTTGCGGCATAGTCAAAAAACAGCTCTTCTCCGCGCAGCTTCGACTCTCCGTAAACGGAATTTGCATATCTGCCGACAAGCGTCGCCTGTATGGAGCTTGAGAGCATAACGGGGCAACGGTTACCGTGCTTTTCAAGAGTTTTCAAAAGCTCCGAGGCAAAGCCGAAATTTCCCTTCATAAACTCGCCGTCGTCCTTCGGCCTGTTTACTCCCGCGAGATTGAAAACAAAATCGCACTCCCTGCAAAAATCGGAGAGCAGATCCTTATCCGTATCAATGTCATATTCAAATATTTCGTCAATCGAGAGCGACGGACGGGTACGGTCTTTGTTATCGCGAAGATTTTTAAGTGCCTCGACAAGGTTTTTACCTACAAATCCGGCTGAACCCGTAACAAGTATTTTCATAAAAAAGCTGCCTTTCGGAATACAAAATCACTTCTTGAATTCGGCTAATTCGTCTTTGATATAAGCGAGCGATAAAAGCTTTTCCTTTACCTGCTCCACATTGAGGAGTTCTGTGTTATTTGAATTGAACTCTGTCAACGGATTGCGGTCTTTATCGCCCGTCTTAAAATATTTATCATAATTCAGCGAACGCTTATCGCAGGGTACGCGGTAGAACTCTCCCATATCTTCGGCGTGAGCGCATTCTTCGTTGGTGAGCAGAGTCTCATACATTTTTTCGCCGTGGCGAATACCTATAACCTTTATATCGGTGTCGGGGCAGAAAAGCTCCTTTACCGCCTCGGCAAGCACACCGATTGTGCAAGCCGGTGCTTTCTGAACAAGAATATCGCCCGACACGCCGTTTTGGAATGCAAAGAGAACGAGGTCAACCGCCTCGTCGAGAGACATAATAAATCTTGTCATATTAGGCTCCGTAACGGTTATCGGTTTGCCCTCTTTAATCTGTTCTATCCAAAGCGGAATTACAGAGCCGCGCGAGCACATAACATTTCCGTAACGAGTGCAGCAAATCTTAGTCTTGTCGGGACTTACGGTTCTTGATTTTGCGACTATTACCTTTTCCATCATAGCCTTTGACGTTCCCATTGCGTTTACGGGGTATGCCGCCTTGTCGGTTGACAGGCAGATTACGGTTTTAACGCCCTCGTCAATAGCTGCCGTAAGCACGTTATCTGTGCCGAGAACATTGGTCTTAACCGCTTCGATGGGGAAAAACTCGCACGAGGGGACCTGCTTTAAGGCCGCCGCATGGAAGATATAGTCTACACCGTGTATTGCGTTTTTAACGGACGCCAAGTCTCTGACATCGCCTATAAAGAATTTGATTTTATCGCTGACCTCGGGCATTTTCGCCTGGAACTCATGGCGCATATCGTCCTGCTTTTTTTCATCTCTTGAAAAAATGCGGATTTCGCCGATGTCGGTCTGCAAAAATCTGTTGAGCACCGCATTGCCGAATGAGCCTGTTCCGCCCGTAATCATAAGTGTTTTTCCATTGAATACTGACATTACCGTTTATACTCCTTTATCTTTTACAAGATTTGTTTTTCTCAATAATTTATTTAACAATCCAAAGGCTAAAGCCTTTTCAGATTTATTCATACCGAACACCAACATACATATACCGTAAATTACAATCATAACCACGCAATTTACAACAAGTCCAAGCCAGCCGTATTTTTCAAGACCAATAAGTGAGAACAATTTTCCGCCGACAAAGCAAATCAACAATGACGGCAATACACCTTTAAGCAGTCCATAATAATACTCGCCGAGCTTTATTCCGATTTCTTTCTTAAACATTACATTCATACACAACACATCGCCCACAGTCAATGCAATCACAGAACCTATAACCGCACCCTCAAGAGGTTTCCAGCTTATCAAAACGGCTGTTAAGACAATGTTTATCAATGCGGAAATAATCTGTATTATAGCCTGCCCCTTGTGTCTGTTCATAGCCCAAAGAATTTGAGAGCCTATTGACTGAACAAGCGTAAACATAGTAGGCAGCATAATTGCAACCGCAACATAGTATGATTGCTCATAAGCATCTCCCGCCCACAATATCATAAAATGTTTACCGAAAGCGATAAACACAACAAAAACCATACCAAGCATCATAAGTATTATTCTGCCGATACGAACCATTTCATTTTGAAGATCCTTAACTTTTGCACCGTTTTCAACCATACGCACAACGCCCGCCATAAGCACTCCGTTGAAATGACCGCCGATTGTTTTAAAATACTGAATTATCTGCGAACCGACTCCGTAAATCGCAATAATTGCCGATGCTTTTTTTGCTAAAATACCGAGTAAAATGGTATCTGTCATTGAATTTATCTGCGTTGCTATCATCTGCAAAAAAATAAATGCCGAATATGTAACAGTTTCCTTTATAAATGAAATATCCGGATTTTTGAACTTGGGTTTTATTTTTAATTTGAAAAGGACATAGAATACATATGCTATTCTTGTTAAAAGAGTAAGCACAAAATAGATTATCACTACGCCGAGAGCCTTTACGCCCATAAGCAAAGCTATGAACGAAACGCCGACTTTTAGTACGGAAAAAATTATAGCCATACCCTTTGAAAACGAAAAGCGTTCATAAGCCATAAGAGTTGTGGCAAAGCTTGATGTGCCGAGAGTAACAGCGCAAGTGAGCATTGTAACGCTCAACATTTTCTGTGAAAGTTCAATTTCTTCTAATGTCAATCCTTTTGCGAAAGCACTCGGAAAAATTACAACAAGCACAATGCCTATTATCACTGTAATTACTGCAATTATCAAATAAAAAACAGTTGCTATTCCCAAAAACTCTTCTTGTTTATTTTTATCATTATCGGCTCTGAATTTAGCCATATAACGAATTACCGCATTGCCTATGCCCAAATCAAGAAGCATAAGATATGCCGAAATCTGCGAAGTTAATTGATAAACCGCATATTGTGATTGCCCTAACATCCTTATCAAAAAAGGTGTAAAGAGCATTGCTGAAACGACCTCAACAATCATCAGCATATATGAGTAAATTACTCCGATTTTTCTATTCAATATTTATCACTTCCCGCGGGATAATTATTTTAGCGATAATTTCGCACTTAAATAACGCTTTCATAAGCTATGAACATTTCGTTTGGTATACACTTTAACGGATAGTAAAAAGCAGTTTCAAAATATTTGTCATTTAAAATTTTCCAATCCTTTAAGCATTGTTTTCAAATCGCAAATAAAAGCTTTATCAAGTACACCGATGGTTTTCCTGCTGTCATATTCCTCTGAAAAATCAATGGACTTTATAGCTTTTGCTATATTTTCCGGTGTTTGTTCGTCATAATAATATACGCACTTTCCAATACCGGACTCTTCGACGACGGGTATTCTTACGCTTACAACTCTAAGTCCGTTTGCCATATAGGAAAGAATTTTAGACGGAAATGAAGTGTCATTGTATTTACCATTTGGATTTTGAGTGCTTAATCCGATATCACAACTTTGAATAAATTTAATATACTCTTCTCCGGATAACAGTCCGTCATAAGTTATTTTGGCTTTTGACTTTTTTGAAATGCTGTCGATAGTGTTAAGCGTTTCCGCTTTTTCTTTTTCGTTGCCAAATCCTAAAATGTGGATATGATAGTTTTCATTAAGAAACAATGCGGATTCTGCCGACGCTATCGCTCCGCCTTTTCTCGGGTCAAGAGTTCCTGCATAAACACAGTGAATTTTACCGTCTGAAAAAAGTTTCGGCAATTCTTTTTCAATATGATATGTGCCATAAATAATGACTTCGGGCTTTTTTTCTGTATTTACCTTTTCGGATAAAAGCTCTGTCGGGAAAATAAAAGCGTCGGCGATTTTGAAAAATTCATATTCTTTTTGTGATGTTTTTTCATCTCCGATAACATCGCCGTAAATTTCTTCCGCTTCGATAATCAACTTAAAACCTTTTAGCTTTTTAAGTCTTTTCACGAGGGACATATATCCGAGTGAATGGTAAACCATAACTATGCTGTCTTTGTTTGTATTCTTAATCATATACAAAAACAGCTTTGTTTTCAAGATCACTCTGTCTATAACCGAAACTATTCTGTTTAATCTTGGTAATGATGAAAAAAGTTTGAGTGTAGTTTTGTCTGTAAGTTTAACTTTTTTTGATTTACAAAACTTTTTCTCTGTTGCTCCTGATGCAGAAACGATTTCTGTGTTATAACCGTTATTCTCAAGAGCTTCGCATATATAATTCATTTTATTAACAGAAGATAAAACTGTATTTCGTCTTTCGCTGCTATTTGTCGAATTATAATATGCCATATAAAATATTTTTTTCATTTTACCACCTTATTGCCAGAAGAATGAATAATTTGCTGTATATATATTGGTAATAATCATCAACACAATAACTATTGCAATATATACAAGGTTTCTATACTTCTTTTGAATACACATAATAAGTTCGGGTACCAATAACATTAGATAAACGGAAAAGTACTGTACTACTCGCATCAATGACGGGTTAACAAAAACCAATGGAATAAACAGCATACCTAAAAACAATGCATTGTAATACATTTTATAGTTTTTGGAATTTTCTCTGACATACCTAAGCAAAATTAACGATACAATTACAATTGCAAAATAAAAGAATGTAAAGCCTTTTGCTCCGCTTGTTGAAAGCTCTTCATATTCATATCCCGAAATAAAATTCAATAAATCAAGAAATTGATTTCTAAACACGGCAACTATCGGTAAGAGAGCAAGTACAAACAGTATATATTTACGAGTTATTTTCTTTTGTGAGATAAAGTAAAATGGCAATAAACATATTGACGATTTATGTATTGTAAATGCAATTAAGCATATCAATAAAAGCGGGAAAAATTTTCTTTTTTTAATTAGTTCTGTGCCTATAAATACCACCAATGCAGTTGCAATAGTCTGCCTTATACCCGTTACAGCAAAAAAACTGTAAAACAATGTTGAGAAAAGGATATAACTAAAACAGGGCATTTTTGAGTTTTTATAAACCCATACAGCAAGACTTGAGAACAAAATTATCGCCACAATTACAAGATAGCATTGATAATTCTTTGTAAAAACCTGCACAAGCTTTACTAAAACAGTGTATCCGGGGTCTTTTCCGACGCCTTTTACATATGTATTATAAAATAGCGCAGGAATTTTGCTCCAAGGCATATTCTTAACGCTATTAAAATGACGAAGGTACTCTATTGTATCCGGGTCGGCGCCTGAAGTAATATTGCGCAATCCCGAAACGAAAATCCATTGTATTGAAGCAATGGCTATAAATGCTTTTTTCTTCAATTTATTAGGATTGAACAGCAATAGTGCCATTGCCCAAAACATTATCAATAAAATGTTAATTACATAAGCGTTCATAATATACCCTTTTAATACTAATTTTTATCGGAAATCTCTTTGTACAAATCTATATATTCACCGATTTTTTTCTCTTTTTCAAAATTGTCATATACATATTTCAAGCAGTTGTCTCGGTAAAAATCTTTTCCGTTATTTTCAATCTTTTTTATTGACTCAACAACTTGATTTAAATTTCTTTTTTCGCAGACATATCCACAACCTTCGCCCACTATTTCCGGATTGGCGGTAGAGTCATAGCATATAACCGGTGTACCGCAAGAAAGCGCTTCCGCCGATACTTTGCCAAAAGTTTCTTCAAGGGAAAATGTTATAAATACATCTGCGGATGAGTAAAGTTCAGCAAGTTCGTCAATAGAAGAAGTGCTTGGAACAGTTATAATATTCTTTGGCAATTCGATACCTTCGTTTATTGTTCCAACAAGAACAACTGTTATTTCGGGCATTTTCTCCGCAAGTTCTATAAAGCTTTTCAAGCCCTTTCTTTCAGACCAAATCGAAGAAACGCCTATTGCCATAAACCCATTGATACCATACTTATCACGAGCTTTTTTTATATCTCTCGGATAAAACTTGCTAATATCCACCCAATTATATATCGGCTTAACAATGTCCGCATAACGAGCTATAGGTGATTTACAAACCTCATCGGTTGCCCATTTAGAAACTCCGACCAAAGCAAGTTTATCTGTTTTTGAGAACATCTGCGTTTTATCTTTAAGCAGTTCTTCTGTTTTGTCAAAAAACCATGTTCTGTTACCGTCCTGCAAATTAGGACAGTTGCCACATTGTTCCTGCCATTTTTCACAATTCGAAGTCGTAAAGTACATACATTTTCCCGTTATAAACCAAAAATCATGAAAAGTTATAACAACAGGGACTTTTTTATCGTCAAGATATTTCATAAGCATCGGTAAATTTATATAGTTCCCGTGCAAATTATGCAAATGGACAACATCAGGTTTAATCTTCTCTATGTATTTAACTAAATTCCGTGTTGCTAAATGAGAAAAATATCCTTGTTTTCCTGAAATTCTTGAAAGCAACCCATGAATTTTAACATCAAGTGCCGAACCGATATGATATAAATTCGGGTCGTCAGGTTTATTGGTCTTTGAATATGCAACATAAGAATCTATGCCTTTTTCAAGCATTAAAAGATGTGATTCAGTTACATTTCTGCCTGTACTGCTTAAATTATAAACAGCATTTATCTGTAATACTTTCATAAATCCTTCTTTCCCGTTTAGATAAATAATTAAATATTTACTGAATTTTTAATATTACTTTTCCATACTCTCTAAAAGTAATTCTTGAATATCTTTTATATCGAAGGACTTTTTACCATACTGCCATGATTTTTCAGCATATGCGTCAATCAGTTCCTTGTCGTTTATAAGCAAATTTAATTTTTCGTATATTTCATCGTTGCTTTTTGCAACGACCGCGGCGTCATTTTTTATAAGGCAGTCAATTGAAGCCGCTTTTTCGGGTCCGACGGCAAAAATACATTTGGCACTGTGAAAACAGTCAACAAGCTTTGTCGAAAAAGAGTAATGGATTAAATTAAAATACTCCTCTTTAAAGCTTTCGGCGTGAACCAGTATATCGGCTTCGCTTTGAAGCTTCTGTACTTCGAGAGCAGAAACACTTCCCATAAAAAACGAATTACTCGAATCCGCCATCGTCTTTTTCTGCTCGTCGGTTAGCGGCGTCGAATATATCCTGAGTTCCGCCTTTTTGCCGTCACGATTGATTTTTTCAAGTGCCTTTGTAATATTCGAAATTGTTTCCGCACGACCCAAGGCAAGGTTTCCGGCATACAAAATTTTTAGCGGGTTATTGTGCAAAACGGGATTTTCTTCACGCTTTGAAAAATCCGCGCCCTTTGTAATTACCTTACACTCCATTGAAAAAATCTTTTCGTAATCACGTTTTTGAATATCCGATATCACAAATAAATCCGACGCCAATGCCGCGGTTTTCCTCATCATTTTACGCCGAAAAAAGTGCACCGCACGTAAAAACGGAGATTTTGAATAAGGATAGCTGTAATTATCGTCCCAAGCATACAAAATCACTTTTGCTCCCGAAACCTCAGCGGCATAAGCTATCATCTCGTTAACCGCGGAATTGCTGCTGAGGACGGAAAAAATCAAATCGGGATTTACTTCTTCTATGTAAGCTTTCAGATTTTTGTTTTTCCACGGCGCAAGCTTCCAAACCATATCCCTTGCGATATATTTAAGCGGCGACGGATTGAGTTTAACCGAGGCCTCTAATTTTTGAGCGCTCTTGTCCTCCGACGAAGTTTCTTCGTAATTCTCGACCTTTTTGCCGATTTTTTTGCTGTTAAATATGTTTTTAACAAGCTGAGTTTCGGCAATGCGAAAAGCGCTTTTGATTTTTTTGTCGGGATAACCGGTTCTGCTGTAAACACTGTAAAGCTCCGCGTCAAAGCCGTCAAATAAATTCAAAAACGTATTTCCGATACTTGTTTGCGTGTTAATAGGCGAAGACGAAACAAATAATACTCTCATCCTTGTTCCTCGTTACTTTGTATTTATATCGATAAGATTACCGAGTTTTGTCTCCCATTCCACGGGATAAAAACGGTTAAATCCTCCGCCGTGGAAAAATGTGAACTCGCTGAAATAAATTTTTCCGCCCAACTCAAACAAATCGATTCTGACAAATTTAATGCCCTCAGACAGTTTTTCCGCCAGTGCCTTCATTTCGTCGAATTTTTCCGGCTTCTCAATTACTTTTCCGGATTGAGGATGAATGTTTGTTATATCGAGGTGGTTGAAGTCCATATCGAAAAAGTCGAATTTGACATCCGTTGCGCGGTCTGTCGCAATAAACATTATTTCGGGCTTTCCGTTGAAGCAGAAAAACTTATAGTCTTTTATTCCGCCCTCGTCTCCGGACGGGTCTTTCATAAATTTCTCGGCAAAAACATATCTGTCAATACCCTTGTAGCAGGGTTCTCTGCCGTGCCCATAAAAATCCTGCTTCAATCTTGAATTGTAGAACTTACGCAAGGACTCAATATCCTTGTCGGTAAGTGCGGACTTGTTACGAATTACCTTGACGCTGCCCGAATCGTGATTACATTTAAGCACAAATTCTTCGGGGAGAGAGTCGAAGTCTATTTCGTCAAAGCTTTTCCATTTACCGAGCATCGGGAACATATATCCGTCGCCGATCTTCTCTTCTATTATGTCGCGCACCTTTATCTTGTCCGCATAATCACGATATTTTGTATAATCTTCATGTATTTTCATCCATTGAAGCTTCTCGTTAAAATACGTGGGGTGCTTTAAATCCGGCCACTTGCCCGTTGCAGCCCAATAGTATAAGCTTATATATATCGGTGTCGGAATAAATCTCAATACGCTCATTATAAAATTACGAGTATCTCTTGACTTTACCACACTTTTTAATGTCGCCATTACAAATTCTCCTTATACCATTCGATAGCAAGCTTGATGCCGTCTTGGAAGCTGTAATCGGGATCGTAGCCGAGGAGTTTTCTCGCTTTTGAAATATCGGCGTTTGAGTGCTTTATGTCGCCCTTTCTGTCCGGGCCGAAATTCGGTTCGACGTCAACGCCGAGTGCCTTTGTAAGACCGTAATAAATGTCTATAAGG
>ERZ779957.652-NODE-652-length-10278-cov-2.10604_pt1 | contig 10278 bp, 7 predicted proteins | sample MGYA00511583_ERZ779957 | MGnify/ENA primary metagenome ERZ779957 (study PRJEB29588, sample SAMEA2146320) | human gut metagenome | biome: human gut; feature: human-associated habitat; material: faeces | place: Denmark | collected 2008/2010 ... | reverse complement strand
CTCGGCGTCGTGGCTCGTGTCGCCCAGAAACACCGTGTCCGCCGGGTCGTAGCCCTTGCGCGAAAGGTAATCCTTCGCCAGCTGCACCTTCGACACCGCGTAGACGTCGCCCAGCCCCAGAATGTCGTCGAACATGCCGTTCAGCTCCGGAAACTTGACAACCTGCGCGCGCAGCTGATCCACCTGACTGGCGGAGATAATCGCCTGATGGAAGCCTGCGTCGTGGTGCAGCTGCGCCAGATGGAAGTTCGCGACGTAGCCTTCGTTCCATTCCTTCGCCACAAGCGGAAAATCCTCGTCCGTTACGCCGATGTCGGTGTAGTAATCCTTGACCGGAAAGCGGAAAATCTGCCGATATTCCTCTTCGCTTGTCAGGCGATAGCCGTGGCGCGCGAAAACTTCATTGTTGATTTTGACCACCAACGGTACGTCGCTGAGCAGCGTGCCGTTCCAGTCCCACAGAATCGTCATTGCTTCTTAACCTCCGAAAATTTAGGGTAACGCTGATTATACCACATTTTCAGAGGAAGGACAAGCGCTTTTTTGCAAATTACTTGCTGTAATAGCTCTTGAAGGTTTCGCCGTTGTCCATGTGGATGACGCGCGGTTCATCCGCCTTCGCCTGCTTGTAGTTCTTGCGGCGCGTAATCACCAGCGCCACCAGACCGACAACCAGCAGCAGCATCCCCAGATTCACCACCAGCCCCAAGAGACCGCCTAAGACACTAAACCCCAACTGCACAGCAGCGACAATCGCCTCAAACACCATGCTGATGAAAGAACCAATCACATGGAAAACCGAACCGATGAAAGCCATCATATCTGTATCCTCCTGCGCCGATGAGGGGCGCGTCCTGTCGTTCTGACAAGAATAAGGATAGCACAAGCGGAAGGGAAAATCCATCGAAGGATGATTAGAAATTCATGAGGAAATTCTCATTTTTGCGGAAATCCCCCGATTGCGTTTCCGTGTTCATTCTGCTATACTCGATAGAAGAAATACGCAAAGGGGGATTCTTTCGCATGAATATTACGGTTTATCTTGGGGCAAACGAGGGCAGCGACACGTCTTTTCGGCAGGCGGTGGAGGAACTCGGACGCTGGATTGGCGAAAGCGGCAACGCGCTGGTGTATGGCGGGTCGAAATCCGGCTTGATGGGCGCGCTGGCGGCCAGTGCGCTGGCGGCTGGCGCGGAGGTGACGGGCGTGGAGCCGGAGTTTTTCATCAGCGAGAGCTTTCAGATGGAGGGGCTGACGGAGCTGATTGTGACGAAGGACATTCCGGAGCGCCGGACGAAGATGATAGAACTGGGGGATGCGTTCATTGCGTTTCCGGGCGGCACGGGGACGCTGGAAGAAGTGTCGGAAGTGATGTCGAAGCTGGCGCTGAAGCAGATAGATGCCCCGTGTGTGCTGTATAATTTGAATGGGTATTATGAGGGATTGAAGGTGCTGCTGAAGCATATGGTGGAGATGGGGCTTTCGACGGAAGAAAAACAGGAAAAGGTGTATTTTGCGGAGAATTTGGGGGATATTAAGGCAATTTTAGGGGCGGAAAAATAATATAAAAAAGCGGGATTGCGCATTTTTCACGCAACCCCGCTTTTTGTCCCTATGCAATTCTCAGAAGCGCCGTGCGCGCCTTATTCCCCCATGCCCTGGTCGCGCGCCTGCGCGGTGTACAGCTCGTAGTATGCGCCGCGCTTGGCCATCAATTCGTCATGAGAGCCTGCTTCCATGATGCCCTGATTGCCGATGTACAGGATGCGGTCGCAGTTCTTGATGGTGGACAGACGGTGCGCAATGATGAACGACGTGCGTCCCTTCAGCAGCGCCTGAATGCCGTCCTGCAGCAGCTTCTCCGTTTTGGTGTCGATGGAGGAGGTTGCCTCGTCCAGTATCAGGATGCGCGGGTCGCTCAGCAGCGTGCGCGCGAAGGCAATCAGCTGCTTCTGCCCCTGCGAAAGACTGCCGCCGCGCTCGTTCACGGTCGTTTTGTAGCCCTGCGGCATTTCGCGGATGAAGTCGTCCGCGCGGACAACCGCTGCCGCCTGACGTACCTCGTCGTCCGTCGCATCCAGACGACCGTAGCGGATGTTGTCCAGAATCGTGCCGGAGAAGATGAAGGAATCCTGCAGCATGATGCCCATCTGCGAGCGCAGGGAGTGCAGCGTCACGTCGGTAATGTCGTGCTTCACGCCGGATTCATCCGTCAGCGTGATGGAACCGCTGCGCAGGTCGTAGAAGCGGCAGAGCAGGTTGACAATCGTGGACTTGCCCGCGCCGGTCGGGCCGACAAGCGCAATGCTTTCGCCCGCCTTGACGTGCAGGTCAACATCCTTGAGGACGGTCTGCCCTTCCTCGTAGCCGAAGGTGATGTTGTTGTAATCAACTGCGCCGGTAATGGGCGGAAGCGTCTCGGCATTCGGCTTGTCGTCAATTACGACCGGTTCATCCATCGTCTCGAAGATGCGCTCCAGGTACGCCATGTTGTTCACGAAGCTGTTGTAGATGTTCGCCAGATTCGTAATCGGCTGCCAGAAACGGCTGACGTACTGCCCCATGGCGAGAATCACGCCGAAGGAGACCACCGCGCCGCCCAGCCAGTACACGCCCGCGTAGTACATGAGGGTGAAAACAATCTGGGTGATGATTTCCGAGGACAGCCAGACGCTGTTGGAGATGTAAATCGCCTTCAGCCACGCCGCGCGGCACGCCGTCGCCAGCCGCTGCATGATGGAGCAGTTGACATCCTGCCGCGCGAACAGTTCGCTCACGCGCACGCCGTCAATGGATTCCGCCAGATACGCGTTGTAGTTGCTGTTTTTGTTCGACTGATTCTGCCACGCGCGGCGCTGACGAGGCTTCAGGATGATGATAATCGCCACGAAAATCGGCAGACCCGCCACAACAATCGTCGCCAGCGTCGGCTCGGTCGTGTACATGTAGACGACGATGAAAATGATATTGATGATTTCCAGAATCGAGTTGATGATGCCGTTGGAAAGAATATCCGACACGCTGTTGACGTAATTGATGACGCGCACGAGGATTTTGCCCGCCGGACGGCTATCGTAGTAGGCAAAGGGCAGCTGCTGCAGGTGCGCGAAGAGGTCTTTGCGGATGTCGTAGATGATCTGCTGACTGACGAACGCCATGATGCGCGAGCGGATGACCGTGAAGACGATGCCGACGATGATGATGCCCATGAACGCCAGTGCCATCTTCAGCAGCAGGTCAACGTTTTTCTGCGGTACAGCGACGTCCATGACGGTCTGGGTGATTTTCGGCACGGCGAGGCTCGTTACCGATGCCAAGGCGGAGAGAAACAGCGCCAGCAGCATCTTCCACTTGTGCTTGCCGATGTAAACGCCCACGCGCTTCAAGTGCCGGAAGTCAAACGGGGTTTCCAAGCGCTCGTCTACGTCAAATTTGTTGCGCGCCATGTTACATCACCTCCTGCGGAGCGGTGTCGGGCGTGATGCCGTTTTGCAGGCAGTACGTTTCGTAGTAGTAGCCGCGCTGACGCAGCAGCTCCTGATGCGTGCCGCGCTCGGTCACGACGCCGTCCTTCAAAATCAGGATGAGGTCAGCATCCTTGACGGAGGAAATGCGCTGGGCGATAATCAGCTTCGTGCAGTCGTAGGGGAGCTGACGCAGCTGCGCCTGAATGTACTTCTCCGTCTCCATATCGACAGCGGAAGTGGTGTCGTCCATGACGAGGATACCGGGCTTGACTGCCAGCGCGCGCGCCAAGGCAATGCGCTGCTTCTGCCCGCCGGAAAGCCCCACGCCGCGTTCGCCGATAATCGTGTCGTAGCCCTCGGACAAGCCCTTGATGAAGTCGTCCGCAGCCGCGCGGCGGGCGAAGTCGTGCACTTCATCCTCCGTCAGCGTCTGGTCGCCGAAAGCAATGTTGCCTTCCACCGTGTCGGAAAAGAGGAAAACATCCTGCGTTGCCGTACCGATGCCGTCGCGGAGCTGCTGCAGCTTCCACTTGCGCACATTGCAGCCATCAACGGAAATGCTGCCGCTGGTCACGTCGTAGCAGCGGGCGAGCAGCTGAATCAGCGTCGTTTTGCCGGAACCGGTCGGCCCCATGATGGCGACGGTCTGCCCCGGCTTGGCGGAGAACGTTACGTCGGACAGCACCGGCGAGCCGTAAGCGAAGGACACATGGTCAAAGGAAATCGCACCCTCGATGTGGTCGTGATTCACTGCGCAGGAGCTGTCTACAATCTCCGGGCGGGAGACTTCAATCTCCATGACCTTGTTCGAGCAGGTGATGAAGCGCTGCCAGTCGTTGAGCAGGTTGCCCAGCTGCCGCATGGGGACGCTCAGTGTCCACGCCAGCTGGGTGAAAATCGTCAGTTCGCCCGCCGTCATGCCGTCGGTAATCATCAGGTAGCCGCCGAAAAAGACGGTCAGCAGCGTCATGGCGTTCGCCAGAATCTCGATGAAGGGGTAGAAGGACAGCCAGCGCTTGTTGATATCCAGATTCGCATCGCGGAAGGCGCGGGAACGCTCGTCGAAGCGGTTCTCCTCGTATTCCTCACGCGCAAACGCCTTCACCACGCGGTTCGCCGCAATGTTCTCCTGCGCCTTCGCGTTCATGTCGCTCATCTTGTCGCGCATGTCCACGAACATCCGCCGCGCGCCCTTGGAGTACACTTTCGTGATAATCATCAGCAGCGGCGTGACGCAGACCATTGCCAGCGCGAGCTTCCAGTTCACCGAGAACAGGTAAATCGACGACGACACGAACATGACGATGCTGTCTACCGCCACATAGTCAATGTATGCCAGAAAATGGCGGCACCAGTCCGTGTCGGCGGACAGGCGCGTCATCAGGTCGCCCGTGCGGTGAATGTCGAAAAAGCGCATGTCCTGATACTGCAGACGCGTGAACAGCCGCATGCGCAGGTTCATCAGCGTGTTCTGGGAGGAATGCTCCAGCAGGACAACCATCAGGTAGCGCAGACCTTCGCGCGTAACCTTGACAATCAGCATCGCCAGCAGCAAGCCGAGGAGCGGTTCGGGGTTCTGCGCGACAATGACGTCATCCATCAGGCGCATCGTCAGGTAGGGGTTGATGAGCAGCATCAGCGACGTGACGGCACTGATGATGAGGCCAAGAATGTGCCACTTGTGGTAGCGCTTGTCCATTACGCCCCACAGCCATTTGATATTCTCCATCGGTTACTCCTTATACAGGGTCGATTCGATTTCCTTTGTCACAAAGTCAGCAATGCGGATTTTCCATTCCTCGTCCGGGTGGACTTCGCCGTGAGAGCGGGCAACACTGCGGTCAAAGCCGCTTCCGTAGAAGCTGTCGATGCAGTGCACACCCGTTTTCTGCGCGACTTTCTGGATGACGCGGCGCTTGAGCAGCCCGTGAGATTCGTCCATCCATGCCTGCGGGGTGTATGTTTGCAGCGGCGTGGCGAGAAAAATCGCCGCGTTTGGGCAGACCGCCTGCAATGTTCGCACCGCCCAGAGCAGCGAAGATGCCATCGACGTGCGGGTCAGGGCGGCGTAGGGGAGTTCACAGACTGCCGCAAAGTCATCCGCCGGAGCATTTTCCGGTTGATTGCCGTCATTGGTGGAGATGGCGATGTAGATGACGTCCGGCGTACTCAGCGTGCCTGTGCCGACACCGATTTCCGCCGGAATCGCATACTCGACGCCATCCACCGTCCAGCGGATGATGCTGCCCTTCGGCGTAAGCGCCTGCAAAACGCGCCGCACCTGATTGGACAGCACGTTGTCCGCCGTGTTCGTGTTCGGCGGCTCGATGAGCGTTACAGGCGTGATGTTCCTATCGCCTTCGTGCCAGTCGGAGCAGGTTGCGTACCCGCAGGCGGCATTCAGCACCTCCTGCGCGTTCAGCCGATGCGCCACCATCGTGCCGATACCGCTGACCTGGTCGCTGGTGATGCTGTCGCCCATGCAGCAGAAGCCACGGATGTTCATGGGGATCCTCCCTTGTAGAAAGACGGGTCGTTCAGTCGTAAAGCTTCATTAGAAACGGTTTGATGATAGCACGGTTTTTCTACCGTTTCAAGGGGGCTTTTGGAAAGATTTCGACAATATTTCTTGCCTATCAGTTAAGGCAGCAAAAAGCCGGAAAATTCAAGGACAAAAGACACAAAGCAGCGATAAAAACCAGTGACAGGAGTGGCGAAACCGAAGGTCTCCAGCGGACGACCGCGGACTTCGTCCGTTTTCATTGCCCTCTGGAAGCATGGAAAAGACCAGTGTGAAAAGGAAGTCAACCATGCCTATCAGCATAGAATCAGAAAAAACCACCCAACGAAACCATTTTCGTTCTGGTAAGAAATCAGACATTCTTGACAAAACGCAACTTTTGTGTATACTAAAATTATAGCATCTTCTATTCCATAGACCCCCAAGACGCTAAGGGAGGAAATCAAACATGAAACACTGGGTCGCACAAGCGCTTTCTCTGCTGATGGCACTCTGCTTGTTTCTGCCCTGCTTCGCCGTAGCGGAAGAAGCTGCGCAGACCGCCGTCACCATCGACTTTGAGGATGGCAACGCCGCCGCATTCAGCCAGTCTGGCTCCTGCACCGTCGGCGTGACGGAATCGCAGGCGCATAGCGGTAAGCAGAGCCTGCGAGTTTCTGGACGCGGCAGCAATAACTGGGATGCCGTTGACCTCTCCGCTGCGTCGGTTGGCATTGAAGCCGGCGCGAAAGTCCACCTGTCCGCCTGCGTCTACGTCGAAAGCTCGGAGGACGGCGCTATGGCGATTGGCAAGGCGGGCGGCGATTACGCCTACTACGCGCAGGTGAACGTCAAGGGCAAGGAGTGGACGGAAATCTCCTGCGATTTCGAGGCGGACGCGGGCGTCAATATCCGCTTCCTCACGGCGTCGGATAACTATCTGGGCAAAAACTACTGCCTTGATGACGTTACGCTGACCATCACCGCGCCCGAAAAGGTGGATTACTCCGACGCGCCGCAGATTCACTACACGTCGGACTTTACCAGCGGCACGGACGGCTGGTATGCGCGTTCTGCGGGCGGCGCTGCCATCGAGACGACCGCTGATGGGCTGTACATCACCGGGCGTACCGCGACGTGGAACTCTCCCGGCCGCGACTTCGACCTTGTGCCGGGGCGCGCCTACAACCTGTCCGTGCAGGTGAAGCAGGACGAGATGGATTCGTGCAGCTTCATCCTGTCCGTCGCCCATACCCGCGACGGCGAGGAATCCTATGAGAACATTGTCACCGGCACGGCGAAGAAAGGCGAATGGGCAATGCTGTCCGGCGCGTACATTCCCGGTCGGTATGACAAGTATGTGCTGTACGTTGAGGGTGCGGGCAAGGAAACGTCCTTCACCATCCGCAATTTCACCTGCGACGAGAAGATTGACTCCTTTGACACCACTTCGCTGCCTGCGCTCAAGACGCTCTATGCGGATAAGTTCGATTTCGGCACGGCGGTTGTTGCCAGTGAAGTGGCGGACAGCAAACGCATGGCGTTCTACGGCAGCCAGTTCACCATCATGACCGCGGGAAACGAGATGAAGCCGGATTCGCTGCTGGATATGGCGGAATGCCGCAAGCTCAGCCGCACGGACGACACGGCCGTCGCTGTGAAGTTCGACAACTGCATTCCGTTCCTCGATTGGTGCCGCGACAATGGCGTGAAGGTGCATGGGCATGTGCTGGTGTGGCACTCCCAGACGCCCGAAGCCTTCTTCCATGAGGGCTACGCGACCCACAAGCCGCTGTGCAGCCGCGAAACCATGCTCGCCCGTATGGAAAGCTACATCCAGCAGGTGCTGACGTGGACGAACGAGAATTATCCGGGGCTGATTGTCTCGTGGGACGTTGTAAACGAAGCCGTGGCGGACGGCAGCGACCAGCTGCGCGAATCCAACTGGACAAAGACGGTTGGTCAGGATTTCGTGAACCGCGCGTTTGAGTACGCCCGCAAGTACGCCGCGGACGGTGTGAAGCTGTACTACAATGATTACAACACCCCCCTTGACCCCAAGCTGCACGGCATCTGCGTCCTGCTGGACAGCCTGATTGCGGATGGCACGATTGACGGCTACGGCTTCCAGGCACACTACTCCGTCGGCAGCCCGACGATTGACCGCGTGGATTGGGCGTTCCAGCAAATTGCCAAGCGTGATTTGCTCCTGCGCGTGTCCGAACTTGACGTGGGCATTGACGATACGAGCGAGGAAAATCTGCAGAAGCAGGCGAAGTATTACGGCGACCTGATGAAGATTTTCCTGCGTTACGCCGACCGCATCGAAGCGGTGCAGGTATGGGGCACGGTGGACGACCTGAGCTGGCGCGCGGACAAGTACCCGCTCCTGTTCGACAAGGATGCCCAGCCGAAGCCCGCGTTTGACACGCTGGTGGAACTGGCACAGTAAATCCATCATAAAGGCAGCACCGCACAATCCATTTGCCGGCCGACCACCTCATTTGTGCGGTGTTACCCTAACTTTAAGGAGGCGACGAAGATGAAGAAGAAGAGTTTTGCCATATTGCTGGCTGCGGCGCTGCTGCTGTGCCTGCTGCCGGGAATGGCGCCGGAAGCGAAGGCGGAAACCATCCGCACCGTATGTTTTTTCTGTAACACGCGGGCATATCATGAGATTACAGGATTCGAGCGATACAGCGACGATCAGCATTGGGTAATTCACAAATGTCCAAACTGCGGTGAAAGTGAACGTACCATATTTCTTGGCAATCCAATCAGCTATCACTCTGGCGGCACCGAAACGCCGACCTGCACCACGGGCAAAACCTGCGCCAAGTGCGGCGCTCAATACGGCAAACTCGGTCACGACTGGGGCGCATGGCAATCCAGGGGTAACAACAGTGAGCATATCCGCCACTGCCAGCGTGACGGCTGCGATGCGGTCGACACCGCAAGCTGCTCCGGCGACAGCAGCGCGACCTGCATTACGCTGGGAACATGCAGCACCTGCGGCGGGCAGTACTACAGCGCACATGCATTCCCTGCGGGGCAGAACGGGCATTCGGACGACAAAAACCACTGGGTTAGCTGCACCGTCTGCCACGAAGCGAAAACTAAGATGGGCGCACATTGGTTCGTTCAGGGCGCCGTTAGCGTGTGCCTTAAGTCCGCAGCCACCTGCGTTGCTCCGGCCGTGTACTACACAAACTGCGACTACTGCTACCACAAGGGAACGGATACTTATGTAGACCCAAATAATGGACCTGACCCGAACAACCACGACATGATGCACCATGACGCAAAGGCTCCCACCTGCACCGAAATTGGCTGGGATGAATATGACGCCTGCCAGCGCGAGGGCTGCACTTACACCACCAAGGTGGAAATCCCTGCGCTGAAACACAAGCTGGTGCATCACGACGCCAAGGCGCCCACCTGCACCGAAATTGGCTGGAATGAATACGACGCCTGCCAGCGCGAGGGCTGCGATTACACCACCAAGGTGGAACTGCTTGCGCTGAAACACGACCTGGTGCACCACGACGCCAAGGCACCCACCTGCACCGAAATTGGCTGGAATGAATATGACGCCTGCCAGCGTGAGGGCTGCGATTACACCACTAAGGTGGAAATCCCCGCCCCCGGGCACGATTATACCGAAAAGGTCGTCAAGCCTACCTGCGAAAAGGGCGGCTACACGCTGCACACCTGCAAAAAATGCAATGACAGCTATAAGGATCACCAGACGAAGACGCTGCTGCACTGGTATGGCGAATGGACGAGTAACGGCGACGGCACGCACAGCGCGACCTGCAAGCGCAAGGATTGCAAGCACGTCGGCAAGACCGAATGCGCCATCGTCGAATTCAAGCAGGCTGAAGCGACGCGCACGCTCTGCCCCGTATGCGGCAATGTGAGCGATGGCACACATCTGGCGCTGGTTGAAGAAGTGACGGCGGAGGGCGAGCATCTGCCCTATGGCGAGCTGGTGCTGCGCATGGGTGAAACTGCGAACGGCAATACGCTGCTGAGCGTCTGCTTTGAAGTTTCCGGCAAGCTCACCCGGCCGAAGGGCGAGGTAAAAATCACGCTGCCCGCCGAGCTGCTGAACGGCGTTACCCTGGCGCTGCTGAATGCCGACGATACGGAAATTGATCTGCCCTACATCGTGGAAGGCGAAAACGCAGTGTTCACGCTGAATTTCACCGATGCAGAAATTCCCATCGCGCTGATTCGCCTGATACCGACAGCGGAATAATCCCATTTCATAGCGTTTTTAAGGCCGTTGCAGAAGATGAATCCTGCAAC
>ERZ779957.647-NODE-647-length-10326-cov-2.31652_pt1 | contig 10326 bp, 7 predicted proteins | sample MGYA00511583_ERZ779957 | MGnify/ENA primary metagenome ERZ779957 (study PRJEB29588, sample SAMEA2146320) | human gut metagenome | biome: human gut; feature: human-associated habitat; material: faeces | place: Denmark | collected 2008/2010 ... | reverse complement strand
GGCAGCTCCGCCACGCACGGCGTGCACCATGTCGCCCAGAAGTTGATAACCGTCACTTTTCCCTTCTGCGCCGACAGCGTAAATTCGCCGCCTTCTTCCCCGTACAGCGGAACCGTGAAATCAGGGCATTTCATGCCGACTTCGTAGCCAACGGGCGTATCGTCGTCCGGCGCTTCCGTCGCTTCCGGCGCAAGCGTTTCCGTCGCGGCGGGCTGGCTTACCGGTTCTTCCACCGTGTCCGCCTTGTTTACCTGCCACATCACCACGCCCAGCACTACCAGCGCCGCCGTCCACGCCGCCATCACGCGAATGCGGCGGTTCGTGCGCTTTTTGTTGTCTTCCGGCTTCGGTTCTTCGCCCGGCTTCATCGGCTGCACCTCGTTCGCTTTCAGCGTAATTTTGCCCATTTTCATGCTGATGGCTTTCGTCGGGCAAACGTCCACGCACGATGCGCAGTGGATGCACTCATGGTCGCCCACATGCCGAATATCCATCTTGCAGTGCGCCACGCAGCGCCCGCAGTTCGTGCATTTGCTCTTCTCGACCTTCACGCCGAGAATCGACACGCGCGCGAACAGCCCGTAAATCGCCCCCAGCGGGCAGAGGAAGCGGCAGAACGCGCGGTAGAAGAACACGCACGCCAGCAGAATCGCCACCATGATGACGAATTTGCGCGTAAAGAGGATGTTGAGGATGGAGAACTTGCCCGCATTGACCGGGTTCGCCAGCAAGCCCATTGCGCCCTCGAACGTCCCCGCCGGACAGATGTACTTGCAGAAGCCCGGCACGGGATACTGCTGCAAGCTGTACGCCAGCGGGATGATGACCACAAACACCGCCAGCAGGACGTATTTGAGATACGACAGCGCATGGGTGAAGCGGCTTTTCTTCACCTTCGGCGTCGGAATTTTGTAGAACAATTCCTGAATCAGCCCCAGCGGACAGAGCCAGCCGCAGATGGTGCGCCCCAAAATCAGCCCGTAGAGCATCAGAATGCCCAGAACGTAGTACGGCGCGCGCTTATCCGAGGACGCCAGCGCGTTTTGCAGTGCCCCCAGCGGACATGCGCCAATCGCGCCCGGACAGGAGTAGCAGTTGAACCCCGGCACGCAAAAGTTCTTGATGCTGCCGGTGTAGATGTCGCCCTTGATGAATCCTTTCACATAGGCGTTGTAGAGCAGGGCGGCGTAGACCTGTATGAGCCGCCGGGTGGTGGGCTTATGGGCGCTCCACCATGCCGCAAATTTCTTAGCCAAGGCCGATACACTCCGTACAAATATTGATTGCCTTCACCAGCACATCGAACATGCCGCCGTTCATCACACCCAGCACAATCAGCGCCACCGCAGCAGCAGCGATGATCACGCGGATGACGTTCCTGCCCGTCGTCTTTTCCGGAGCGGCTGCATCCGGCTTGCGCTTCGGGGCGCTCCTGCGCAGTTCCAGTTCCTTCATCAACAGGCGGAAATTCCACTGCTCAGCCGCCATCAGGAGGATGAACGCCAGCCCAATCCACGGGAACGTTTCAATCGCCATCTGGCGCACGACGACTTCCAAATCACGCGAGGCAAAATTCGACCAGTCCAGCAGGAATCGCCCCGCCATGCCCCCGCAAATCAGGCACAGAATCGCTGCACCGCACCATACGCCGATGCGCTGTTTCTTCACTTTGCGGATTTCGTCCGTCTCCTCCGTCCGCGCGCGCAGCATCAGCAGCTGATTCTCCACCGGCGCGCGAAGCGATTCCTTCTGTTCCGGCTTGCCCGCGATGATGTTCGCCGCCAGCAGCGCCAGAAAGACCCACACGCTCCACGCAATCGAGGCGAAGTGCGCCGTGACAATTTCCCGGCTGTAAATATCGTGAATCCGCAGCCCGTTTTCGCCCATGTTTTCCGGCGCGATGCCCTCATGATAGATGGTCACGCACTGCCAAATCAGCAGCGCCGCCATCAGCACCGTCGCCGCGCTCAGCAGCCACTGAAGCATGATGCGCACCGAGCGTTTGCTCTCTGCCTTCATTCCGCGTTCCTCCCACTTTGCCGGGCGCGCAGTACGCCCGGAACGCTACTGGCTCCATTATAGCGCAATGAATGGGATGCGTCAAACAATTCATCGGATTTTCGCTGGTTCTTTTCCGTTTTTCCGATTGGAGCCCGGCGACATTGTGAAAAAATCATCAATTTTTGTCCATTTTGTGCCGTCCGCTCTTGCTTTTCCGCATCATCTGTGATACCATAAGTGCACAGGCTGCTTGTTCAGCCCTTCACCATGAAGGAGGAAATATATAATGGGTTTTCTGGCAGGAAAGACGGCGATTATTACCGGCGCGGGCTATGCGAAGCTCAGCAACGGCCGCTGCGGTTCGATCGGCTACGGCATTGCGACCGCTTACGCCAAGGAAGGCGCGAATCTGGTCATCACGGGGCGCAACGTGAAGAAACTGACCGACGCGAAGGAAGAACTGGAACGCCTCTATGGCGTGAAGGTGGTGTGCGTGCAGGCGGACGTGAATGACAGCGCGGACAACGAGGCTGTTGTGAACAATGTCGTCAAACAGGCGATTGACACCTTCGGCCGCATCGACGTGCTGATTAACAACGCGCAGGCTTCCGCATCCGGCGTTACGCTGGCTGACCATACCACCGAGCAGTTCAATCTCGCGCTGTATTCCGGTCTGTACGCCACATTCTATTATATGAAGGCGTGCTACCCCTACCTGAAGGAAACGAAGGGTGCTGTCATCAACTTCGCCTCCGGCGCGGGCCTGTTCGGCAACTACGGGCAGTGCGCGTATGCCGCAGCAAAAGAAGGCATTCGCGGTCTGACCCGCGTTGCCGCCACCGAATGGGGCAAGGACGGCATCAACGTCAACGTTGTCTGCCCGCTGGCATGGACGACGCAGCTGGAGAACTTCCAGAAGGCATATCCCGAGGCGTTCAAGGCGAATGTCAAGATGCCCCCGATGGGTCACTACGGCGATTCCGAGGTAGAAATTGGCCATGTGTGCGTCCAGCTGGCTTCCCCGGACTTCAAGTTCATGTCCGGCGAAACCATCACCCTCGAAGGCGGCATGGGTCAGCGCCCTTAACCGCTCGCATCTTTGCTCCCTTCTGCGCACCGCGGAAGGGAGTTTTTTGTCCCTCATTGGAGGTTTTTCTCATGAACACCGACCGAATCGCGTATTTTCTCGCCGTCGTCCGCGAAGGCAGCTTTTCCGCCGCTGCGAAGAACATGTACGTCTCCCAGACCGCCATCAGCCAGCAGATTGCGTCGTTGGAAAAAGAAATGGGCTGTGCACTGTTCCACCGTCTGTCTACCGGCGCGGTGCTGACCGACCAAGGCGAGCAGTTTCTCCCCTACGCCGAGCGCCTGATGGGGATTCAGCTCGAATTGCAGGACGCTTTCGCCGATGCGCACCGTGTGAGCGCCATCCACATCGGCTACAACGGGCCGCTGGAAAAAGAACTGATTGTCGATGCGTACCTTTCCCTGCATCCGCACCTGCCCAATTTGGTGATTCACCCGCTGTACCTCTCGCTGACGGCCATGTCCGACGCCCTCTATCGCGGGCAATGCGACATGGTGCTGACGCTTCCCGGCGAAATCGACCAGCGGAACACCTATCAGGAGGTACTCTACGATGTGCCGATGATTGCCGCCGTTTCCGAAGCGTCGCCATTAGCGGAAAAGTCGGTTGTGTCGCTTTCTGATTTACGCGCGTATCCGCTGATTCTGCTTGCCCTCGACCAATCCCGCAGCGGGCGCGGCGCGATCCACGACTGGGCGCAGAATCTGGGATTTCCGAATCAGTCAATTATTTATGCGGATTCGGCAGATATGCAAATTTTGATGGTTTCGCTGAATCTGGGGATTTCCTTCTTTCCAGCGAGAAAGCCATCCTATTTCAAGGGCGTGAAGCTGATTCCGCTGACGGAGGATATTGGACATCATCGGTCGGTGCTGGTGTGCAGACGGCTGACACCGGCGATTCGGATGATTCGCGACTGCATGATAGAGGAAATGAAAAAGGGCTAAACACGCGGAAAAAGCAGCGTGGCGAAACCAGCTCAATCGCGCGGAGTCCAGCGGAGACGACCAAAGTGTTTTCTAATCGCTCCCTTGACCCCTTGGGTCGCCACTATCAAAATTGACTTGTTCCTCAGTACAACGAATCACGCCCATCCCCGCATCAAAAAAAGCACCAGCCCTTCGCAGCATTTGCCGCTTCGGTCTGGTGCCATTTTTATCAACCGATTACTGCTGGTTTGCCGCGTTTTCACCCGCAATGCGGCCCATCGACAGCGCGTTCAGGAAAGACGAACCGGACATGTAGACCAGATCGTACAGCGCGCCGTTGGAGGCTTCGCCCGCCGCGTACAAGCCACCGATGACCGTGCCGTCCGCACGAAGCACCTGCGCAGAGGTGTCCGTCACAACGCCGCCAATCGTGCCTGTGTACTGAGGCGCAATCTGCACCGCGTAGAACGGGCCAACCGTCGCGAAATTCATGAAATCCACGCGCGCGCCAAACGCCGCATCCACGCCGGTGTCCTTCGCCGCATTGTAGACCGCGATGCAGTCGAGGAACGCCTGCTTATCAAAGCCCAGCTTGTCCGCCAGTTCTTCAAGCGTGTCCGCAGAGGTCACTGCCGGATCATCAACGTTGTTCGCCAAAATCGCCGCATAGTCCTCGCGGTCAGAGCCGTAGATGCAGTAGTACGGCGCCGCATGACGGTAAATCAGGCTCGGATAATTCAGGGAATGGCAATATTCGTTGACGAAGCGGACACCCGTGTTGTCCACAATCGGCGCCTGACTCCACGGGCCGCCCAGAGAGGTCAGCTCCGCGTTCGTGCCGTCGCCCACGACATAGGACATGCCCAAGCGCGCACCCTTCTCGTAAACCGCCGCGCCAATGTCCTCCGCCATCAGAATGCCCTCGCCGGTCTGACCCGCGGAGCCGTAGAAGTACGCCACCTGCGCCGCGTCAACGGGCGTGAAGCGTTCCATCATTTCCTGATTGTTGCCGAAGCCGCCAGTCGCCAATACCGTGCCCTTGGCGTAGATGTTGAAGGTCTGACCGTCCTTTTCGACCGTCGCGCCGATGCAGTTGCCATTTTCGTCGGTCAGCAATGCTGTTGCCTTCGTCTCCAGCCAGTATTCCACGCCCAGCTCCTGATTCTTCGCATAGAGCAGGTCGGTGGGCTTGCCGTTGGAGGCATAGTGGAAGCGATCCACGCCCTCAATCAGGTCGAAGCTCATCGGACGGCCGAACTCGAAGCCGTTCTCCTCCAGCCAGTCAATCAAGCCCGCCGCCTGACCCACCACGAAGCGGATGCGGTCTTCATCCATGCCGCTGTCTTCGCGGAAATACTCGTTGTGGTTGTATTCCACCCACAGATCGACGTAGGCTTCGCAGGTATCCTCGATGCCGTACTTCTTCTGCTCGGAGGATTCCGGCGCCGCAATGCCGCCGCCCGCCATCGCAGACGTGCCGCCGATGGTCGCCAGCTTTTCAATCGCAATGACCTTCGCGCCGGCTTCCGCAGCCGCCATCGCCGCTGCTCCGCCAGCCGCGCCCGTGCCAATGACCAGCACATCGCAAGTCAGGTCGGTATAGGTTTCCTTCTCCGCCGCCTCGACCTTCGCCAAGTCCGCGTTCGTCAGCCCCAGCTCCGCCAGTGCCGCGGCCGCTTTCCCCGCGTCGGATGTCACCGTCGCCGCCGTCACGCCGTCCACCTCGACGGAGTTGTTTGCCAGCATCTGCTCCGCCAGCACCTTCGCCGCCGCTCCACCGATGGAATCAGTCTGCGATGTCGCGTCGATTTCCACGTTCACCAGCTTGTCGCCGTCCACGCTCAGCGTGACCGTCACGTTTCCGCCGCCAAACCCTTCCGCCGTCGCACTCGCTGTCTTGACCTCCGCCAGCGCCGTCGCGCAGGCCATCGTCAGCACCATACACAGGCTGAGCAGCAGCGCCGTCAGCTTCTTCATGATGAAAAACCCCTTTCCTTTTTGAATGTCCCCGTGCAGGGAAGACACTCTGGTTGCTCTTCGCAACTTTGTGAAAAATATACCATACTTCTTTCCAAAACACAAACATCAATTCAGGAAGGGGGCTATAAGGATTTCTTATACTATTTCCAGATGAAAATGCGCGGCGCAAGCAAATAGCGCAAATGAATTGGGAAATCGTATTATTTTTCTCCGCAATTTTTCCTTACCCCTGGAAAAACGCACCGCTTTATGCGTCTAATCCATTGAAATCACCCTGAAAATGAAAGGAGGGCAAAGCATGGAGCAGCAATCCCCCAATGAACGCCGCTTAGAAGATTGGATGCGCACCTACGGCACCGCCATCCTGCGCACATGCTTCGTCATCCTTTCCGACGCGCGTGAAGCCGAGGATGCCATGCAGGACACCTTCCTCCGCGCTTGGCGCGCCATGGACACCTTCGAGCAGCGCAACGGGGCGAGCGTCAAAACGTGGCTGATGCGCATTGCCATCAATGTCTGCCGCGATTATCAGCGGAAACGGTGGTTTCGGCACATCGACATGCGGCACGCGCTGGAAGACTTGCCGCAGGGCATGATGACCGTGCTGCCAGAGGATCGGGAATTGATGCTGGACATCCTGCGCTTGCCCGACGACCTCAAAAAACCGCTGATTCTCTACTATTATCAGGACATGAACCTTCAGGAAACCGCCGATGCACTGGGCATCAGCAAGTCGACGGTGCATACGCGGCTCAAAAAAGCGGAACAGGCGCTCAAACTTTCGCTGACAGGAGGTGACTGCTATGTCTGATAAACTCAAGCGGGTGCTGGATACGAATTTAGCTGGACTGCACGTCACCGACGCGCAGGTGAATGCCGTCCTGCGCCGCGTTTCACAGGATGAAAAGCGTCCGCGCGTGATTCGCTGGCAGGCCATCGCGGCGGTGCTGCTCGTGCTGGTACTGGGCGCGGGTGTCCTGCTGCAAACCGGGATTTTGTCGGACGATTCCCCGCAGCTCACTGCCGACGTCACCCGTCAGGGCGATTTCCTGACGGCGGCACAGGTGAAAAAGCTTCTGGCCAGCGCGGCGGATTTGCAGTTTTCAGTGGATGAAGAGGCGATTTCGGCGCTGATGACGCAGGTCGAAAAGGACGGTGGCTGTTCGCTCTCCACGCTGCTGGAAATTCTCTGCCCTGTGGGGTCGTCGCTGGGGCAGTGGGATATCCGCGCGCAGGTGGCGCTCAGTCAGACGCTTGAAAGAATCGGCTATCAGGGGATTCTGCCGGGCATGACGCGCGAACCGCTCTCCACCGAAATCACCGCGCAGGACGCCCTTGCCCGCGCAGTTGCCTACATCCGCACCAATGACGACCCGCAGGCGGATTTCACCAATCTTGATTTCTATCGTGTAGGTATCCGCTTCCTTTCCGGTGTTTATGACGGCACCTGTGAGGGAGCGTATTACTGCGTAAATTTTGATGCGCTGGATGCGTTCGGCACGACATACGAAGTCGCGGTGAACGCGGAGGACGGCAGCATTTGCCGAATGCGGCGGGAACGCGGCGCGGGCAGCAATCACACGGCGGACGAAGTGACCCGCGGCTTTCGGCGCATTTTCGGCTACGACATGCGCACATGGACGCCCATGCAGCTGCGTGTGTATATTCTGGCGCTTTCGCGGGCGGATCGCTCGTCAATGCAGACGGTGCATGAGCTGTTCCTGAGCGTCGGGCGCGACGGCTTCCCGGATGTTCCGGCGGAAGCGCTGACCCGCGAAGAAGCCATTGACGCCGCGTTCGCCATTCAGGGCGGTTCATCGTCCGACGTGCTGGCGGCAGAGTACCTTGCGGGCGCGTCCGGCGACTTCTGGAAGATTGCCATCCGTCAGCCGAATGCCCCCAGCGGGCAGAGCATCGTGTATCTGGAGCTGAACGGGCTGACCGGTACGCTGCTGACAACGACGTACTCCGGCAATCTCTACGGTTTGCCGCAGGAGTTTTTCCCCAGTCAGCTGCTGTCCACCCTTGACCGCACGGATTTCTCCCATGGCGTACCCGCCGTGGATGCCGAAACGGCGCAATCTGCCGCCAGCGATGCCATCCAGCGCCAATATCAGCGGAATATGGCGGAAGAAGGGTACACCTGCTTTATTGAAAGCGATTTTGAGGACACGGCAGGCGGATTCTCCTACTACACGGGCGGCGGTGTCGTGATTTTCACCAAGGATGCGCAGAACACGTCGCAGGGCGACATTTACTGGGCAGCGCTGAACTGGTACGGCGAAGTGCTGGATGTCGGCTGGAACCGCAATCCGCTGGATGCAGCGCGCTTCACGCTGCTGATGCAAGGTTTCCTGCCTCCAAAATACTGCAGCGACGAGGTTCTGCAGCTGCAAGCGCTGCTGACCGGCAGCCAGACGGACGAAGCCGGTCTGCGCCAGATGGAAACGGACGGCACGCTGCCGCTGTTCAACGCCCTGCTGGCGCTGGAGGTCGTTCCCGATGCCAACACAAAAAAATCCACCATTGATGATGTGACCGCTGCCGCCTTGAAATCACTGAACGCTCATCTGTGCTATGAAAATGACTCGTTCCTTGTTTATCGCGAGGATGGTGAGCTGATTTGGCACTTCTGGCTGTCCACCGACATGGGGTACTTCCTCATGGACATGCGCGACAGCGACTTGTCTGTGGTGGATTCCGTGCAGATTCCGAGCTTCTGTGCCCTGCGCACCAGCATTCTGCTGCCCGTGCGCGTCTGGAACACGCTGGCGGAAAAACTGCGCGTCACCATCTTCTACCGTGATGCGGACACGCAGCCCGGCACGGTCTACGGCATGAACGCCAGTCACATTGTTCATCGCTTTGTTGATTTGTACGGTGCCAATATCCTGCGCTGGGATCAGGCAACGCTCCGTTCTTTCCAGTCCGCGATGAGCATCAGCGGCAGCTACGTCGGCGACTGGTCTGTTGCCTGCCTGCGTCAGACGATTTACCCTGACGTCCCCAACTACGCAATTTCCCAAGAGGTCGCGGCGGAATACGCTGCCCGCGCGTTGGACGACGATGACTATGCGCTGCGCGGCGGCGTACTGATTGACCCCGGCGAGGGCGATCCCATCTGGAAAGTGACGCTGGATTACCCCGACGGGCGCAGCTTCAACGCGGAAGTGGACTGCCGGACAGGCGCGATTCGGGCGCTCCGCCAGCAGGATACGCGCGTCATGCCCTTCTACACGGACTACCTTGATTTCCCTGATGACGGGGAATACTGGTTCCGTAATTTTGTGCTGGATGAGGTTATCGAGCAAGTACGGACGCAAATGACTGGTCGATACGGCAATAACGTCTGATTGCATCAAGCGACGATTTTGCTATTTTTCTGACAAGTTTGTCTGGACAAACCGGGATTGCTGCGCGTATAATTGTGTTGCTGGCAGAAATTCTGCCAAGTTTCGCAAAAAAAGAGGTTGGCTCCTATGAAAAAGTTTTTCGCGCTGCTCCTGTCCATCATGCTGCTGTCCACGGCTGCGCTGGCTGAAGTCAAAATCGGTCAGGTTGAGTATGCCGCGCACGGCACGTCCTGCTTCGCCGTGCTGACCGTCGCGATGGATGGCGACACCATCGTTGCCGCGCACATCGACGAGTTCCAGTTCATGGATGCCGCCACGGCGGAAGGCGTTCCGAACTCCGACGCTTCCTTCGGTCAGAACTATCCCGAAGGCAAGGTGCTGGCTTCTAAGGTTGTGAACAACGGTCTGTACAGCACCAACATGACGACCAAGGCGGGCGCAACCACGCCGCTGGGCGTGAGCTACAACGCCATCGAAGCTTTCGTGACCGGCAAGACCATCGCCGAACTGGAAGCTGCCATCGAAGGCAAGACCAAGGAAGAAATGGTGGACGCCGTCTCCAGCAGCACGCTGGTGGATACGCTGGGCTATGTGCAGGGTCTGCTGGCCGCTGCCAAAGCTGCGAACAACCAGACCGGCTACTACACCGTCTACAACAAGACCGGTGAAACCGTGAAGGAAGTCAGCATTACCATCAACGCGACCGGTGAAAAGTTTGTCATGGCGACGGACGTTCCGGCTGATGCGGTGAAGGTGATTGTCTTCTCGATGGACGGCGCGCTGGAAGGTCACAATGCGCTGACCTTCGCTTTCACAACCGAGAGCGGCTATGAAGGCTCTTTCGCGACGCTGAGCATCGAAACGGCTCCCATCACGATGCTGGCTGCCGATGCCATGACCGGTGCGACGCAGATTTCCTTCTTTGCGCCTGCTGCGGAGTAATTCCCCCTCGATTGCATCAAAAAAACGGGTACTG
>ERZ779957.644-NODE-644-length-10362-cov-2.0879_pt1 | contig 10362 bp, 10 predicted proteins | sample MGYA00511583_ERZ779957 | MGnify/ENA primary metagenome ERZ779957 (study PRJEB29588, sample SAMEA2146320) | human gut metagenome | biome: human gut; feature: human-associated habitat; material: faeces | place: Denmark | collected 2008/2010 ... | reverse complement strand
GCAGAGGACTGAAAATCCTCGTGTCGCTGGTTCGATTCCAGCTTTGGGCACTAGATGAAAAGCTGAAACTTTTATGAGTTTCAGCTTTTATTTGTTTATGCGGGCAAAGCCCTCCAAAACGTACAGTATGTATATTTATAGGATTCCGAAGGAGGAGATATCAGAATGGTATTTGAGGTTGGACAGGTTATAAAGATGAAGAAGGCGCATCCTTGTGGAACGAATTCCTGGGAGATACTCAGAGTAGGAATGGATTTCAGACTCAGATGTACTGGCTGTGATCATCAGGTCATGGTGCCCAGAAAATTGGTGGAGAAGAACTTCAAGGGATTTATTGAAGAATAAAAAAGAAGCAGGATCATGATTAGGCGATTATGATTCTGCTTCTTTTTTTATATAAAGTTTTTTGTGAGCCGATTGAGTATAACTCATATATTAGCTTTACTCTCTTTAAGGGAGGAGCGCAGCCGCTTGACGGCTGCGCCAATTAAGGGATTGGGGGGTGTAGTCATTTCTGACTACAAAAAAGGGAGTAAATAACAAAAAATAGTAAATTGTCAAATTTCAGTGTAAGCTGTCAACGCTTTCTGTTGTCTTTCTGTATCTCTTGCTTACAAGTTGATAATATGATAAATGGATCAGGATTGCAATAGCATTTGGCTCATTTAGGTTATAATGCCATATTTGTTGGCGATTTTGACTGTTTTTGACTACTTTTGCATGTATAATCGTAAAAAATCATCTGATGTAACATAACGCAACGATATTGCGCAAGTTGCACACAGACAAGTTGCGCAATACAGAAGAGATATATAATAATAAAAGAGCAGAATCACGATTAGGCGATCATGCTTCTGCTCTTTTTATTTATATAAGATTTTTTGTGAGCTGATATTGAATATATCATAACATTTGGTTACTCACCTTTAAGGGAGGGACGGCTGCGTCAATTAAGGGATTGGGGGGTGTAGTCATTTCTGACTACGAAAAAAGGGAGTAAAAACAAAAAATAGTAAATTGTCAAATTCCAGTGTAAGCTGAAGATGTTTCTGTTGTTTTTGTATCTCTTGCTTACAAGCTGATAATATGACATAAACGTTATTTATGCAATAGCATTTGACTGTTTTCCGTCATATTCACATATTCATAATAAATTTTGACTGTTTTTGACTGAAAAGGAATAAATCAGACATTTGTACTATTCAAATGGTATGTTTATGTGATATAACTTTACTTATATGACGTGATAATACATTATTCCACAGATGAATTATCACAGATAATATGCATACGAAAAAAGATCAGGGAGGATCAAGATGAAGAGCAGCAAGAAAAATCTTATTGCCATCGCCGTGGTAATTCTCATTATTGCGGTTCTCGGAATTCTGTCTATATATGTAGATAAGATTCCATCGCCATCGACATATGCGACATTCTGGGCACTTGTACCATCGGTTGTCGCTATCACGCTGGCACTTATAACGAAGGAGGTTTACAGTTCACTGTTTATAGGAATTGTAATAGGAAGTGTGTTTGCCTCCGGATTCAGTTTTACGGGCAGTATATCGAATGTACTGCAGGATGGACTGATCGCACAGCTTTCAGATTCATATAATGTAGGTATACTGATATTCCTTGTCATTCTTGGAACCATAGTTGCACTTATGAACAAGGCAGGTGGATCCAAGGCATTTGGTGACTGGGCAGCTACCCATATCAAGACCAGACAGGGCGCGCAGCTCTGCACAGTTCTTCTGGGAGTTCTGATATTTATCGATGACTATTTTAACTGCCTCACAGTCGGCAGTGTTATGAAGCCTGTAACTGATAAACACAGGATATCAAGGGCGAAGTTTGCATATGTTATAGATGCAACAGCGGCACCTATATGTATCATAGCCCCTGTATCATCATGGGCTGCAGCCGTCAGTGGATTTGTAAAGGGTGAGGATGGCTTTGGTCTGTTTATAAAAGCCATACCATATAACTATTATTCATTCCTCACACTTGCGATGATGATCGCAATGATCGTTATGAAGGTTGAGTTTGGTTCCATGGAGAAGCATGAGCTCAATGCCCTGAAGGGAGATCTTCTCTCAATGGGAGATGGCAAGAAGACTGTCACAGCAGAGGAGACTGATGTGGTCAACAGCAACGGCAAGGTAGTTGATCTTATAATACCTATCATATGTCTTGTTATCTGCTGCATTATAGGAATGATCTACACAGGTGGATTCTTCAGCGGTGTAAGCTTTGTAGAGGCATTCTCAAACAGTGATGCATCTGTTGGACTTGCAATTGGAAGCTTGTTCGGACTGCTTATTACAATTCTTCTGTATGTGATAAGAGGAGTCCTGGATTTTGGTAAATGTATGGAGGCTATACCAGAGGGCTTTAAGGCAATGGTACCGGCTATACTGATCCTTACATTCGCATGGACGCTCAAGGGAACTACCGATATGATGGGTGCAAAGGATTTTGTACAGACAGCAATGACATCTGCATCGGGAAGTCTGTTTAGTTTCCTTCCTGCGGTTATATTTATAGTTGGATGTCTCATGGCGTTTGCAACAGGAACATCATGGGGAACATTTGGAATACTTATCCCTATTGTGTGTGCAGTATTTGAGGGTAAGAATAATGAGCTTATGATCATAGCGATATCAGCATGTATGGCTGGAGCTGTGTGTGGAGATCACTGCTCACCTATATCAGATACCACTATCATGGCATCAGCAGGAGCGCAGTGTAACCATGTAAATCATGTGGCAACACAGCTTCCATATGCGATAACAGCGGCTATCATGTCATTCGTGTCATATGCTATAGTTGGACCGCTTACATACCATCTGCATGTTAAGTGGTTTATCATGCTTCCGATATTCATAGCAATGATGGTTCTTCTGATATTTGTACTCAGGGTCATCAAGCGCAGGAATCCTGCAAGTTATGTGAATGCGGATACTAGAGTAGCGGATGCGGAGTAGGCAGATCAAATTGTAAATAAAAGGTATATTTAACGAAAAAAATAGTTGACTTATGATGGAACATAAGTTAATATGTGAGAGTAGAGTTTTCATTTATTTGAATCCTCTCTCCCCTCATTATGGTGACCAGGTACCCCCTGGTCACTTTTTTGTTTATATGGACAAAATATAGCATGGGCACTTTATATTTGTTAACTTGAGCAATCACATGTAAAGGTATATTCTATATACCATAGATGCCGGGGAGACAGACATCATAATAAATAAAGGAAAGAGAGTAGTTATGCAGGATAACAGAGAGATAACAAATGAAGAAGTCCAGAAGGCTTCGGAGATAATCAACAATTTGCTGAGTTACTATAACAGTAAGGTTGTGGGACAGCCTTATCTGGGATATTCACTTCTGGTTGCAATGATGACAAACGGTCATGTGCTTCTGGAATCCGTTCCAGGACTTGCCAAGACCACTGCTGCCAGGGTTATGACAGAGGCGGTTAATGGATCATTTTCAAGGATCCAGTGTACACCGGATCTTATACCGAGCGACATAATTGGAACCCAGATGTACAACATGGCGACCAATACATTTGAGGATAAGATAGGTCCGGTTTATTCGAACTTTGTACTACTCGATGAGATAAACAGGTCCAGTGCGAAGACACAGAGTGCCATGCTGGAGGCGATGCAGGAGAGAGAAGTCAGTATAGGAGGAAAGACATATAAGCTGCCGGAGGTGTTCGTGGTAATAGCGACCCAGAATCCGATCGAATCTGAGGGTACGTATGTGCTGTCAGAGGCACAGCTTGACAGATTCCTTCTCAAGGAGACTGTGACATATCCAAGCGCAAGGGATGAGATGGAGATACTCAACAGAGTGGAGGCAGACGTGAAGTCCGTTGCCAGCGTTGACGATGTGGTGTATCTTCAGAAGCTGTGCAAGAGGATTTATATAGATCCGGCGATAAAGAAATATATAGTTGATATAGTTCAGGCAACCAGAATGACGGATAAGATACTTGCACCTGAGCTTGCACAGTATGTTGCCATGGGTGCGAGCACAAGAGCGGCTATTGCGTTCATGGAGGTAGCAAAGGCAATCGCACTTATAAATGGGAGAAGATATTGTGTTCCTGATGATGTGAAAGCACTCAGATATTCAGTCCTGAGACACAGGATCATGCTTACATTTGCCGCTGTTGCGGAAGACGTGAAGATTGAGAAGATTATAGATGCCATAATAGGTTCGGTTAAGACGCCGTAGGGGAAGACAGTTAATTATGAAGATGACATATATATCCAGAATACAGGGAAATATGAAGGGATATAAGACCATATATACTACCAAGGCAACGTCGAGGATAATCGATGGTTCGTACAATTCCATCTATAAGGGCAGGAGTATGAACTTTGATGAGCTCAGGGAGTATGTCGTTGGCGATGATATCAAGGACATGGACTGGAAAGCATCTGCCAGGAGCCAGAAGCTTCTGGTCAGACAGTATATCGCCGAGAAGAAGCATAATATAATGCTGGTGATGGATGCCGGAAAACGTATGCTTGGATATGCCAATGATGTTCAGGAGAAGAGTGACGTTGCACTTATGGCGGCAGGAACCCTGGCATATATGGTGTGTGACAATGGTGATTATGTGAGCGCTACTTATGTTTCAGACAGGGGCGTGGAGCACTATCCGTTTAAGACAGGCTTTGCAAATGTCGAAAATATTCTTGCGGGTTACCACAGGAACGTTACCATGACTAATGACTCGGATACGGGGGATGCGCTGAGCTTCATTGCGAGGAATTTCAGGAGGAGAATGATCATACTTGTGGTGACGGACACCAGAGGTATCCTGAATATGTCGGAGGCAACTGTAAAGCAGTTAAAGGTACTGCATGATATACTGCTTATAAATGTTGAGGATGCCGGGATGAACGGTAAGAATGTATATGACATATCCGGTGACACATATATTCCTGAATTTTTTACCAGGGACATGAAGCTGGCAAAGAAAGAAGAGAGGAAAAGGCAGGAGCTTTCAAGTGCCTGTGACGACAAGCTTAAGAAACTTGGTATTTCGTACCTGACGGTCAGGTCTTCTGACAGCATGGATGAAAAGATAGTAGAGCTGCTCAACAAGCACAAGACTGAGAGCTCTGGAAAGTAGTTAAATGGGCTGATGCCCGGAGATAAGAGGAAGAAGATATAAGATATGGAAAGTTCAGTGAATTTGCAGGAGCCGCTTTCGTATGTGGTATGGCCGATCGTGCTGACCGGAGCGATAACAGCCGCAGTGCTGTTGTTCTTTGGTGTCTGCTGGTATCTGGGAAGACGTAGAAAAATGGCGGCGGAGCTGCCGAAGGTGGTGAAGCCTGCGCCTATGGATATGGGTAGAGTGAAGGCCAGATATCTGTCAGAACTGGCGGATATTGCGGGACAGTATGATCAGGGAAAACTTGATGTAAGAGGTGCATATCAGCGTATGAGCCGTTGTATCAGGGGATTTGTTCATGCTGCAACCGGCATAAGGGTTCAGAATTATACTCTGTATGATATAGAAAGATTAAACATGCCGGAGCTGTACTATCTTGTGGCTGAGTATTATGCGCCGGAATTTGCAAGAAAGTCCGATGGTGATGTGAGGGCTTCCCTTGAGAAGACAAGGAGTTTGATTGAGAGATGGCAATAAAATATCATATTGTTCTATATGCAGGCCTGGCTATTGCGCTGTTTATGCTGGTATTTGTGTTTGTGAAATACAAAAAGACAAAGAAATATGCCGGAGGAAAAAAGATCGCAGGGCTCATATGCCAGGAAGATGAGGCATATTTCAGGAAAAGAAAAATATTATATAAGACCGGGCTTACAGCCACGCTCATATGCTGCGTACTGGTTGTCGTATCGGCATTCCTGCTCATGGCAAAACCATACACGAGCAGGCGTATGCAGGATGAAAAGTATTGCAGGGACATCATTCTGTGTATCGACATATCAACATCCGTGGATTATCTCAACGAGAATCTGCTGGACAAGCTGAAGAAAACAGTTGATGAGCTTCAGGGCGAACGTTTTGGAATCGTGATATTTAACACAAGTCCGGTGCTGCTTACTCCGCTCACGGATGATTATGAGTATGTGAAGGATCAGCTTGATCTGATCGCACAGTGTCTGAAGAGCAGAAATGAAGTGAATCTGGACGATGCATTTTCATCGGGGTACGACTGGATATATTATCAGGCATATATATCATCTGGAACTCTGATTGGAAATGAGCAGAGGGGAAGCTCACTTATAGGGGACGGCCTTGCTGCTGCGGCAATCGATTTTTCGGATGCTGACAAGGAGAGGACAAAGGTGGTAATATTCTCCACTGACAATGATATACAGGGAACACCGGTGGCAACTCTGGATGAGGCGGCCGATATATGTGTTTCAAACAATGTCACGGTGTATGGAGTTGGAACAAAGGAGATGACACCGGAAAACAAGGAGTCCATGAAGAATGCGGTGGAGAAGACCGGTGGTAAATTCTATCTTGAGGAGGAATCCGGATCATTTGGAGAGATAGTATCATCGATAGAAAAGCTGAGTAAGAATCTGGTCAAGGTGAGGATGGTGGATGTTGAGACACCTGAGCTGTTATATCCATTTGTATTGATGCTGGTTCTGTTTGCAGGAATGCTAGGACTTGGCCGCTGGCTCAAATTATAAGACGTTACAGGAGAGAATTATGAGAATAGATCCAATTATACCAATCTGGCTTATGCTCATATTGTGCGTTGGCATGGCGTTCCTGAAAAGGCGGAAGAGAAGCGCATATATAAGGCAGATAGCTGCCATCATACTGATATTTCTCATCAATCTGAGGATCATGGTCCCAAGCAGCAACGTGGAGACAAGTGTCCGGAAGCTTGACACATATGTGCTGTTCGTTGTGGATGACACCATAAGCATGCTGGCTCAGGATTATGCTGGGGATACAGAGAGGCTGACGGCGGTGAAGAAAGACTGCGAGCACATAGTTGATGAGATGGACGGTGCTAAATTTGCAGTCATAACTTTCAATAATAGTGCAAATCTGATATCGCCATATTCGGATGATTCAAATTTTGCAAAAAGTGTTCTGGATTCAATATATCCGCTGGATTCGCTATATGCCAGGGGGTCGTCCATGAATGTCTGCATAGATGTGATGACGGATACCCTTAAGCGTGCAAAGGAGAAAAATGATGGAAATGTGGTCGTGTTCTTTATAAGCGATGGTGAAATAACCAACGACGACAGACTCAAGTCATTTGACGGGGCGAAAAAATATATTGATGGAGGCGCAGTGTTGGGGTACGGCACAAAGGAAGGCGGTAACATGTATGTGAAATCATATTACGATGACCGGAAGGAGCTGCTTGAGGACACATCGGACTACCCGTATAAACCAGCGGTGTCGAAGATCGATGAGGATAATCTGAAAAAGATTGCCGATGATCTGGGCGTCGACTATATAAATATGAACGATGGTTCTGCGCTGGATAAGGTTGTGGAGAAGTCACGGGGAACCGCTGAGTCAACGGATAAGGGTAAGACCATAGGATATGTGGATATATATTATCTGTTTGCAGCATTATTTGCAGGACTTGTTGTATATGAATTTTTTGATATGAGAAAGAAAGTCATAAAATGAAAAACAGATCAGGAATAATAAAGATCGTTGCTGCAGTGACCGGAGCTGTCAGCCTGCTGTGTATGGCGGTGCTTCTGGTGAATTATCTGTGCAATGAGCATTTTATAAGTGAATACAAAAAGGGACAATATGTGGACAGCACAGTGAACGCCGTGCTTGGCTTTACTCAGCCACATATATACCATTATAATCTTGGTGATGTATATTACAGTCAGGGAGATTACGAGGGCGCCGAGCAGGAGTTTCGTAAGGCACTTGAAAAGAAGCCGGGTGGTGAGTCCGACTGTAAGACAAGGGTCAACCTTGCGCTGTCCATAGTGAAGCAGATAGATCCTGAGGGTGTTACCAAAGAGAATCTGGATGAGGTGATAGACATACTTGAGGGGGCAAAGGACATTCTCATAGAGAATGACTGCGCTCATAGGGATGATGAGGATGGACATTACGAGGATGCACAGACTCTGAAGGATGAGATAGATGCCTTTGAGGAACAGCTCAGGAAGCAGACGGAGGAACAGGATCAGAAAGGTGATCAGGATCCAAATGACCAGAAGGATCAGGGCAGTGACGATGAAAACGAAGAGGATACACAGGAGCCTCAGTCTTCTGATAAGGAATCGGAGATACGAAAGCAGCTCGATGCCATCCAGGGAGACAGTCTTGAGCAACGAAATCAGGAGATGGATGCATACGAGACATACAAAAATGAACATGATTACTACGGCGGACGCACTTGGTGATCATACATTAATAGACATTAAATTCTAAATATAAAACTTGCGCAATATTAAGACGCGGGGTATAATACTGCTAGTTATGGTCATTTGTGGAAAAGTGACCAGAATAAGGAGATAGAATCGAGCAATGGTAAATGAAGAAAAGGTCATTCTAATGACGAAGATCGCCATGTACAAGGAGTCGCTTGGGCGTGAGGATCTCGAAAAGGGTAAATATTTTCAAAGTGACTATGTGAAGCTTAACTGTCTTAAGACAATTGTTTCATCTACGGTGCTGTTTGTAGTTTTTGCCGCAGCTTACATATACTATAATCTTGCAGATATAGTTGAGAAGCTCACAGAGCTTGACTATGTGAAGGTGGCGAGCAGCATTGTGGGCGGCTATGCAGTGGTGTGTATTGCATTTGCGCTTTTCGCGTGGGTCTTATATACATACAGATATATGAAGGCAAAGCCAAAACTCATAAAGTATAACCAGAATCTTAAGAAACTGATAGAATTTTATGAGAACGAGGACGGAACACGCCGTTCTGTCAAAAAAAAAGAGGAGGGCTAACTGATAATGTCAACACTTCTGGATTTCCGCGATGGAGTAAAGAATTTTTGTAGTAAGTATGATAAATTTGTTTCACCACTGTGTAAGTTTATACTGGCACTTGTTGTGTTCTGGTCAATAAACCATCTTACAGGATATAACAGCACGATAAGCAGTATCGTAGTGGTCCTGGCAGCAGCTTTTGTGTGTGCGTTCCTTTCAGGCCAGCTCACACTTGCCATTGCAGGACTGTACGCATGTGCCCAGGTTGCCAGCGCAAGTCTGGAGCTTGGAATCTCATTTGTTGTCATATTTGTGATAATGTATTGTGTATATATAAGATTTTTCCCTAAGGCATCATGGATCATTCTGTTTATGCCATTCTTTTACATTATAAAGTTCCAGTATTTCATGCCGATCCTGGCTGGAATGACAGCTGGATTCACAGGAATGGTTCCTGCAGCATTTGGCTGTATATTCTACTTCTTCCTGAAGCATACTGCTGATTACGTTGCTTTAAGCTCAAGTTCAGCAGAGGGTGATCTGATAGAGGGATACAAGTATATTTTCCAGCATCTGGTGCAGGATAAGACACTTCTGCTCACCATAATAGTGTTTGCAGTTGTTATAGTTCTTACATACATAATATATAGAATGTCATTTGCATATTCATGGTACGTTGCCATCATCACAGGCGGTGTGGTAGAGATCATACTGTTCCTGGTTGGAACTTTGTCCATGGAAGTTGAGGTATCCCTTGCGGGGGCTCTGCTTGGATGCATACTGGCGATACTGGTGGCCATAGTGGTTCAGTTCTTCAAGATAGTTGTGGACTACTCAAGTGTTGAGAATACACAGTTTGAGGACGATGACTACTACTACTATGTAAAGGCTGTGCCAAAGGTCATGGGTGGTGCCCAGAGAAAGGCAGCCAGAAGAGAGCAGCCATCGCCAAGACCACAGCAGAAGAGGTCGACTTCGTCCGGATCAGGCGCACAGAGAAGCCGGTCTGCGGCAAAGGAAGATTCTGTTACAGGATCAACAAGATAGATACATTGAAAAGAGCTTACATGTGAGTGACCTGACTTTTGTCAGGTCACATTAATTATACGGAGTATTTATATACCGAAAGGAGGATGAAATGGATAAGATATCAACGTTTATATCAACGTATTTTGATTGGTTTTATATAACAGTTCCAGGCACAGTAGATATAATAGAGATACTTATTTTGTCATTCTTTATATACAGGATCATGTTGTGGTTCAAGCAGAGCAGAGCATGGACTCTTCTGAAGGGTATAGTTATGATCGTGCTCTTCACTGCCATTGCGGCGGTGTTCCAGTTCAATACGATCTTATATCTGCTTAAGAATGCATTCAGTGTGGGAATAATAGCGGTGGTGATCCTGTTCCAGCCGGAGT
>ERZ779957.633-NODE-633-length-10509-cov-1.96432_pt1 | contig 10509 bp, 9 predicted proteins | sample MGYA00511583_ERZ779957 | MGnify/ENA primary metagenome ERZ779957 (study PRJEB29588, sample SAMEA2146320) | human gut metagenome | biome: human gut; feature: human-associated habitat; material: faeces | place: Denmark | collected 2008/2010 ... | reverse complement strand
CTGAGGTTCGGGTCAAATGTGACAATGCATCCAGACTCCTTTGCAGCAGCCACAGCCTTCTGTGTTGCAGCACGTGACACTTCATATGTCAGTGAGAGTGATCCGAAATGGAACAGCCTGGCATCCTTTATGATACTCTCATCCACCTCATCTGCGCTTAACAGGATATCCGCTCCCGGATTCCTGTAAAATGAAAAGTCTCTGTCTCCGTCCTCGTATGTATGCACAAATGCAAGTGTTGTGTGTGCATCCCTGTCAAACTTCAGATTGTCAGTGTTGATCCCGGCATCAGCCACAACACCGGCAAGCATTTTTCCAAGGAAATCATCCCCTACTTTTCCAACAAATGCAGTCTTCTTGCCAAGCTTCTGCAGCATAGCGAGAACATTACATGGTGCTCCGCCTGGATTGGCCTCCATCATCATATTGCCCTGGCCGCTGAGCCCGTTCTGTGTAAAGTCTATGAGCAGTTCTCCAAGTGCCACAACATCAAATCTCTTCATGGTACATATCCCCCTTATAATCTAAAATAAATACGTGCCTGTTTATTTAACTGTTTATCAGCAACAACAACTGCATGAAACATGTTTCACCATATATGTGTATTCTACATTTTATCATCGCCAGCCGTCAAGATGATTTTTAAATATGTGTTGTTTTTATTATAGCAGACATACAATTTTAGCATATGGCGACATCTATAATATTCTTGTATTTATGTAACACGAGGCCTTGTAGATATTCATCTCAGTTCTACGCAATAGCATGCTCCAATTCGTTGCTCATAAAAAACATCCCCTGATCATCTGTAATCATAACCCGGGGATGTTCTCCTAATTCAACATGTATTCGCTTTAAATATATGGCTGTTTTGACATATACCGCATTGTATTTACAGTTTTGTCACATTTGCCGCCTGTGGACCCTTTTCACCGTCCACAACCTCATACTCTACTGTATCTCCCTCTTCAAGAACCTTGAAGCCCTCCATATTCAGTGCTGAGAAATGTACAAATACATCTGCTCCATCCTCATCACATATAAAGCCGTAGCCTTTCTTTGCATTAAACCATTTTACTTTTCCTGTCTTCATACTGCTTCCTCCTTAAAAACTACCCGGATTCTTACGATCAGGAAGATCGTCACCCGCCTGATGTACAAAAAAGGGGCACAGAACGATATCGTTCTGTGCCCCTTTGCACTTACACTGACATTATATGACCTGTTGTCTCATATTGCAAGTTTATTTTTTGCGTGCTTTTATATCTTTCTTGATGTCATCAGCAACAGCCACCACTGACTTTTCTATATCTGCTATATCATCCTTTACCTCTTCTGAGATCTCAGATGCCTCCTTTTTCAACTCAGCAGTCTTCTTCTCGGCTTCCTTTTTCAGCTCATCTGCCTTCTTCTCCGCCTCTTTCTTCAGCTCAGCCGCTTTCTTCTCGGCATCCTTCTTTATCTCCTCAGCCTTCTTCTGTGCCGCTGCAGCCTTTCTCTTTGCTGCGTCCACACGCTTCTTTGCAGCAGCCTTGGCCTCAGCTTCCTTCTTCTCAAGCTCAGGTGTCATATCCGTGTAATCGTACTCAAACACAACTGTTGAGAGTGGCGGAACCGTGATGTCTATACTGTAAGGAGTTCTGGCATTCTTCTTGTCCACTGCCTTGACCGGCTTGCCGTTGAGTCTGCCCTTTCCGCCAAACTGTACATCATCTGAGTTGAGTATCTCCTTGTATGTCGTGTAGCACGGAACCGGTATACTGTAATTATCTCTCTCAACCGGAGTGAAGTTACATACGAAAAGCAGCTGCTTCTTCGGAGTTGAGCCTCGTCTTACAAATGAAAGTATGCTCATGTCTGGGTGATCGCAATCTGTCCACTCAAATCCCATTGGATCTGTGTCATTCGCATACATCGCATCATTGGTATTGTAAAGCTTATTGAGCGCTTTGACATACCTCTCCATGCCCTGATTGAGCGGATTGTCTAAGACGAACCAGTCAAGGCTTCTCGCCTCACTCCACTCTCTAGGCTGTGCAAATTCCTGCCCCATAAAGAGCAGCTTCTTGCCCGGATGTCCATACATGAATCCGTACGCAGTTCTGAGATTTGCGAATTTGTCCTCCTCGCTGCCAGGCATCTTTTCTATCATTGAACGCTTGAGATGAACTACCTCGTCATGGGATATGACGAGAACATAGTTCTCAGCATACGCATACGAAAGACTGAAAGTCAGCATGTTCTGGTTGTTCTGTCTGAAATATGGATCCATCTGCATATACTCAAGGAAGTCATTCATCCATCCCATATTCCACTTGAACAGGAAACCAAGTCCGTCCATGGATGCCGGAGCAGTTACACCTGCCCACGCTGTTGACTCCTCTGCTATTAGATATGCCCCCGGATTTCTCTCCTCCATGATGCTGTTTATATTCTGCATAAGTGCTATTGCCTCAAGGTTCTCGTTTCCACCATGTTCATTTGGCAGCCACTGTCCATCCTGCTTGCCATAGTCGAGATACAACATGGATGCCACAGCATCCACGCGGAGTCCGTCTATATGGAACTTCTCGACCCAGAACAGAGCATTTGCCGTGAGGAAGTTTGCCACCTCCATAGTCAAATATATATGTGCCCCAGTCAGGATGCTCTCCTCTTCTTGGATCCGGATGCTCATAGAGAGGCATCCCATCAAAACGTCCAAGTCCGTGCGCATCCCTAGGAAAGTGTGCTGGCACCCAGTCTAGGATAACACTGATTCCCTTGCTGTGCATATAATCAACGAAATACATAAAATCTACTGCATCACCATATCTGCTGGTCGGTGCATAATAATTGGTAACCTGGTAGCCCCATGAGCCGTCAAATGGATACTCTGATATACCCATGAGCTCTACGTGCGTATATCCCATCTCATTGAGATAGTCTGCCACCATAGGAGCGAGCTCCCTGTATGTGTAGAAGCCTGCATCATCATCCTCAACCTTCTTGTGCCATGAGCCGAGATGCATCTCGTATATGGACATAGGCATGCGCATTCTGTCAGTACGGCTGATCTTGCTTCTATCCTTCATCCATGATGTATCCTTCCACTTATAGCTGCTTATGTCTGCAACCACTGAGGCATTTTCCGGTCTCATCTGACACTGGTTGCCATATGGATCAGCTTTGTACAGTATCTCACCATATCTGGTCATGATCTGATACTTGTACACAGCGCCCGGCTCCACGCCCGGCAGGAACAGTTCGTATATTCCCTCATTTGCCGTGATCTGCATAGGATTTACATTACCATCCCAGAGATTGAAATCACCGACTACACTGACACGTCTTGCATGAGGAGCCCACACTGCAAAGTAGGTTCCACGTACACCGTCTATAGTCATAGGGTGTGCGCCAAGCTTCTCATATATATTGTAATGTCTACCCTCCGCAAAAAGGTATGTGTCAAAATTCGTGATAAGCGATTCAAATGAATATGGATCTGCACTGTTTATAATGGTGCCATCCTCATATGTGGTGACAACATTGTACTTGTTGCCATCGTACTCCTTCTTATCAAAATAAATGGCGAACAGTCCTTCATTTGTCATCTGTTCCATGGTGTGTATCTTCTTGCCTGTGCGCGATGTAACCTCTACCCTGATCGCCCCCGGCTTGTACACAACGATTATCTGACCTTCACCATAATCATGGATTCCCAGCAAATGCTTTGGCGCATTGATCTTGCTGGCAATGAGCTCATCATAGAGCACCCAGTTTATCCACTCCTCGATTCTTTTTCTCATAACTACCTCCCATTATGTAACCTTCTATCTGAATTTGTGTGGACGTGATTTCTTATAGCTTATAACCCTGACTATGATAGTAACCACAAGTCCAACAAATATCGTTCCAACATACACCCAAAGAACCTTCGTTCCCGTACCGGCCGGTATTATATCCGGCAGGACATCGTGTCCCGGAAAAAGCTCCGCATAGCTTTCTCCAAACACCATTCTTCTTATGCCATACATGATTCCGCTGCCGGATACCGCCATGGCTATAAAGCTGATTATTCCTATTATAACGCCTGCAGCGCCGCCCCATACAACACACTCATACAGTCTTCTTCTCCTTATGACTACAAAGCATGCCACCAGAAGCACAATGGATATGAACACACCATTGCTTGCCTTGGATTTGATGTCTGCAAGCTGTTCAAGCCTCATCACATTCTCAGTGGACAGATATACGTTGCCAAACCTGTACTCCTGCTCGCTGTCCCCATCCAGGGCATCCAGCACGATACTGTATTCCACCCACGCATCAAATTCTGATAATTCCTCAGTCTGTCCGTTATTCATGACTGAACTTATCGTGCCGCTATTACTCGGCTTGTAGCTCTTCTCCGCAACCCTGCAAACGCTGAACGAACACATTATCGCCGTGGAGATGATCAGCAAGACCAGCGAAAGTGCCATTATCACCTGAAAAAATCTATATTTAAACATCTGTATATTTCTCTGCTTTTCCTGTATTATAATATGTATGGATCATTAAGACCCACTGCATATATGATACCATTTACCCCTTTTTATGTAAAGGAAAGTAACATGTTGTTTTACTTCATTTTTCTTAGGAAACAACATGAAAATAATCCGCGAAAATGCGCATTTTTTTGTTTTTTAGTCTTGACAACGAATTGCGTTTCATCTATTATATGTGAGTATGTTTACATTGAATTGTCCGTGTCCGGTTTTAATGTAAAACCTTATTATATTTAATTAGATTTTATGGAGGTAAGAATTTTGGCTAATATCAAATCTGCAAAGAAGAGAATCAATGTTATCGAGAAGAAGACACTTAGAAACAAGATGATCAGGTCTAAGGTTAAGACAGTTATCAAGAAGGTTGAGGCTGCTATCGCTGCTGGTGATAAGGCTGCTGCTCAGCAGGCACTTGTTGTTGCTACATCAGAGATCAACAAGGCTGCTTCAAAGGGCATCTACCACAAGAACAACGCTGCTCGTAAGGTATCACGTCTTGCAGTTGCAGTTAACAAGATGGCTTAAGCATCTGGCTGATAACTACATAACTTTGACACAAGGATTTGGATATATTAAACGGCTGCATATATTTGAACCAATCATAGTTATATAAAAAATAACCACTGTTTTCACAGTGGTTATTTTTTTGCCTCAATATCTAATATCATCACCAGTCTCCTACTGCATCTCACACAGCTCCACGATCATGACCTCCATCGCCGCGTTATCCATAACCTGTCCGGTCTTGAGCTTGTAGTCCATGTCCTGACAGTTCTCCACTATGTCTTTAAGCTGTGCCATGCTGTAGCCCCTGCACTGAGCCTTGTAATTCTTCACTGCCCACACCGGGCATCCTGCGATCTTCGCCAGGCTGGCGTCCTGCGCGCCATCTGATAATGCCATCTTTACCAGAAGGAGCTTGTTGAACTGTCTCATGATACATGCGTTTATCATGATCGCCGATTCCTTATTCTCAAGAAGATCGTGATACATACTGCAAGCCTTCTCCTTCTGCTTTGCAATGATGAAGTCTATCATCTGATACACCTTGCTCTCCGCATCCTGACTGCACAGAAGATCCACATCATGCTCGCTGACCTGCTTCGTGTCTCCGGCGTAGCTTATCATCTTGTCAACCTCATTCTTGATACAGTTCATATCCATGTTAGCAGCTTCGATTATCTTGTATATCGCCGTGTCTGTGGTGGCAACACCATCGGCACGGAACAGTGACTTCACCCACGTGACCATCATCTTCTCATCAGGGGTCGCAAAATCCAGAGCCTCTCCATTCTTGTCCACAGCCTTGAACAGCTTATACCTGGTGTCCACATCCATCTCTACAAATATGGCAACTGATGTATCCTCTATCTCCACCAGCTTCTTTGCAAAATCCTCGTTGCTGCTCTTGAACAGACCACTGTTCTCCACAAGGACAACTCTTCTGTCCGCAAAAAATGGCATCTCGTTGCAGAATGCAAGAAGCTCAGATGTATCGATCCCATTTCCGGCAAATTTCATAAAATTCAGATTATCGTCCTTATCAGTCAGAGCCGACAGCAGCTTATCTCTGTACTGGTTCACGAGATACCTCTCCTCCCCATACAGAAGATATATCTTGGCAAACTCCCCCGTCTTTATATGTTGGTTTATGACCGCCATCGCGTTCTTTTTTTCCTTTTTCTTTGTTGCAGCCATTACGTTTCTCCTTCATCAAGCTTATGTCTCACAATATGATTTTCAAAATACAGTACCAGTTTCTACCATAATTATATCTTATGTGGCAAATCTGACCTGTTTTTCTATGTATTTTGATAATATCAGAGGTTATCTGACCTGTTTTTATAATCACATATTGATTATTTTTATAATGTCACTTTGGTTTTATAATCACCTACAGATTGTGAGTTTATGTACACTCACTCCAATAAACACAAATCTAATTATAACGGAGGTTCAACATGGAGACAACAGAAAGATATAAGTTAAATAAGGAACTTGCCCAGATGCTTAAGGGCGGAGTTATCATGGACGTTACAACACCTGAGCAGGCTAAGATCGCTGAGGCTGCCGGCGCTTGTGCAGTTATGGCACTTGAGAGAATCCCAGCAGATATCAGAGCTGCCGGTGGTGTATCACGTATGAGTGACCCTAAGATGATTAAAGGAATTCAGGAAGCTGTAAGTATCCCTGTTATGGCTAAGTGCCGTATCGGTCATTTTGTTGAAGCCCAGATTTTACAGGCTATTGAGATTGATTATATTGATGAATCAGAAGTACTTTCTCCTGCTGATGACATTTATCATATTGATAAGACACAGTTCAATGTACCATTTGTATGCGGTGCAAGGGACTTAGGCGAAGCTTTAAGAAGAATTAACGAAGGGGCTTCTATGATTAGAACTAAGGGTGAACCTGGTACTGGTGATGTTGTTCAGGCTGTACGCCATATGAGAAAAATGAATTCTGAAATCCGCAAGATTACATCTATGCAGAAAGATGAACTCTTTGAGGAAGCTAAGCAGTTACAGGTTCCTTACGACCTTGTACTTTATGTGCACGATAATGGAAAGCTTCCTGTTGTTAACTTTGCCGCTGGTGGTGTTGCAACCCCTGCTGATGCTGCTCTTATGATGCAGCTTGGTGCTGAGGGTGTGTTCGTAGGTTCTGGTATATTCAAGTCTGGTAATCCTGCAAAACGTGCTTCTGCTATCGTTCAGGCTGTTACTAACTATCAGGATGCAGCACTTATTGCCAAGTTATCAGAAGACCTTGGCGAAGCTATGGTAGGTATCAATCCTAGTGAAATACAGATAATTATGGAAGAACGTGGACGTTAATAATATAATCGCACATAGAAATGAGGCTTACTATGAAGATAGGTGTACTTGCTGTCCAAGGTGCTTTTATTGAACACGAGCATATGATTGAAGAAATCGGACATACAGCAATAGAAATAAGACAACGGGATGATTTAGAGGGATTAGACGGTCTGATACTGCCTGGCGGTGAAAGTACTGTTCAGGGACAGTTACTTAACAAGCTTGATATGATGAAGGACATTAAGAATATGATTAGTAATGGTCTTCCAACACTTGCAACCTGTGCTGGACTTATACTTCTCTCTGAACATATAGCAGACGATGACATAGTCCATATAGGAACGCTTCCTGTCACCATTAAACGTAACGCTTACGGAAGACAGCTTTCAAGCTTTGTAACTAACGCTGATATTAAGCATATCGGCAATTATCCTATGACATTTATAAGAGCACCTTATATCGAAAATGTCAGCGATGGTGTTGAAGTGCTTGCAAGTGTTGATAATCATATTGTTGCCGCTAAATACAATAATCAGATTGGACTTTCTTTCCACCCTGAATTAACAGGCGACACACGCATACACGAATATTTCTTATCAACTATAAAATAGCTCTATTCAAAAATAAAAATCAGGACAATGCAGCAGAATACGCCACGCTGTATTGTCCTGATTTTATTATGCTTATATAACGTTGAAATGTTATTTATATACGATGAATAGCAAAATTATAATTTACACTCTGACTTTTATGCCTTTTGTGTCTCTATGTGCCATTTTCATCTTAGCAAAGTCTATCTTCTTTCCTTTATATTCCATCGTGAATTCCATTCCGTCATCCATAATGAATATATCTTCTATATAATCGTCTTTGCCAAGCTTAATACCTCTGACACCTACTGCACTCTTCTTCTTAACTGGTATTTCAGAAAGAGGGAACTTTAAGAACACACCATTAGCTGTCTGTACAATTACATTTTTATTACTTACAATTTCTTCAACTTCACTTCTGCTGCCATCAAGATTAAACTTAGAAAGCGTTTCAACCTGAACGTCAGCCTTTTCAATGCTTACTATCTTGTCATCATCCTGAAGCTTTGTCGAAGCTACCGTTCTCTTGGCTACATCAAATTCTGCCGTGTCAACTATCTTCATCATGCCCTGACTTGTAACAAAGAGCAGCTTCTGATTTTTGATAGTTTCATATGCACACAAGTATATAATAAGTTCACCGCTGCTGTCATAATTTCCAAGATTATCTATTGGAGTCCCTTTGTCCCTGAACTTAGTGAGGAAAGGAATATCCTTTACTTTAATCTGGTGAAGCTGTCCGTTATCCGTAAATATACATATTTTATCAGTATTCATACAGGTAAATACATACTTAAAATCGTTGTAGATAGCTTCCTTATTACGTTCATAAGAAGCTGTATCTATAGTCTTTGCATAGCCAAATCTATCCATAATAAATACAACTTCCTGTGCTGGAACTTCTTTTTCAACGAATACTGCAACCTTTGCATCAGTTATTACGGTCTTTCGTTCAACACCATATTCCTTCTTAATTCTTACAAGGTCGTCCTTTATTACTTTTGCCATAGCCTTCTTACTGCCAAGTATCTTTTCATACTTTGCAATCTTTGAAAGACATTCGTCATATTCCTTCTGGAGTGCAAGTATCTCAAGACCTATAAGCTTGTACAGGCGCATTTCAAGTATGGCTGAAGCCTGCTTTTCTGTAAAATCAAGCTTAGCCGCCTGATTCTTAGAGGCTTCTGACTTGAATTTGATATTATCAACATTTCCATTAATAAGGCAGTCCTTTGCCATTTTAAGATTAGAGCTTCCACGAAGAATTTCTATTATAAGATCGATTATATCGCAGGCTCTTATAAGTCCTTCTTTAATCTCCTTATTGGCAAGCTCCTTATTAAGAAGTGTTGTGTATTTTCTTGTATTTATCTCATACTGGAAGTCAATATGATGCTTTATTATCTGGCGTAACCCAAGAGTTTCCGGTCGGCCGTCAACTATAGCAAGCATATTTACACCAAATGTATCTTCAAGCTTAGTCTTCTTATATAAAAGGTTCTTAAGATTTTCAATATCTGTGTTCTTCTTTAATTCAAGAACTATTCTTATACCTTCTTTTGATGACTCATTTGACACATCAACAATATCAGTTGTCTTCTTGGTTTCAACCAAATCCACTATATCTGATATGAACTTTCCAATATTAGCACCTATCATTGTATAAGGAATTTCTGTTATTACAAGCCTGTCCTTCTCGCCTTTTCTTGCCGCTGGCTCATATACAGCCTTTCCTCTTAACTTTATCTTTCCTGTACCAGTCTCATATATGCCTGCAAGCTCTGACTTATTAATAACAAGTCCACCTGTAGGAAAGTCAGGTCCGGGTATATACTGCATAAGCTCAGTTGTAGTTATATCTTCATTATCCATATATGCGCATACTGCATCGACAACTTCTGAAAGATTATGTGTTGGAATATTAGTTGTCATACCAACTGCGATACCGTCAGCACCATTTACCAACAGATTAGGTATTCTTACCGGAAGAACTGCTGGTTCTTTCTCTGTTTCATCAAAGTTAGGCACAAAATCAACTACATCTTTATCCAAGTCTGATAAATATACATCCTGTGTGAACTTCTTAAGCTTGGCTTCTGTATATCGCATAGCCGCAGCACCGTCACCTTCTATAGAACCAAAATTGCCGTGACCGTCAACAAGTGCCATTCCCTTTTTAAAATCCTGTGAAAGCACAACAAGTGTTTCATATATAGAACTGTCGCCGTGTGGATGATATTTACCCATTGCATCACCTACGATACGCGCTGACTTTCTATGAGGTTTATCATAATTTAAACCAAGCTGATCCATAGCATACAGCACTCTTCTTTGTACTGGCTTAAGTCCATCCCTTACATCCGGAAGTGCTCTTGCTGTTATAACACTCATTGAGTAATCTATATAGGACTTCTGCATCAGCTCAGAATATTCAGTTTTAATAATATTCTCTGCCATTATTATCTCCGTATAATACTTTTATTAATATATATCATAATACCAGGGTCAAAAGGTCTAAACCCATATGAGCTTGCTCATATGTGGGTGAATGACCTTGGGACCCGCCCC
>ERZ779957.611-NODE-611-length-10837-cov-2.47589_pt1 | contig 10837 bp, 6 predicted proteins | sample MGYA00511583_ERZ779957 | MGnify/ENA primary metagenome ERZ779957 (study PRJEB29588, sample SAMEA2146320) | human gut metagenome | biome: human gut; feature: human-associated habitat; material: faeces | place: Denmark | collected 2008/2010 ... | reverse complement strand
GAAGAGCGTTGGTACTGATAGGAACATTCCTTGTTGTGATTTCGACGATTATTACGGTGCTGGTCATTCATAAGAAGAAATCGGAAGAGATAATTGATGATCTGGCTGAAAAAGAGTAAGGGGGACGATGCATATGATTCAGATAAAGGATTTAAATAAGACGTATGGTGAAGGAACAAATGCTGTTCATGCACTTCGCAACTGTAACGTGGAATTTGAGTATGGAAAATTTACGGCGATTATAGGAACATCAGGCAGTGGAAAGTCAACATTGCTGCATCTGATGGGCGGACTGGATACAAAGGCAGAAGGAGAGATATTCTATGATGATGAAGATATACTCAGATATTCAGATGCACAGCTTGCAAAATTCCGCAGAAAAAATATAGGTTTCGTATTCCAGTTCTTCAATCTGGTGCCAGAGCTGACAGCAAAGGAAAATATATTCCTGCCAATGATGATAGATAAGGTTAAGGTAGATGAGGAGTACTTTGATAAGCTTACTGAAAAACTTGGAATTTCAGAGAGACTGACACATTATCCGTCACAGTTGTCCGGTGGACAGCAGCAGAGGGTTGCGATAGCCAGAGCGCTCATACACAAACCAAAAGTGTTGCTCTGCGATGAACCTACCGGAAATCTGGACTCTCAATCAGGAAAAGAAGTCCTGAGACTGCTTAGAGAACTGCAGAGTGAAGATGGACAGACTATAATTATGGTTACTCACGATGGAAATATAGCAGATCAGGCCGATCGTATCGTAAGGATAGAAGATGGACAGATGAAATGTGTATAATATTCACGCAATTATATACATAAAAGACAATTTGGTGATAAAACGCAACAACAATGACAATAAAATTGATAAATTGTCAAAAAATATGTTGACGATTTGCCTTGCATCATGTATAATAAAGGTACATTAAAGAACGGCCATTTGAAAAAGATACAGATGGCACACCATAGATTGTCACCCGTGACACGTAACATGTACGAAGTTATCTCAGAGATTTATAGAATCGTGAAAAAGACTTTACACATGGTGCGCAGGAAACAGAGATCCGTGGTACAAGTTCACGAAAGGAGGAGGTTCCGTTGGAGACAATTGAAGAACATTTTTATCATGATGGTAACTCAGAACTGGGAAGTTGTTTCCACACGAGATGCCTTTAAGATAAATCTTGAATCAGTCCACATGTAGATGCTGTATATAGCATGATTGAAGTGCCAGGACGCAGGTATTTGATACCAGATTTGATCCATCGTGATTGTTCACAACACAAGATATGAGTGGTGTTTCAAGGGCATCAGGTCATATCACATACCGCAAGACCAGTGCTTATAAGAGGTTGGTACATATACAAGTTCATGCAGTGCATGTTATGAGTAGATGCAATTCGTACCCTGATAGTTTATATTCCGGTAAGTTTAATCTCTAGGCACAACGAATTTTTTCATAGATATTTATAATATAGTGGAAGAATCAATGGCATGTGTGGAAGCATTCAGATATTTTGATTAGATACTTCAATATTTGAAAAATGAATAAACTAATATAAAGCCAGTTGGTATTATGCCAGCTGGCTTTTTTATGTATTAATTACAACGTGTGTTAAACCACTGATTGCCCGCTCTGCGAGCTGTAACAATCCGTGCGGCAACAAGAAACTAATATTAATTGCAAATAACTTAAATTATTGACTAATATGGCGTGCAAAAGCAATAAAAAACAACTTAAATATTCGGTAATTAATGACATGTTCAACAATTAAAAAATGAGTTAATATAAGTATATGTATAAATATTAATCACGAATTAGGCTGTTCGTGGTGAGTAAAGTGGAGGAATGTCACAAAAACAGAAAGGGAAAGGAAATATGGTGAGATTTAGAACAAGACTTGTTGCAGTGACGTGTGCAGTTGCAATGGTTGGCTCATTCTGGGGAAGTGCAGGGGCTATAGTCTCTGTTGGTGCAACGGAGTCGTCTGCGGAAACGGCATGGAGCATCACTTCAGACACATTTGTATTTGACACTGCTGTGGATGCAAAGTGGTCAGATAAGGTATATGCCAGCAATGATACAGGCGCATATCCAGAGCTGGGAAGAATCGATGATGTATCAGTGGGTAAAAAGGCTGTGCTCACGGCAAATGTAACACTTAATGGGGATTTTTCAGGATTGGATGGTGCGGAGGCTGCTGACGGAACGTATAATGCGATCCAGCTTTCCTGTGCAATCAAGACTGGCGATGGATGGACATACACCAAGTCTGATGATTATCCATTCCTTAAAGCGGAAAATTTTACAGATGGCAAGACACAGGTATCATTTGCATTTGATGTGGAGGATACAGGAGCTGCGAACGAGATAATATTCCAGTACAATTCAAACTCTGCATATACTGGAACAATATCAATATCTGATGTAGAGATTCAGAGTGATGATTCAGGAGAGGAGCCTGGTGGTGGAGAAGAGCCAGGTGGCGGATCATCAGCAACAGGAAATGTGACAGGTGTGGCAGCACCTTCGATCACAGACAATACAGTATGGAGCAGTTCAGATGCAGTTCTCACATTTGACGCTGCTTCAGATACGACATGGAAGGATAAGGCGTACGCCAGCAATGACAGCGATACATATGCTGATATGGCGAGAATAGAGGGTGCAACTGTAGGTGAAAAGGTGAAACTCACAGCTACGGTTTCACTTGATGGCGATATATCAGGCCTTGACGGTGCTGAGGCATCAGACGGATCATACAATGCGATCCAGCTTGCATGTGCCATGAAGACAGGCGACAGCTGGGATTACGCCAAGTCAGGCGACTATCCGTTCATCAAGGCTGAGAACTTTGTCGATGGCAAGTGCGATATATCATTTGCATTTGATGTATCAGAGGTGGGAAATGTACAGGAGATCGTATTCCAGTACAATTCCAACTCAGCATATGCTGGCAAGATCACAATAAGCAACGTTAAGGTACTTGATGTTAAGGAGAGCAGCGGCGGACTTGAGCAGAGAGATCCTGCTGTGATCTCAGATCTCTCATCGGCTGAGGATTATGACAAGTGGAGCACAGAGGCCGGATATGCATACAAGCACGGCGATGCAGCCAACAAGGCCGGTAATGCCACACCTGACATATCATATGACAGTGCAAATGAGAGACTTAAGGTTTCTGTTGACTACTCAGCAGATTCAACTTCCTCATGGAGTGAGGCAAAGGTTAAGTGTGTTCCTACAGAGGCTATGGATGTGAGCCAGTACAACCAGCTCAGTGTGGATATAATCTACCCGGCAAAGCTCAAGGGAAGTAAGATCAAGTTTTTTGCAGATGGAATAATAAATAAAGATACAACCATCGACGATGATGCAGAGGATATCGGAGATGGATTAAAGAAGGTTACAGTTACTATGGGATTTACTCCTACAGATAAACCACTCAGAGATGTGACAATAGGAATCATAGGAAGCAGCACAAGCTTTAAGGGAAATGTATATCTTGATAATCTTGTTCTGTCACAGGCAGATACAACAAAGGATTTTGTCGAGATAACAGAGACTCCTGGCGCTGGTTCACCAGCGGATCTTTCACAGATGCCATCATCAGTTAGAGTGAGCGATGCGAATGCAGCAGACAGTGCAAAGGCACTTGCGGCATACCTGAATACGCTCATGAATAGTGATCAGGTTCTGTTCGGACATCAGAATGATGTGAGCAGAAGCGTAAATCCACAGGCGTCACTCGGTGATGTATATGATGTGACTGGACAGGTCAGCGGTGTGTTCGGAATCGACTCACTGGCAGTTACAGGCTCGGAGGCAGGCGGTTCAGACGCGGCTTCGGCACTGGCAAACTCAGTGGCATACAGCAAGACTGCAGCGGCAAATGGTGCGATCGTGTCATTGTCAATGCATATGCCAAACTTCTCCAGCTCCAAGATAGTGAAGAACTCGGATGGAACATACAGTTTCTACGGATGTGATTTCTCAGAGTCCAAGGATCTGTCAAATGACATAGTAAAGCAGATTCTCCCAGGTGGAGAGTACAATGAGGTATTTACATCTTACCTCGATGTGATCGCAGACTACGCATCACAGCTTCAGGCTGCCGGAATACCTATCATGATCAGACCATTCCACGAGAATACAGGAAGCTGGTTCTGGTGGGGATCAATGAACACAGCTGAGACATACAAGTCTCTCTACAGATATACCAAGGATTACATGGAGCAGAGCGGTGTACACAACCTTCTCTGGGTATACTCGCCAAACGGACCTGTAACATCAGAGGCAGCTTACGTGTCATACTATCCAGGCGATGAGTATGTAGATATCCTTGCATTTGACTATTACAACGATTACAATTCGTACCCTGCAGCAGCAGACAACTCTTTCTTTGACAGTCTTGATACAACATGTAATATCGTGTCATCAATAGCTGCAAAGAGAGGCAAGATACCAGCCATCGCTGAGTGCGGTGTCAGAGTCATGAAGAAGGACGGTTCAGACAACGAGGGACTTCTCGTAAAGGGTAATCCGGTTGGAACAGAGGCTTCAGGAAAGAACTGGTATCAGGAAGTCAACGACATTGCGAAGAAGAACAACATGCCATACTACCTCGTATGGGCCAACTTCGGAGACAGCAACTTCTATGTACCATACAAGTATGATGCTACACATGGACAGGAGCTTATCAATGACTTCATAAAGTATTATAACGACGACTCATCAATATTTGGTGGAGACACAGGATTCTACAACAACATGGGAACCCTTGCAGGAGTATCTGCAAATACATACACGGGCCAGATGGGTTACATGGTATATCCATTTGACAGAGATACCATCCTCAAGGCGACAACACTCAAGGCTGGTGTTAAGAATGCATCAAAGGTTCAGTTCATTATCAACAATCCTGATACAGGTGTTAAGCTTACACTCAACGCTGAGGCTGGAGCCGAGATTGCCGCTGCAGGATCAGAGCCAACACTTTACACGGCTGATCTTACAGAGAAGAATCTCAGCAAGCTTGGAAAGACAGATACAGCAACCATCACACTCTTGGCAGATGGCGAGCAGCTCGCACAGCTGTCACACATAAGCCTTGGAAAGGCCAAGGATAAGGCTCCTGCAAATGTCATCGAGGACTTCGAGTACTATTCAGGAAGCGACGGACTTCTGGATTCCACATACACATCTAACTCAGCCGCAGGATGCAGCTCAAGCTTTGTTCTTGACAAGACTCATAAGAACGGTGGCACATACGGCGGTGCGTTCAAGTATAAGCTTGAGACAAATGGATCAGAGGTGTGGACAGGAAGGATTAAGTCAGAGCTTACAAACAATGATTTCTCAAAGTATAATGCGCTTGAGATGTGGGTACAGCCGGACGGTATGGGACAGAAGCTTGTGATCCAGATCACAGATGGAAGCGGCGAGGAATTTGAGGTATACCTCACAGATTTCGTAAAGGGAACAAAGGCACAGTATGTTACTATTCCATTCAGCTCATTCAAGGGTAAGAAGGGTGGTACACTCGATGCATCGGATATAGTCAAATTTGCTGTATGGTGCAACTCGATCGTGCCGGAGGATCACACTGGCAAGTGGACAGTTGACTCAACTATCTATTTTGATGGAATCCAGGCAGTGAAGCTCACAGATGATATGCTCAAGAAGAATCCAGTGGACAAGAATGGACTTATCATAACAGACAAGTCGCTGGTAAATAAGGATGAGGCAGATCCGGGTAAGGACGATCCAACAACAGAAGATCCAACAACAGAGAATCCAACCACAGAGGATCAGACTACCGAGGCTCCAACAACTGAGAAGCCTGGCAATGACGACAAGACAACTGAGGCTACCACAGCAGCAACAACGGATGGAAGCACAGGTGGAAATGGACAGAACGTGGTAAATACAGGAGATAAGTCACCTGTAGACGTAATGTTTGCGATAATGATAGCATCACTTATCATGGCTGGTGCAGGCTATATCGTTATCAAAAAGGATAAGAAGTAATACTCATTTTAGCCATACAAAGAGCCTCACTGTCGGCGGTGATGAAGACCACCGGCAGTGGGGCTTTATTTGTTGGTTTATATTTGTATGCAATATCAGTTTGCAGCACGTCTCTTCTCAACAAGCTTCTCTACAGGGGTTGTGAGATACATTATAGAGAGCATCAGCGTACAGCAGAACCAGATGATAGGCTCTGTGATGGTAACACCCAGATATCCAAGTCTTGGAGTGAGTATCATAACCGCAAGTACCTTTCCAACCAATTCTATAGTGGATGACATAACTGGAACGATCTTCCGGCCCATTCCCTGCATGGCACATCTCAGGACGAACAGAGGTCCAAGTACATAGAAGCATGTCACGCCGATCCTTACGTACCTTACAGCCGGATCGATGATTGCGCTGGCAGATGTACCTGCAACCAGTTTTATAAGTGTCGGACTGAGCAGCCAGCCGAATATTATCATGACAGTGGTGATGATCGTGTTTATGATGATCGCAGCCCTCACACCCTGATGTACCCGGTCGTATCTGCCTGCGCCCATATTCTGGCTTACATATGTCGTCACGGCATTTCCTACTATATATAACATGAACATGAGGATATCAAATATCTTTCTTGCCGCTGTGTGGGCGGTTACTATATCAGTTCCGAGTCCATTGATGGCTCTCTGGAGTATGACCGTTCCGATGTTCACTATACAGCTCATAAATCCCATGGCAAGTGCGGACTGTATGAGGTCTGACCGGTCACTCTTCTCTACGGAGTATTCATCCTTCTCCGGAATCAGATGCTTGGCCTTCACAAGTATATAGATCAGGGCAAGTATGCCCGCCAGCGCCTGTGATATATCGGTGGCGATGGCTGCACCTCGTACTCCCATGTCAAATGCCCTTATAAACATAAGATCCAGAACGATATTGAGTACAACTGATATACCGAGGAATATAAGAGGTGTCTTGCTGTCTCCGACTGCACGCAGTATGTTGGCGCACAGATTATATAATGAACAGAATATGATTCCAACGATTATGATTATAACGTAGCTTGCTGCCATATCCAGTATGTCGTCTGGTGTTTTGAGAAGTACCAGGATAGGCCTTATAAATATTAGACTCAGAACGGTCAGGACAATGGATGCCAGCAGTGTCATGATGGCCGATGCACCGATACATCTTCTCATATTGTGATAGTCCTTTGCACCATAGTATTTGGCTATAGGAATGGCAAGTCCCATGGTTCCGCTGTTGAGGAAGCCTATTATCATATTCGAAATGACTGAGGTTGCGCCAACCGCGGCGAGTGCCTGTGAGCTTACGTAGTTGCCCACGATGGCTGAGTCTGTAAAACTGTATAACTGCTGTGCGATCTGTCCCAGTATCATAGGAACAGCAAATAACCATATGACTTTCATTGGCTTTCCGACTGTCAGATCTTTCATATATAATAAACCTCCTTAATTTTTTTCGCCTGATATTCGATTGTACAACAGTTCGCGATAAAGTCAATGTGGTTTTTGCTTAATTTTAAAGAAAAATGTTTTATTTTGTTATATAAAATGTTATGTTAAAGTGTAACGATTAAAAATGGCTTGATTGTGCATACTAACATTTGACATATATTATAGAAAGAAATGGAAAATATGGAAAAGAATAACAGACAAAAAAATAAGCGTAACAGGAAGAGACATGCGGAGCTCGAGAGAATTGCGTTATACGCAGTGGGCGTTATTCTGCTTGGACTGGTCATAGGCCTTGCTGTGAAAAACTACAGACTTAAGAGCAAACTGGATAATCATAATGAAAAGGACTCGGTTGCCACAGGAACATCGGCGGACAGTGATAATACGAATGGCGATGCCTCAGCAGCAACAACAGAAAAGGTTGCGGAACTCAAGGTTCAGGGAACTGTGGAATGTACGGACATAGCGGTTCCGGTGACTGAGCAGGAAGAGAATTATAATGGCGAGGATCTGGCGGACAATGGCTGTCCATACGCCATCAAGATAAACAGACAGGAAAATATAGTTACTATATACAAGCTGGACGCTGCTGGATATTACACTGTTCCGGTAAAGGCAATGCGCTGTTCGGTATCACCGGTGGGAGAGACTCCTGTCGGACTGTTCAACATACAGCTCAAGTGGGACTGGCTTGCACTGTTTGACAACTGTTATGGCCAGTATGTGTCACAGATAGATGGCGACACCCTGTTCCATTCCGTGCCTTATCTGGACACCACAAAGGATTCGCTTGAGACATGGGAATTCAACAAGCTTGGAACCGGGGCATCACTGGGATGCGTCAGACTGTGCGTTGCAGATACCAAATGGATATATGAGAACTGCGAGTCTGGAACATATGTTGATATATTTGACAGTGACTATTATGGCCCGCTGGGAAGACCTGTGCCGGTGACCAGACTGGATAACACTGATGAGACCGGATGGGATCCGACAGACATGGTTGAGGAGAATCCGACCGCAGGAACAGCCGTGATATACGGTGCGGAGAGCCACAGCATAAACCAGGGCGAGAACTATGACACAATGGCGGGAATATGGGCCTTCAATTCACAGCGTGAGGATGTAACGGATCAGTTGAAGGTTGAGGGAACCGTGGACAATATGAAGCTGGGAAAATATACAGTAAAGTACAGCTTTACAGATCAGGGCAGTGAGATATGTAAGAGTATCGAGATAACAGTGGAGGATGATGAAGCTCCTGTTATAACAAGGGTTCCTGTGGAGATAAAGCTGGAGAGTTACAATGGACAGGCTGATGAGCTTGCAGATCTTGTTGCATCTTATGTGAACGCACAGGATGGTGATACACTGATAAGGACAGGAGTGGCCACAGATGGCAATGGCAAGACTCTGGATGGACAGGCACTCACAAGTCTTGGACAGGACGTTATATGTGTGGCTGTTAACAAAATGGAGTCCAAGGCGGGCAGCTATACAGTTGTGTGCTGTGCGCAGGACAGCAGCGGCAACAGATCATCCTATCACACAGTCACAGTCACCGTTGAAAAGTAGAGGTGGATCATGGCAGACAGGAAAAGTACAATTTATGATCTCGAAGCAGAGAAGATAAAAGAAAAGATAATCATATTTGCCGCCGATACAGGTGGATATACACAGAAAGAGGTCTCCTTGGAGATTCAGGCATCCCTGGACGAGCTCACGGAGCTCATAGACACAGCCGGAGCCGAGGTCGTGGGACGACTGGTGCAGAACAGGGACCGCATTGCAAATGACTTGTATCTGGGAAGAGGAAAGGTTGAGGAGCTCAGGGAGATGATATATGAGCTGGGCGCCACAGGAGTGTGCTGTGATGACGAGCTGTCACCGGCACAGTTGATGAACCTTCAGGACGCACTGGACATAAAGGTTATGGACAGGACAATGGTCATTCTCGATATATTTGCAGCACATGCTGGAAGCTACGAGGGCAAGCTGCAGGTGGAACTTGCACAGCTTAAGTTCAGAGCCACCAGACTCGTTGGTATGAGAGATTCATTGTCGAGACTTGGCGGTGGAATCGGAACGAGAGGACCGGGAGAGAAGAAGCTGGAGATAGACAGACGAGTCATAAGGGACAGGATCTCCAGACTGAAGGCGGAGCTCAGGAACGTTGAATCCCAGAGAAGCCAGCAGAGAAAGCAGAGACAGAGGAGCGCTGTGCCGGTTGTTGGCATAGTCGGATACACAAATGCGGGCAAGTCGACCCTGCTGAATGCACTCACGGGGGCAGGAGTATTACAGGAAGACAAATTATTTGCGACCCTTGATCCTACGACAAGAGGATACAAGCTGCCGGGGGGACAGAACATACTGCTCACCGATACGGTCGGTTTTATAAGGAAGCTGCCGCATCATCTGGTCGAGGCCTTTGGCTCCACTCTGGAGGAGGCAAAATACTGTGATGTCATCCTTCATGTTGTGGACGCATCGGATGAAAACTGGGATAAGAACATAGAGACGGTGTACGGCACATTAAAGCAGCTCAAGATAGATGAGAATTCGGGAAAACCTGTGATAACTGTATTCAACAAGATAGACAGAATATCGAAGGATGACCTGGTGGGTGTGCGCGATCTGAGAGCGGACAAGACTCTGTATATCTCGGCTGCCACGGGACAGGGACTCCCGGAGCTTGCCAGTGCGATAGAGGAAATACTTAGAAATCAGAAGTCATATATAAGGCATACATTTGCATATTCTGAAGCAGGGCTCACAGGACTTATACACAAATACGGTGAGATCCAGACAGAGGAATATCTGGACGATGGCATATTTATAGAAGCTTATGTTCCAAAGTCAATACTTGGAAAACTTGGACTCAGTTTCGACGATGAAGCTGATTTTTAGTGCCAGCAATGTGGCGTATCAGGCGTTAACGTGCCATTTCACATTGCTTACATAATATGAAGAGATAATAAAAAATGTTTACATTTTATAAGTATTTGTGTAAATTTACAGAGGAAGGATAATGGTTATTCACACAGAAAGGGAGATATTATGAGTGATAATAACATGAATCAGATGCCGGACGGAATGAATCCTAACGGCGCCGATGGTCCACAGCCATCACAGAATCAGCAGGGTGATGCGGATCAGCAGTATAGCGCAGACCAGCAGTATGCAGGACAGTATGGTCAGCAGCAGTACGGAACAAACCAGCAGTACGCAGCGAATCAGCAGTATGCAGGACAGTACGGCCAGCAGCAGTATGGAGCAAACCAGCAGTACGCAGGACAGTACGGCCAGCAGCAGTATGGAGCAAACCAGCAGTACGCAGGACAGT
>ERZ779957.607-NODE-607-length-10887-cov-1.26773_pt1 | contig 10887 bp, 9 predicted proteins | sample MGYA00511583_ERZ779957 | MGnify/ENA primary metagenome ERZ779957 (study PRJEB29588, sample SAMEA2146320) | human gut metagenome | biome: human gut; feature: human-associated habitat; material: faeces | place: Denmark | collected 2008/2010 ... | reverse complement strand
TGCGCTGCTCCGACCTCGGTCACTACACTGTACACCGAGGAGCGAGAAAAAGGCATAGCGGTATGGCGCTGCAGCTCATTCGGAGATATTTCTCATCTGTACGCAGGGAACGAAGAGCCCGCATTTGCCGCGCGGTTTTGCGAAATCTACGACGATATGTCGCAAAGGCACTGATAAAAGCTATAAAAATGGGGCTGTAAAAATTTCTCGTTTTTACAACCCCGTTTTATATTGTGTTTTATCTTAACCTATTTAAGCTTATCTATCATAATATGAGCCGCCTTGTATATATCACCGCAGCCGAGAGTCAGGACAAGGTCGCCGTCCTCGGCATTTTTAACAACATAATCGGCAACCTCCTCAAATGTATTAAACCACACGGAGCCCGGAATCTTAGCGGCAAGCTGAGAAGTGTATACATTATAGGTATTGACTTCACGCGAACCCATTATTTCGGTCATAACGCAATGGTCTGGTATGCTGAGTACCTTTGCGAAGTCATCCATCAGCATATATGTGCGCGAATAGGTAAACGGCTGAAACACCGCCCAAACACTGTGATATCCCATCTCCATAGCGGCGTCAATGGTAACCTTGAGCTCAGCCGGGTGGTGAGCGTAGTCATCTACAAAAGTAACTCCCTTATATTTGCCGAGCAGCTCAAAACGTCTGTGAGCACCGCTGAATGCATCAAGTCCCCCGCGGCAAGACTCGGCGTCCGCGCCGGAATACATTGAAGCCGCCAAGGCTGCAAGTGCATTAAGGACATTGTGGAGTCCGGGAACTCTGAGCTTTATGTGGCAGAGAAATTCACCCTTGTGCATAGCGTCAAATTCATAATAAGCGCCGTGTACGGGAGCGATATTTTCGGGATAATAATCATTTTCTTCAGCCATGCCGAAGGTAATAAGATCCTTGCCGGAAATGCCCTCCATAGCCTTTAATGTGTTGGCATCATCGCCGTTGTAAATTACCGCCTTTGTCGCCATAGAAGCGAACTTATGGAAGCTTTTAATCAGATTATCAAGTGTTTTGAAATAGTCGAGATGATCCTCGTCTATATTGAGTATAACGGCAACATCCGGTGACAAGTCAAGGAATGTATCGACAAATTCGCACGCTTCACAGACAAAATTTTCACTCTTGCCCACTCTGCCGCTTGAGCCCATCATCGGAAGCTTTCCGCCGATTACGGCAGACGGGTCAAGCTTTGCTGTTATCATTATCTGCGTAGTCATAGATGTAGTTGTGGTCTTGCCGTGAGTTCCGCAAATGCCTATGCAGTTTTTATACATTCTCGAAATTGCGCCGAAAAGCTTCGAACGCTCAAATGTCGGTATTCCGCTTGCCTTAGCGGCTACAAGCTCCGGATTATCTTTAAGCAAAGCCGCGGTATAAACTATCATCTCGGCGCCTTTTATATTTTCCGCCCTTTGACCCATGGTAACGGGGATACCGAGCTTACGTATTCTGTCAAGCGTATCGCTCTCGTTATTGTCCGAACCGGAGAGCTCATAGCCCCAGCTGTGAAGTATCTCGGCAAGCGGGCACATACCGCTGCCGCCTATCCCAATAAAGTGTACTCTCTTTACTTCTTTTAAAAGTGTATCTATGTCTTTCATAAAAGTCATACCTTTCGGTTTATTGTGTCAGTATTTCCGACTAAAATATATTATATTGCATTTCGGCAAAAATTTAAACCCTAAAATTATCTTTCACAATATATTTTCGGCATTCATATTATAGTGTATAGATATCCATCCGAAAAAGGAGGGAAATAAATGAAAAAAATCGTTATTGCCGGCGGAGACAAAAGAATGAGCTGTCTCGCCGAGCTGCTTTTTAACAGCGGGTATTCTTTCGCGTCATATGCAGTAAACGGCGGTCTTACCAAAGACGAGTTTCTTTGTTATCTGCGCGAAAACAATAATATACTGCTGATACTGCCGCTCCCCGTAAGCCGCGATAAAATTCACTTGGACACCGGCAAAGCGTTCGAAGACGTCAGGCTATCGGAAATCGGCGAATGTCTCGGAAAAAGCGATACGGTAGCAGGAGGAATCATCGGCGACAGTCGCACTGTTTTGTCGGCAAACGGCACAAAAGTATATGATTACTATGATGAGGAATTTATTACGGACAATGCCCGTTTGACCGCGCAATGTCTTAAATTTGTGTTAAACGAAAACGGAATATATGATTTCAGCGGCAAAAAGACGGCGATTACCGGATACGGCAGAACCGCGAAGGCTATTGCCGAATTCATGAAGGAAAACGGCGCAAAGGTACTGATAACGGCAAGAGACCCTCACGCACTCGCAGACGCGGTCAAAAAGGGATACAGCATATGCCTGCTGAGAGATTATGACTGCATAGCACACGACGCGGATATTTTAATAAACACCGTTCCCGCTGAAATAATAGATAAAAATATTTTGAGTCGATTGAGAAAAGACGTTCTGCTTATAGATATAGCTTCCCGCCCGTTCGGAGTGGATATCGGGCTTGCCGACTCTTACGGGATAAACGCTGTCAGAGCATTGGGGCTCCCCGGAAAATACGCCCCCGAAGAAGCCGGCAGGCTGATATTTAAGAAAGCTCAACCGCTTCTGTAAGGAGGGAAAAAATGTGCTGAACTTAGGATTTGCAATGTGCGGTTCGTTCTGTACGTTTAAAAAGGTGATCCCGATTATGGCTAAGCTTAAAAGCGACGGGTTTAACGTGGTGCCCATAATGTCTGAAACGGCATTTACAACCGATACACGTTTCGGCTCGGCTAAAGACTTCGCCGACGAAATAACCGAAATAACGGGAAATGATATTATAAGTACTCTGCCGAAGGCTGAGCCGATCGGCCCCAAAAAGCTGCTCGACTTACTTATTATCGCGCCGACTACGGGAAACACTCTCGGGAAAATGGCGAACGGCATAACTGATACGACCGTAACGCTTGCAGCTAAAGCGCACCTTCGCAACAGACGTCCGGTGGTAATAGCCGTTTCCACAAATGACGCGCTCGGTGCCACCGCTAAAAACATAGGTCTTTTAATGAACTGCAAATATATTTACTTCGTACCGATGAGGCAGGATGACTGCATTAACAAACCGAATTCCATAGTTGCGGATTTTGAAAAAATACCCATAACCGTTTTGGACGCTTTAAACGGCAAACAGACTGAGCCCGTAATAATATCGTAAAGCCACACAAAGAGAAGAATGGCACAACTAAAATATCCGCATTCGTAAATATCGAGTGCGGATATTTTTTCGACAAAAAACGGGCCGTAAAATTTTTACAGCCCGTTTTTTAAGGGATTTAATAAGAAAAAATACTGTGTAAAAAATTACTTCTTACCGTTGAAAATGTCAAGAACGTCCATATATCCGTCGTCGCTTCCGAAGCCCTTGCCGTTGTCGGTAGTGCTGCTTACATCCTCAAAGCCGTCATCCTTGCCGCCGAACGAAAAATCATCGGTCTTGTTGGGCTTTTTAGGCATACCGTTCTCATCCGTACCGAAGCCTGTGGCGATAACGGTAATTGTCATCTCGTCTTCTTTTTCTTTATCGAGATCTACGCCGAAGATAATGTTAGCATCCTCATCAGCCGCTGCACGAACTATACCTGCCGCGGTGTCGATGTCGTCAAGGCCGATATCCTCGGATGCGGAAATGCTTATTATAACGCCCTTAGCGCCGTCGATTGTGGATTCAAGAAGAGGGCTTGAAATAGCTCTCTGAGCCGCCTGCTCAGCCTTATCCTTGCCTTTGGCGGTACCCACACCCATATGAGCATGGCCCGCATCTTTCATAACTGCGGTTACATCGGCAAAGTCAAGGTTTATAAGAGCCGGCTTAATAATAAGGTCGGAAATACTCTTAACGCCCTGGCGAAGAACATCATCTGCTATATCAAACGCATTGAGAAGAGTAATCTTCTGCTCGGATACCTGCTTTAATCTTTCGTTGGGAATAACAACAAGGCTGTCTACATGGCCTGCAAGCTCTGCAATACCTGCCTCTGCCTGCTGCATACGTACCTTACCCTCAAAATCGAAGGGCTTTGTAACTATACCTACGGTGAGTATTCCCTTTTCCTTAGCAATCTCGGCAATAACGGGAGCTGCGCCTGTGCCTGTTCCGCCGCCCATACCTGCGGTAATAAATACCATCTGTGTATCATTGAGCGCTTCAATAATTGCGTCGCGGCTCTCCTCGGCAGCTTTCTGACCGATTTCGGGCTTTGCTCCGGCGCCTCTGCCCTGCGTAATCTTTTCGCCTATCTGAATTTTCTGACCGGCTTTTGAAAAAGCAAGCGTCTGCTTATCGGTATTTATAGCTATAAGCTGAACTCTGCCGAAGTCATTGTTTGCCATACTGTTGACAGCATTTCCGCCGCCTCCGCCAACGCCTATAACTTTAATATTAGTAACGTCATTAAATTCGTTGTCCATTTCAAAATCCATTTGAGAACATCCTCCATTATGTAAAGTCTTTTATTTCACACCTAAATAAAGTTAAACTCATACCTATTTAGGTTAGTATATCATATTATCCCGTTATTTTCAACGTTTTTTTGCATTTATATTGTATATAATTACGGAGATATAAACGGAACCGTTGTGTTATCCTCACGCTGAGGACTGAGATATGCTTTTTTGTCAATCGTGAAATCTATACTGCCCGTAAAATCGGGATTATCGCTGTCAAGCCTTGTCAGGGCAGCTTTTACAAAGTCCATTTTATCGTTCACGGAGGACGAAAGTCCCAAAAGCACGGTAACGCGCTCCTTATATACCAATTTAATATTGGAATGGTTGCTCACATCTATACTTGTTATTCCGCTGAGTTCATTTGATTCAAGCAATGTCAGCACATTTTTTATAATGCCGAGGTCGTCGTTATCCTGAAATTCCACGGTTTCCCCCGGTACCGCCGAAATCACCGGTGAGGAATCAATTATGATAATACCGTCGCCGATAGTCATAAGTCCGTCCTCAAGCACTTTGCCCTTGTCGGAAACCAACGTGAAGCTGTCGCCGTTGTCTATTGCAAGCTTTGCGGTTGCAGCCGTGATTTTTATCGTTATTGTCCCCGAAAGATTGCGTTTTATTTCGGCCGACTCAACATAAGGAAGGGTGCATTCGATTCCGGAGGCTGTTTTTTTCTTGCTTGTCATAAACATATTGTCGCCTATATTTATCTGCGACGCAGCTATAATATCCTCATTGTTGTATATCTCGTCACCGGTAACCGCAACATTGTCTATACGGAAAAAGACCGTAAGCGAAAGAGTTACTGCGACGGCAATTATAATTATAATACCCAGGATAAGAGCAATCAGCTTTTTTATCCTGCGTTTTTTCATTTTAATTAGCCTGCTGCGACGGCGCATTTCATCGCGCGAGAGCTGCTGCCTGCCGCCCTGCGTGCGCTCATTTGCCCTGCCGTATGTTACATCGGTCGTCTGCCTCCTGCGAGTGCCGGTCGGTGCAGTCTTCTGCCGACTCCCCCGCGGGTTTCCCGATGTTTTCGGCGAGCTGCCTTGTCTCTTGTTTTTCGGTCCCGTCATTTTCATTTATCCTTCTCACGTCTGCTCCGAGCAGTTTCAGCACCTTTTCAGGAGCTTCATATCCTCTGTCCAAATGCTGCGTACCTGTAATAACCGTCTTGCCGTTTGCGGCGAGACCGGCCGTTATAAGCGCAAAGCCTCCGCGAAGATCCGGAGCTACAACATTTGCGCCCGTCAGATACTTTGAACCCTCTATAACCGCCATTCTGCCCTCGACGCTTATTTTTGCGCCGAGCCGCATAAGCTCAGTTACGTGTTTAAATCTGCTCTCAAATATATTTTCAATTATTACGCTCGTGCCGTCCGCTACAGACAGCATAGCTCCGACTATTGCCTGAGCATCGGTCGGAAAGCCCGGATACGGCATGGTGCGTATCATTTTTACTCTTTTAAGTCTCGGCGGTGCAGACAGACATATCCACCTGCCGCTCGTCGTTATATCACAGCCCGCTTCGGAAAGCACCGGAATCAGCGCGCCGATATGTGCCGGAATTACGTCCTTTATGCAAATTCTGCCGCCGGTTGCCGATGCGGCTATAAGATAAGACGACGCCTCTATGCGGTCTGGTATAACGGTATGGCATGTGCCGTGAAGCTTTTTAGTGCCCTCTATTACTACCGTGCTGTCGCCGGCTCCGGAAATTTTAGCGCCGCAGCCGTTTAAAAAATCGGCAAGGTCGCTGATTTCCGGTTCTCGCGCCGCATTTGTAATAACGGTGGTTCCGTCCGCCGCGGCGGCGGCTATCATTATGTTTTCTGTGGCTCCGACACTCGGAAAAGAAAGCGTAATATCGGCACCGTGAAGACATTTGCCGAGCGAACAGTACAGTCTGCCGTGCTCTTCGGTAATTTCGGCACCGAGCTTTCGCATCGACGATAAATGCAGGTCAATAGGTCTGAGGCCTATTTCACAGCCTCCCGGCGAAGATATTTCCGCTTTTCCCGTACGTGCGAGCACAGCACCCAAAAAGACTATCGATGAGCGCATCTCACGCATTAAATCATCGGGAATTTCACTTACGGTGATAACGGACGAATCCACCTCTACCGTGTGACCGTCGCGTATCACCTTGCAGCCAAGATGCCGAAGTATTTGAATAGCGGCGTCTACATCCGAGAGAGCCGGGCAATTATGTATTTCGCATTTGTCGCCGGTCAAGACCGTAGCCGCTAAAATCGGCAGCGCGCTGTTTTTCGAGCCGTGAACTTCAATTTCTCCGCAGAGCCTTCGTCCGCCCTCTATTATTATCTTATCCAATACATACACACCCCTTAAAGAAAAAGGTAACCCTTTTTCATATTATGCAGGGCTGTATGTTTTGGAAACGACAGCTGTTATTTTTTCTCCGCTAACTTTTCTATTATATCACAAATCATCGCAGAAGAGTTTTCAACCGCCATTTTTTTTGCGTTCCTGCCGAGTCTTACAAGAGTCTCGCGGTCTGCAACAAGTGAGTCAAACTCGGATATGAGTTTTTCGGGGGTTAAATCCTTTTCCTCAATAACGCGTGCGGCATCGTTTTCCACAAGAGCCATGGCGTTATGGTATTGATGGTTTTCGGCAACATTCGGTGAGGGAATAAGTATTGACGCTCTGCCGACTGCTTCGATCTCGGAAAGTGACGACGCACCGGCTCTGCCGATAACAAGGTCGCTTGCCGCAAGACAGACATCCATATCATCTATATATTCGCGTATTACCACGTTGCTTGCTTTATTCTCGTCCACGCCGAGCTCTTTTAGCTTTTCGGGAACCCATTTACCGTATTTTCCGGTAGAATGCATAAAGAAAAGATTTTTATTTTGCCAACGCTCGGCTATCAAGGCAGTCATATTTTCATTTATCGCCTTTGCACCCAGACTGCCGCCCATCGAGAGTACCATTATGCTGTCGGGCGAGACACCGAGCTTTGCACGTGAAAATTCCCTGTCCGCTTCTATGATTTCGCTTCTTACCGGAAGCCCCGTAACTACCGGCTCATTTTTACATTCAAGGTGTTCCTCTGCCTTTTTAACCGTGAGCATTACCTTGTCCACCGTTTTGGCGAGAGCCTTGTTTGTAACGCCGGGATAGGCGTTTTGCTCATGAATGGCTGTCTTTACGCCAAGCTTACAGGCCGTTCTGACAACGGGACCGCTGACATATCCGCCGAAGCCTACCACAACGTCCGGTTTGAATTCTTTGATTATTTTTTTGACCTCTCTCGAGGAACTTATCATAAGAAAGAGTGTTTTAATATTTTTAGCTATATTTTTAGCGGAAAACTTTCTCTGGAAGCCGGTAATTTCAATGGTTTTAAAGGCGAAACCCGCCGCAGGTACGAGCTTTGACTCCATATGCTCCTTTGTACCTATAAAAAGTATGTCGGCATCCGGATGGCGGCGTCTGAGCTCGCCTGCGGACGCAAGCGCCGGATTTATATGTCCGCCGGTACCGCCGGCAGCGAATATGACTTTCATATGTTTACTCCTTATTCTTAGGCTTTTTATTTTTCTATTCGCGAATACCTTGATACCGACAGCACTATTCCCATTTCAACAAGCAGCATCATAAGCGAGGTACCGCCGTAGCTGAAGAAGGGTAAGCTTATGCCTGTATTCGGCAACGTATCAGTAACAACGCCGATGTTAAGCGCCGTCTGAAGTCCCACCTGAAAGACAATGCCCATTGCAAGCATGGCACCGAAGCGGTCCTTTGCCTTTAGTCCTATAACGACCCCACGCCAAACAAGCAAAACGTACAGCAAAATTATTCCTACCGCTCTGATGAAGCCGAGCTCCTCGCAGACAATCGCAAAAATAAAGTCATTTTGCGGTTCGGAAACATACAGATGCTTTTGTTTTGAGTTACCGAGACCGGTTCCGAAAAGTCCGCCGGAACCTATGGCATAGAGCGAGTTGTTGGTTTGCCATCTTGCTCCCTTGGGGTCGTAGCTTTTATCGAGCCACGCCGTAATTCGCGCGCCCGCGTATTTTTCAAGAAGCTGCGGATTGAGCACGAATATGATAATTGCCACGGCGGCAATTACCGCTATAAGCACAAACCAATGTCTCTTTATCTCGCCGAGATACATCATAATTACTCCTATGGCGAGAATAAGAATAGTGCCGGAAAGGTGATTTTCCCGCCGTAACAGTTATAACCAAGGCATAGAAAAGAAGCTGCAAAAACGAATTATACACGACGATATGTCCGCCCGACAGTTCCTTTACTCCGTCTGCAAATTTGGAACGGTTTATTGACTTGCCGACTATTTTTTTATGATTTCTGTCCATTTCGTATGCGCAAAACAAAATTATGGCAAGCTTTGCTATTTCCGACGGCTGGAAGGTAAAAAAGCCGAGATTTATCCATCGGTGGAATTCACCGAACGACGCCGGCAGTATAAGAACTATAACAAGCAGACCCCATGAGACAATAAGACCGGGAACAGCAAGTATTTTAAGATAATCATACCTGAGCTTTGAAACAAGGAGCATACAAATAACGCCGACAACGGCAAAAATCAGCTGACGCTTAAAAAAGTATGTGCTGTCTCCCTTTTTGTTATAAAAGGCGTAGGTGTAGCTTGCCGAGAACAGCATTACAAGTCCTATTGTAAGTATTGCGATTACAAGAAGAAGAAAGAATACGTCAATTCCGCCGAGTGCGAGAAAATCGGGTCTTCGCGAGCGTTTTTTTGCCTTTTGAGGACGCGGTTTTGCATTTTGGGCGTTCCCTGCCATAATTCTTCCTCCTTTTCCTAAAAATTAAAACGGACATCTGCCGAAATCGGCAAATAAAATTATTTCATTCCGTAATACAAAAGAGCGGTTCCTATAATTCCGCCGAAAAGCTGAACGAGTGTAAACACAACGCATATCTTACGCTCTTTCCAGCCGCACATTTCAAAGTGGTGGTGTATGGGCGCCATTTTGAAAATTCGTTTGCCGTGTGTTGCCTTGAAGTAGCATATCTGAAGCACATCTGAGAACATTTCGACTGCATAGATTATTCCGTAAAGCAAGATTATAAGCGGACAGTCTATGGCATAAGCGAGGGCTACAACCATACCACCGAGGAACATTGAGCCGGTATCGCCCATCATAACCTTTCCGGGATACCAGTTCCAAATAAGGTATCCGAGACATCCGCCGAGAAGGCAGCCCGCAAGAAGGCTTACACCGAAGAAACCTCTGATAAGTGCCGCCGCTATAAATGAAATTGCCGCCACGGATGTAACGCTTGCACACAAGCCGTCTACGCCGTCCGTGAAGTTTACGGCATTTACCGTGAGATAAATAACGGCAATTCCGAATATCCAAAAGAAAAATTTAAGGTCGACATTTCCGACGAACGGAATGAACATATACGTGTTTCCCGACATATAGAGCGCCGCAAGATACGCCAGCATCACAAGAATCTGCGCGCCAGTTTTCTGCGCTATGGTAAGGCCGAGATTACGCTTTTTGGCAACCTTAATATAATCGTCCGCAAAGCCGATAAGACCGAAAGCGACAGCCATTAAAAGCCCAGCGAATATTTTGACCTTCATATCGTCGCCTATGACAACGCTTCCCGAAGTCAGAATATGACCGCCGAGCAGCTTATCGGTTATCAGGACGACAGCGAACGATACAATTATGCTTATTATAAACATAAGACCGCCCATTACGGGAGTACCCTGCTTTGATTTATGCCATGCAGGACCTATGTCAAGAATAGTCTGCCCGAAGTGAAGCTTTCTAAGCCACGGAATTATAACAAATCCGAGCAAAAAAGCTATTAAAAAGCTAAGCAGAACGCCGAATATTAACGCAACCCAAATTTTCATTTACTCTTCCCACTCTCTGTATAAGCTGTTTATAACATCCTCGAGCTTCATTCCGCGACTCGCCTTGAAAAGAACTGCGTCGCCGTCCTTAAGCGTTTCGAGAAGCGCTTTTACAAGCTCGGTTTTATCGTCAAATGATTTTATTTCATCGACAAATCCTTTTGCTCCCTCGGCAATGTGTTTTGCTTTTGCGCCGTATGTAAAAAGAATGTCGATATTTTTGTTTTCGGTATATTTTCCGACATTTTCATGAGAAACATCGCTGTATTTTCCGAGCTCAAGCATATCGCCGAGAACTGCTATCCTGCGGTTTGATTTAAACGAGGACAACACATCCAGAGCCGCTTTTTGCGAATCCGGACTTGCGTTGTAGCAATCCTCTATAACCGTTATTCCGCCGACTTTTTTAATACGCTGACGCATTCCGGACGGGACAAAGCTTTTGAGCCCTGCCGCTATTTTCCGCGGCTCAATTCTCATTTCATACCCCACGGCAAACGCCGC
>ERZ779957.605-NODE-605-length-10927-cov-2.09005_pt1 | contig 10927 bp, 10 predicted proteins | sample MGYA00511583_ERZ779957 | MGnify/ENA primary metagenome ERZ779957 (study PRJEB29588, sample SAMEA2146320) | human gut metagenome | biome: human gut; feature: human-associated habitat; material: faeces | place: Denmark | collected 2008/2010 ... | reverse complement strand
TGCAGACGTAACCGCAAGTTCAAGCGTATCAAGTGCATTGTACACAGGGATGATGATATCGACCATCGGATGGCTTCACCTCCCAAAGCGCAGATTTGTAACCATTCGTTATTTCGGCAGCGCTTGTGGCTTCAGCCGCCGCGCCTGTGCATCCACCGCCCCCATCAGCAGGCAGAGCCAATAGAGCATTGGCGAACCCGTCGAAAGCATCGTGAAGCAGTCCACCAACTCGCAAACCAGCAGGTAAATTATCGGGAGGGGCAGCATCAGCACCCAAAGCGGCTGATCGCGCTTGGAAATTCGCGCTGTCTGCACGAGGAACATGGCAATCACGGTCAGCAGAATCAGCAGACCGGGAATCCCCCAGCTGACAAGCGTCTGTAAGTACAAATTATGCGCATGTTGGAAGTATTTCGTGCCCGGGTCAGTGTACAAATTCATCATTCCTGCCGCCAGCGGTGCGCTTGTGCCCGTCAGCAGCAGCTCAGGCTGTGCTTTGAGCAGGCGAAGCGCCCCCTTCCAAATCCCCCAGCGCCCGTTGAACGTGTCCGTGGTGTCAATGTTGCGGTGGACGGGTGTGCTGTCCAATATAACTTCCTGTTCAGCGGATGCTTCCGGCATCAGGTGTGCTGGGAACTCCAGCAGGTTCACGTTGTCCAGCGGGCCGGGCGCGACGGACGGGGCAAGCAGCGTCAACACCCCCGTCAGCAGCCCATAGCAGAGGATAATCCCCGCTGCCATCAGCACAGGAAGTATAAGCCTATGGTTTAATTTCGACGGCATATGCACCTTCGCACCGAGGAGCGTCCACACGCAGAAGCCCGCCGCGACGCCGAGCGCCACGAACGCCGTCCGGCAATCCGTCAGCGCGAGCGCTCCGCATTGTACCAGAATTGCCATCACACAGGCAATTTTCGCCCGTTTCGTGCGGCTCAGCGCGAACAAAATCGCGGTCAAAAGCACGGTTATGCCCATTTTTGCGGCGGCCGTCGTAACGTAAGCGTTCAAATACAGGCGGTGGTCACCGAGGTTCATGCCGATGTACCACGTCCCCTTCATGCTGAAAACGGCGTGACCGCTGATTGCCGCCCACAAGCCAATGGCTGCTTGACAAGTAATTGCGGTCGTCCAGACGGCTATCGTTCCCTTCAAAAACTGCCGAAAACGATTTTCGGTAAGACAGCCCGGCAGCGGCGCAAGCACAAGGAACGCAATGATGCCCTCCTTGAGGTACTGCCACTCAGCCGCGAGAACATTTTCGCCGCGGATAGCGCTCATCAGCAGCATCCATCCAAGCCCCGCTGTCATCGTCCAGATAAGCGGGGAGCGCTTTTTCCAGCCCAAAATCAGCGAAAAAATGGCGGCAATGATACCAAAGTCGCCCAGATACGGCATAATGGTGAACGTCCATGAAAATTCTGTCATTCGCGCGAGGTTCCACCAGAGGTAGCCCGCCGCGACGGCCATATAACTCCAGCGGGCAATCCGCCGCCCCGTTTCCTGCTTCATGCGCCACCTCCGCGTTCATTTCAACCTATATTATAGCATTTTTTTGCTGCTTGCGCAAGTGGACGCATTTCTACTGAATTCATCACGAAAATAGTTATGGTTTATATTCTAATTGGTGATTTATTTGAAACCATATGTTTCGTAGAACTCGCGTTTCAGCAGGAGAAAATCCTCCATGCGCCGCAATAGCACATACAGCAGCGCCCTATCCTCGAACTCGCCACGCGTTGCGGGAAGCGGCTGACGCTGCATCTCTGCCAGCAGGTCATGCAGGGCGGACAACAACGATGTGCAGTCGTTTTCACGGTCATACTCGGCAAAAATGCGGCCAATCAGCGCCCGAACCTCGGCTTCCTGCGGCGGATGCCCCTGTACTTTTTGTGCGTCCTGCGTGACTTGCAGCAGGATTCTCCGCTGCTGTCGGCGCATGTTGATATAATGAATCTCGCGCGTCGGCGCGTCAGTTAGGCTATTTTCGGCGTTTTTCGCGGCACATTCGTCTGCCTGCCGGAGCGTCTCTTCCAGCAAAATCAAGGGTTTGCGCGCATCCGACCCTTCCGCAAGCGCACGCAGCGCCGCCCGCATCTGCTCATCCGCCTGACGAAGCAATGCGTCCAGGCGCCTTTCGTCAGGGTGCAGGTGCAGGTTCGTCAGGATGCCGCAGGTTGTGCCGATGAGGAACAACAAACTTTCGTTGCCAATCTGCATCCACGTCATGACGCCCGTGCCCATAAAGTGGGAAATCAGCACGGAAATCATCGCCGTCGCGTACCCCCACGAGCAGGCATAGCACAGCGACGCGAAAACAAACAGGTAAATCCCGAAAGCAAGCAGACCATCGCCGAAGAGCGAGAAGCACACGAAGGCGATCAGCAGCGCCGCGCCGTACGCCATCAGCCGCCCCAGCGCCACTTTCATTGTCTCGCGCTTCGTACCCATCAGGCTCAAAATCGCGATAATCCCTGCCGTCGCGCTAAACTGCAGGTGTATTGCGCTGGCAACGGCTATCGCGACTGCCGCACTTCCAGCCGCCTTCAATCCGGTCAGCAGAAGTCCGCGCGTTCGGTCACTGTGCGTTCTTTTCCACATAAACACTCCTCGACGGGAAGGCGAAAGACAGCCCTTCTTCCGCCATCAGGTGCATAACCGCAAGGTTAATTCTGCCTTTGAGCGCGCGGTAGTCGCCGTAACCGGGGGTGTTGACCATCATGCGGACGTTGACGTTGATGGACGAATCCGCGAAATCCTCCAGCACCGCCTGCACGCTCTGGCCATCAACGTCCGGATCCGAAACCAGAAGTTTCGTCAGGTCGCGGATGAACTGCTCCACCTGCGGCGCACTCGTGCGGTACTCCAAGCCAATCGTGAACGCCCACAGGCGCTGGGTGCGCGCGTTCGCATTTTGGATGTATTCGGCGCAAACCTTGCTGTTTTCGACGGTAATGAGCACTTGGTCGGGCGTGCGAATGCGGGTTGAACGCAGCGAAATGTCCTCGACGGTGCCCTCAACGTCGCCCAGCACGATGTAATCGCCGAGGGAAAACGGGTGCTCCGCAACGAGCGTAATCCCGGCAATCAGGCTGGAAAGCGTGGACTGCGCCGCGAGGGTGATGGCAAGCCCAACGACGCCCGCGCCGGCAATCAGGCTCGTGACCGGTACGCCAAGGCCGTCCAAACCGACCAGAACCGACATCACGACGACGACTGTTCGGCATCCATTCTCGAAAAAGCGTGACAACGTTTCATAATTATCCGGCTGATCAGGGTGCGGATGACGATGCAGCATTTGCCAAATAACCGGGATGGCTTCCCAAACGCCCCACGCCGCCATCGCCAGCACAAACGCCTGGTAGTACGGCATTGCGCGGGTGAGCACCACACGGATTTCGGCGCTCCACGGGATGGTTAGCAGTGCCCAACCCGCGAGTGTGACGCGGACGAGCCATGCCGCCGGGCGCAGGAAGCAGCGGAGAAGATGTCCCACAAGCGCTGGAATGCGGTCGCTAATCCGCTTTTTTACAGGCGTCAGGACGCGCTTCAAGAGCGGAACGGCGAAAACGGCTGCCAGCAGAAGAAAACCTGCGAGTAAATAATGCTGGACTTCGGGTGTCATGGCGCGCGTCTCCTTTTAATAGGTAGAAATTACGCAGGAAAGGGGAAGCCATTGCGCTCCCCCTCGTGCTTATTTGCTTTTTTTCTTGCCGATGGACATGATTTTCTCTTTCCACTGGCGCAGGAGCGACATCCGGTGTCCGCTCTCACGCGGGTCATCGGCAATCTCGTCGCCCGCAACGGATGCGGATACAGATTCTTCCACGTCCGTGTACCCCTTCTGACGCAGGCCGTGGCGCGCCGCCGACCGCAGAATGCCGTAAATCGTGGCGAAAACGGGAACACCGACGACCATACCGACCAAGCCGAAGAGATCCCCGCCGACGACAATCGCGAAGAGAACCCAGAGCGCCGAGATGCCAATCGAATCGCCGAGAATCATCGGGCCGATGAAATTGCCATCCAGCTGCTGGATAATCAGGATCAAAATCAGGAAAATCAACGCCTGCCACGGATCAAGGAAGAGCAGAATCACCGCGCCGGGTATCGCGCCGATGAACGGGCCGAACACGGGGATGATGTTCGTGATGCCGACGATGATGCTGATGAGCGTCGCGTACGACAAGCCGAGGATGTTCATGCTGACAAACGTCAGCACACCAATAATCGCGGAATCGAGGATTTTTCCGGCGAAAAAGCCGCCGAAATTGCGGTTTGCGTCGTGGCAAATCCGCAGGGTCGTCTCCGCGGCGCTCTTGGGCAGGAACGCGCGCGTCAGCACCCGCGCATGACGGAGGAGCTTATCCTTCTGCAGGAGGAGGTAGACACTGCTGGCAATCGCTGTAAAAACAGTCACAACGCCCGACGCGACGCCGCCGACGTAGCTGATAATTTGCGGCGCGCGGTTCGTAATCGCCTTGACAATCGTGCCCAACAGGTCGCTCATGCTGGCGTTCAGGTTCTCCACCGCCGTAACCGCAAGGCTCAAATCCACGCCCGGCGTTTCCGCGTCAAGTTCCTTGAGCATATTCAGCAAATTTTGCGCATAGTCGTCGAAATTCTGGTAGAACATGACAACGCTGGCAACCATTTGCGGAATAATCAGCACCATCAGCAGTACAACAATTGCCAAGCCGACAATGTACGCCAACAAAATGGCGAGTCCGCGGCACTTTTCGCGTCCGCGGAAGAGGTACTTCATCGCTGCTTTAACAATTGGGTTAAGGCAGTAGGCAATCACCACGCCGCCCGCGAACGGCGCAAGGATGCCCAGAATGCGGTTCGCACCGTTCAGGAAGGACTGCGCGTTGAGCAGCGCCATGTAAAACGCAACCGCAATCAGCGTAATCCCAAGGTAATCGAGGTTGCTCTGCGGCTTTCGGCGCAGCCACTTGTTCTCGTCCATCAAAAATCCCCTCGCTCTCTACCTATTATAATAGTGCAGAAACGCCCGGCTGTCAATCGCTTCGATTCATTTTTAACGTTTTTTTCATTTTTCGGACGTCAAAAAGGGCGCATTCACGCGAATACACCCTTTTTCACAATTATTGATTTTGTGGATGATGCCGTCCGCTGAAATTTAACTTTTCAGCAGAATTTGCTCCACTTCCGCCAGATTTTTTGCTGTATAAGTTGCTTGTTGGCAACCCGTGTTCTTCCAATCAACAAAGATATTGTCGATTCCGGCGTTGACGGCAGCGGGGATGTCCGCCGTCGCGCTATCGCCGACCATGACAGCTTCCGCCTTGTCCGTGCAGCCGCATTCGGCAAGGGCAATTTCAATCAGGCGCGGATCGGGCTTGCTGACGCCTTTTTCGCTGCTGATGACAATGTTATCCAGCAGTGGCGTGAACACGCACCGGAAAAGTCGGTTGCGCTGGATAACGCTGTCACCATTGCTGACCAGCACGATTTTCATCTGCCCATGCAGGCGGCGCAAAAACGCCTCTGCGCCGGGCATGAGGTCAGCGTGCGTGCCGAGATAGTGGCTGTAACGCAGGGCAAGGCGGGGTGCGCAGACGTTTTCGGCGGGGTATTCTGCCAGCAACTGGGCGAAACGGGCGATTTTGAGCGCCGCGTGGGTGGTTTCGCCGCGTTCGAGCGCCTTCCAGAGTGCGTCATTGATGGCGCTGTACCGTGCGCAGACGGCGTCGGTCGGTTCAATCCCGGCTTCGGTGAGCGTCTCGCGGAGGGCGGCGTGTTCGGCGGCGTGGAAGTCCATGAGGGTGTTATCGTTGTCGATGAGCAGATAGCGATACTTCATAGCATTTTCTTCCTAAACTTTTGGGTATTTTCGTGCGTTACTCGTCCCGCTCCGGCGTGTAGGGCAAGTCCCGGTCGGCATTCTTTTCCTTCAGGTAGTCGATGACCCAAATGTTGCCGTCCGTGCGCATCCGGGTCAGCCCTTTATAACCCAAAAGGTACGAAATGTGCTTCTTGTCGCAGTAGTTAACGCTGCCTTTGATGACGTTCGCCGCGCCGTTGATGAAAATCAGCTGCGGGTTGATGGCTTCCAGGAAGTCATCGCGCAGGCGCACCTGCCCGTGGTGCGGGTACTTGAAGATATCCGCGTTCAGCCCGATTTCCGGCGGATTCGCCGCGAAATACTGCTGCGAACGGTTCTCGTTGTCGCCCGCGAGGAGCATCCGGCGGTCGCCGTACTGCACCATCAGCATGGCGGACTGGTCGTTCACGCCCCAGGAGGACTTGTGGTTCTGAATGACGGTCATCTTGACGCCGCCGTCCTCCCCCAGCGTGAAGGTATCGCCGTTGCCAATCTGCTCGATGGGGATGTTGTTCGCCTTCATGAATTTAACCGCGCTCTTCATCCGCGCGTTGAAATCTTCCGGAAAGGTAATCAAGAACTTGGAGATCGGCGCGTATTCGTTGACGAACTGAAATCCGTCGATGTGGTCATCGTGCGGATGGCTGTTGTAGGCAATGTCGATGTGGTCGATGCCGAGGGTATCGCAGGCGGTGTAGATGCGGTTGCGCATGGTCGCGTTTTTGGTCGATGCGTCTATCATCATGACCATGCCGTCATAGCGCAGGAGGATGCAGTCGGAGGAGTAAACGCGCGGAAAAACGATTTCGAGAATCTTCGCGCCGTCCTCAAAGTGGTATTCAGCATCCGGATTTTCAACCAGATTGACAATGACAGGCGTTTCTGCCATCGCGAACGTCGGCAGAAGGATTGCCATCATCAGGAGTAGTAAAAGCAATTTCTGGATTTTTCTCATCGGAGAAGCCTTCCTTTCCTGTACTTCCCTTCCATTGTAGGCAATCGGGCGGGGTTTGTCAAGTCGCCGCGACGATTATTACAAATCAACCGCCGGTTATTCTTCCATCGTGAGATTCTGCAAAATCCCCACCTGCCCGTCGGTTTGCAGCAGCAAGCCGCATTCGTCCGTGTGCGCGGCGGGAATCGCCATGGCGTCCAGCTGCGTGAGGGCGTACGGCGCGCGGGTCGGTTTGGCGGTGATAATGGCGAGTTTGGGCGCAATAGTGGTCAGAAGAGTCTGATTCATGGCGGCATGGCCGTGGTGCGGGTACTTGAGGATATCCGCGTGCACATCGTCGCCGGAATCAAGCAGCGCCTGCTGACCCATGCTTTCGAGGTCGGCGAGCATCAGCATCCGGGCATCCCCCCGCGTCACGAGGGCAAGCAGGGAGCGATTATTAACGGTCTTGCCGGTATTTTCCGGAAGAATCAGCGTGATTTGCGCGTGTCCGAGCGTCAGCATTTGCCCATCCGATGCATTTTCGATCGGCACGCCGCATTCCGCCATTACCGCGAGGGTATGCTGCATCTGCGCGTTTTCGTTCGCGGGAAACGACGTGAGGAAGCGCCCAATCGGCATCCGGCGGGCGATGGCCTCGAAGCCGGGCTGATGGTCGTGGTGCGGATGGGTGGCGACGACCCAATCCAGCCGCGTCACGCCGAGGGCTTCCAGCGCGGTTTGGACAGCGGATTCCTCCGCATATCCGCCCGCGTCAATCATCCCGGCGTGGCCGTCGCAGACGAGAATGGCGGCGTCGGCAAAGGTCATCTGGGGAAAGGCGACGGTGAGGACGGCGGCATCGGACGGAAAGCGGGCGTCGGCGTCGTGGGCGCGGAGGTCAAGGACAGGGACATCCGCGTGCGCAGCGGACGAGAAAATCAGGAGGATCAGGAGAATAGAAATTAACTTACGGGTCACTTTTTGCCCTTCTTGAGCGCCTTGCGCTTCTCTTCGAGACGATCAAGTTCCTGCTGGAGCTTCTCGCGTTTTTCGCGCATATTCGCCTGCAATTCGTCGTGCTTCGCCTTCAGGCGGGCAAGGTGCGCCTTATTGTAGAATTGCACCTCCGGGAAAGCGTGCAGCGGGTGGTGGAGCAGGAAGCCCTGCGCCATGAGCGCCTCTCGAACCGCCTTGGTGATGGCTTCGGTGTTGTCCGCGCGGACGGATTCTGCCGCGCCGCGAATCTTTGTCAGCACGCCCGCGGAAATCGCGACGTCCGCGACAAGCAGCGTCGTCAGCGTGATGGTAATGACATCCAGCCAGACAGTCGGGATTTTGGCGAACAGCCCAAACGCAAAGGGCTTCAGCACCTTGACGACGAACACGCCCATCACCCCGAACGCCAGCAGGTTGCTCGCGCACACGCGCCCGTTGATGTTGAAGCGCTTCTGGGAGTAGTCCCACCAGCGCGCGTGGAACAGTTTTTCCATCAGCCAGCTGGTGATATATTCCAGCGTGCCGCAGAGGACGAGGGCAAGCAGGAATGTGGCCTCGACCTGCGTTGTCCACAGGGGCAGAAAGTATGCCATCAGCACAGCGCCCGTGCCGTAAATCGGGCACAGCGGGCCGAGCAGAAAGCCGCGGTTGATGAAGCGCCCGAACTGCACGAGCTTACAGGTAACCTCCATGCACCAGCCCAAGAAGGAGCAGGCGAAGAAGAGGAGGAGATACATTTCAATTTCTATCCACAAGGCGGTGATTCCCCTTTCGATATGGGTTCATAAGTGAATCATAGCACAGGTTACGGGTTTGCGCAAGGGGAAAAAATGCGCTCACGCATCACTGCATGAACGCATTCTCTGACTTCTTTGGTTTTATTGATTGATGAGTGCGATGATGGCTGCCATTTCGACACAGCGGTACAGCCCGTTCGCCAACTGCTGCGGCGCGCCGGAGCAGCGGGCGTTGTTGCTGCTCATGTCGTCCAGCACGCCAGAAATCAAATCGCCGTACTTTCCGGTCGTGTCCGTTTCCATCGCGATGATTGCCAAAAGCTCCACACAGCGATAGGCGCCGTTGGCTTCCTGCTGCGGTGCGCCAGTGCAGCGGGCGTTGTTGCTGCTCAGGTCATCCAGCACACCCGTAATCAGGCTCGTGTACGTCCCCTTGCTGTCCAGCTCCATCGCGATAATCGCCAGCATGTCCACCGCGCGGTACGTCCCGTTCGCCGTCTGCTGCGGCGCACCAGAGCAGCGGGCATTGTTCGTGCTCATGTCGTCCAGCACGTTGCTGATTAAATCCGAATGCTGCCCATTGTCCTTTTCCATCGCAATGACAGCCAGCATTTCCACCAGGCGATAAGCGCCATTCGCCGCCTGCTGCGGCGCACCAGAGCAGCGGCTGTTGTTTGTGCTCATGCTATCAAGAATATCCGACACCAAGTCGCCATAGTTTTTCGCCGCCATCGCGGGCATGGTGCACATGCACAGCAACACCGCCGTCATCAGCAAACAGATTGCACGCTTTTTCATCAGAAATCAACCTCTTTTCCTCTGCTTACAAGTTGCTTTACAGATCGTTATCAATTTCTTCCTGTTCCTGATACTTTTCCTGAATCGCCTGTTCAAGTTCTTCTGCTGTATAACGGTAGTAGCTCAAGCTGATATAGTAATAATAGTTGTAGTCACGGTCTCGCCAATAGTAGGATACAAGATCGATTTTGACATCGTAATTTTCTTTTTCAACAATCCACTCGTCATAATCCATATAATCTGTGTCACAGCCACCCACGTTTCTAAGCAAACCAACATAGAGCGCCATGCGCGTAACTGCGGAACCTGTCATGATATAGCAGCTTCCCCCCGTGTTGCCCAGGGGGGCACCATACTTCCGCTTCAGACTGTCAAAAAGCTTTTGGTAGACATCTTTCGTTGCATCCCGGTCGGTGCAGGCTTCATCAAACGAATAGCACATGTCATACATGCTGCCATCGCTATCAAACAGGAAATGGCAATCTGCATCATCATAGCCAGCAATTTTTCCCTTGAACGTGTTTGGATCGTCCGCGTCCTGCATGAGCGTTGTTTCTTTGCTGACAATCTGCTCCAAGGTATCCCCAAAGACAATGCCGCTACGTAGCGTAAAGTCGTCCTCCGCCAGCGCAAACGGCACACAGCTCAATATCAGCAGCACGCAGAGCAGCGTTTTCATCATTTTCTTCATCCGTTTCTTTCCTCCTTTTTCGCACGCGCATCCATGGTTCACGACAAGATTACCTTTTATGGATTTGCTCGACTTGTTGTTTATATAGTAGCAATATTACATCATTTTGTCAAGCGTTGTTGCGTCATGTAACGATTGTTTTGCTATAGTGTGTTTCTAAATTCGCTCGGCAGCATTTTAGAAACACACTCTAAGTTTAGTGCTTGATGCATCAAAAAATCCCCGGAAAGACAAGCCTTCCGGGAAAATCTTCACAGCAAATAATCCTTTTAGATGTCGTCCGAATCATCCGCCGGGGAATCCTTCTCGTCCTCTCCGCCCAGATCCATGTCCAAATCGCTGCCGCTTGCGTCCTCTTCGGCACGGCGAAGCAGCTCCTGAACTGCCTGCGATTCAGCCGCGTCCGACGTGTCGAAGCCCTCGGCGCGCGCTTCGGCGGCATCCGCATCAGCAGCATTCGCGGGCGCGTCCGGCTCTTCGTCGCGCTCAGCGCGGGCGACACCGATGACGTGGCTGCCTTCCTGCAGCTTCATCACGATAACGCCCTGCGTGTTGCGGCCGCAGACGCGGATGTCCTCGGCGCGGGTGCGGATAATCGTGCCGTCGTCGGTGATGAGCATCAGGTCTTCGTCCGGCTTGACCATCAGCAGCGCGGCGAGGTCGCCGGTCTTGTCGGTCAGCTTCGTGGCGATGATGCCCTTGCCGTTGCGGCCCTGCTCACGGTACTCGTCGGGGCTGGTGCGCTTGCCGTAACCCAGCGTCGTAATCGCCAGCACGTCTGCGCCCTGCTCCAGCGGCACCATATCAATGATGATATCGTCGTCATCCAGCCGCATGGACTTCACGCCCATCGACGCGCGGCCCATCGGGCGAATGTGGCGCTCGCTGAAGCGGATTGCCATGCCCTTGCGGCTGCCCAGCAG
>ERZ779957.601-NODE-601-length-10988-cov-2.09586_pt1 | contig 10988 bp, 10 predicted proteins | sample MGYA00511583_ERZ779957 | MGnify/ENA primary metagenome ERZ779957 (study PRJEB29588, sample SAMEA2146320) | human gut metagenome | biome: human gut; feature: human-associated habitat; material: faeces | place: Denmark | collected 2008/2010 ... | reverse complement strand
ATGGCAGTTCTATCTGGAACTTCATCGGAACTTTTTTCAAAAATATCTTTAACGGATGCAGGGATTATGTTAACATGGTTCCTGACAAAATCACTTTGGCTACCAGCCAATGTTAAATTCAAGACTAATTAATTAACAAAACTCGGTTTAGGGCACTGAAAAGTGTCCTTTCAAAGGGGGATACCTTAAATTGAGTGCTTACGAATCATTTTTGGAATGGGATCTTTCTTTCTTACACGATGGGGAGTTTCTAATAGATAATAATTGGGCTGAACGAAGCATTCGGCAACTAACTATCCTGCGTAACAGCTCGCTTCATTATGCTAGTGATGTGGGAATAAAAATGGTTGTTATTTATTATAGTGTGATTGGAACGGTGAGGTTTCATGGTATTTCTTTTTGAATTTTCATTAGAACTTTTCTAAAAAATATATTTAACGGGTGTGGGTAGAGACTATGTTGATATGGTTCTTGAGAAAATCACTGGGGCAACAAGCCTATGTTAATTTCGAAGATTATCTTTAATATAAGTTAGTTTAGGGTACTATTTAGTTCTCTTGCTAAGGGAATGCTTTAAATTGAATACTTATTGTAATATAAAACAGAATATTCTATTAGCGAGTTATATTTATAATGACGAAATCAGTAAAAGCAAATTATCTATTTAATCTGATCAATTCTGCTTCCCAACTCTTATTTCCACTTATAACTTTTCCTTACGCTTCTCGTATAATGCTGGCGGATGGTATAGGACAGGTGAACTTTTTTCAGTCCATTATTTCCTATATCAGCTTGTTTACTTGCCTAGGTATTCCGATGTATGCCATACGTGAGGTAGCCAAAGTACGAGACAATACAATGGAAATGACGCGGACAACGGTAGAAATTCTTTTGCTCCATGCTTTTTTATCCATATTGGGGTATTTGGTCGTTGCTGTTATTTGTATGACGGTAGTTCAGGTGCAGACGAATATTCCTTTGTTTCTTCTATTGAGTACAACCATATTCTTTACGGCGATAGGTTGTGAATGGTTTTACCAAGGAGTAGAGGATTTTAAATATGTTGCAGTTAGAGGGTTGATAGTGAAGGTTGTTTCCGTTATTCTGCTTTTCCTTCTAGTAAAAACCAAGGAGGATATTTTATGGTATGGTGCATATAGTGTTCTTGGTGTTCTTGGTGGAAACATTTTCAACTTCATTCGGTTGCGGAAGTACTTGTGTTGGGGTATGGTTAGTTTTCATACGTTATGCCCCATGAGACACTTAAAGCCGGCATTGTATGTGTTTGCACTGAATGTCATCATTAGTATTTATCTTCAGTTGAATAATGTATTGTTGGGTTTTATGAAAGACACAGAGGCGGTAGGCTATTTCACGGCAGCGACTAAAATAATGGTTATAACTATGAGTATATCCAGTGCCTTAGGAGCAGTAATCATGCCTCGCACTTCCAATTTGATAGCGGAAGAGAGAATGGATGAATTCAAGGCACTGGTTCAAAAGTCGTATGATTTTATTTTTGCATTGGCTATGCCTCTAATGGTCGGGTTGATATTTACCAGTCCTAGCGCTGTTTTATTATTGAGTGGGGAAGGATTTGTTCCAGCCATATTGACTTCTCAGATTGTGGCGTTTAATATTTTGACGGTGGGGTTGTCGGGAGTGATGGGAATTCAGGTACTTTATCCTTTGGGAAAGATAAATATAGTCATTCTTTGTACTTCTATTGGTGCGATAATAAATGTGTTTCTTAATGTTTTATTGATACCTCGTTATGGACATAACGGTACAGCAGTGGCCTATATGTTGGCGGAAATGACTGTTACGGTTTCTATGTTTTTCATCGGAAAGAGGTATATTCCTATTCGGTTCTTGAAACGGCAGCATTTAAATTATGTGTTGGGAAGTGTGGTTATGGGTGTTTGTTTATATTTTATTTCGTGGCTTGGATTGGGGAATACTGCCACTCTGGTTATGATGATAAGTATGGGGGGAATAGTGTATGTTGTTATTCTGTTATTTTTGAGGGATTCCATTGGAATGATACCTTGGAAGATTTTGAGAGAGAAATTTGGAAAGTGATGGATGATAATAGTGATAACAAATGATGGAATATATATAAAGAAAAAATGTAGCATTTTAGAGGCTACTTTTGATGATAATAAAGTATTCAAAAGACTATGATTATGGATAAAATTATAACTATTGCTGTTCCTACTTACAATATGGAAGAATATTTGGAACGTTGTCTAGAGTCCTTATTGATTGAAGATTATTCTCTCTTAATGAACATCGAAGTACTTGTAATAAATGATGGTAGCAAAGATTGTTCGTTGAAAATAGCTCATACATATGAAACTCGTTTTCCTGAAGTTTTTAGGGTTATCGATAAAGCTAATGGAAACTGGGGATCGTGCATAAATAGAGCAGCAAAAGAAGCTCAGGGTGATTACTTTTTGATATTGGATGCAGATGATTGGTTGAATACAAGGGAACTTGAAAATTTTATAAAAGAGTTAAAAACGAAGAAGGAAGTTGATATGTATGTATATAATTGTCTTCTTCATAATGGGAAAAGGAAAGAGCCAATGTTTTTGACCAAGATGGAGGTTGGAAAAAGTTATAGAATATCAGATATTAAGGCTGTATGGGATTGTTCTTTTTTTATTCACTGTATTGCGCTAAAGACTGATATCATACGGAAAATTCATTTGACGGAGGGAATATCTTATTGTGATGTAGAGATAAGTATCTATATGTTTGAGTATGTGAAAAGTTTTATTATTTATGACCGTCTTTTGTATGATTATGTGGTAGGAAGGCCAGGCCAGAGTATTGAATTTGAATCTTATATTAGAAATTTGAGTGCTATAGTTAAGATATATAGGCGTTATTCAAAAGAATGTAGCTGTGATAAAGAAGTATTATATTGGCAGCAGAAGGCCATCATTCCTTTTCTTCAGATTTATTATCAGGCGAATCTATTGTATAAGACTTCCTCTTTGGACTTTTACACTTTTAAGGCGTTACATGAAGAGATACATAATGATCTCTCACTATGGAATGGCATTTGCAACCAATCTTGTCTCAAAATACCATATATAAAAATTTGGTCTTTAATACCATTAAGATTCCCTTTTCGAATATTAGGTTTATTGCGAAATAAGTTGAAAAGATAACCTCATATATAGTGATTTAAATTGAATAAACAATGAATTTGGAAGATATTAATAGGTTTCTCATTTTAAGATTTTTGAGGAAAATATACTTTTTCTTGGACAAGAGAAGTGCTTATCGAATGATAGATATAGGTAAACCAGGATCATATAAGCCATTGTGTGATAGAAATATAGAGAATGTTAGTAATTTGATTTATGATATGCTTCAAACTGATAAGCCATGTATGATTGCTCGCTTTGGTAATACTGAAATGAGTGTACTTGCTAATCAGTATGAAATACAATTAGGAAATCAAGATGGAATCAGAGGAGTACTTGATTATATTCAAGGGAAAAGAGTGGGTTGGTGGATTGATAAGGGGTGGTGGACTAATATTCAAAATCTATCGGGTTTTTATCCTGTCACACAAGAAAATATTATTCGTTTTTATAATTTGATGCTTGAAGATATGAAAGAGGTTGATATTTTGGCTTCTTGGATAAAATCAGAACAATATTTTGATGAATATCTTGAATTTTCATATAAAATAGCTTTGATGTTTGAACAATTATATATCGCAGAACATCCTTGGACGAAAGCACTTGAAGGGAAAAAGGTGCTAATAATTCATCCTTTTACTTCCACTATCAAAAAACAATATGAAAAAAGACAGTTTATTTGGAAAAATCAGGATACATTACCGGATTTTGACTTGCAGGTTGTGAAAGCAGTACAAAGCATAGGAAATAATCATTCTGCTTTTTCATCTTGGTTTGATGCATTAGATTTTATGAAAGCAGAAATAGAAAAACATGATTTTGATATATGTTTGTTAGGATGCGGAGCTTATGGCTTTCCTTTAGCTGCTCATGTCAAACGGTTAGGGAAAAAAGCTGTGCATATAGGTGGAGCGTTGCAATTGCTTTTTGGTATTAAAGGTAGGAGATGGGATAGAGAATTTTCATCCATTTATAATGATGCATGGGTCAGACCTGAAGAAAATGAAAAACCTAGAAATGCCAATAGTGTGGAGGGGGGATGTTATTGGTAAGAAAAGATTTATTTTAGAGCATATTTATGAAAATAACTATTATAACTGTTTGTTATAATGCTGTGAATGTATTGGAAAAGACAATATGTTCTGTTTTGAACCAATCATATAAAAATATTGAATATATTATTATTGATGGAAAAAGTACTGATGGCACATTGAATATAATTAAAAAGTATGATACATATATCACTCGTTGGACAAGCGAACCAGATAAAGGAATTTTTGATGCGATGAATAAAGGAGTTTCTTATTCTCATGGAAACTGGGTATTGTTTCTAAATTCTGGTGATTATTTGTGTGATGAATTTGTTATTTCCCGATGTTTTGAAAATTGTCAATATAATGATTGTTCAGTAATTTATGGGGATGTGTATCAAGATTATATATCGAAAAAACGATATTATAAGGAGTGTCCTTTTTACCTTTCAAAAAAGAAAATAAGAGGGATGGGTATTTGTCATCAGGCTCTTTTTGTGCGTGGCGATATTATTAGAAATTTAAGATTTGATTTATCTTATAAGTGTTGCGCTGATTATAATATGATGATGCAGATATATAAATCAGGAGGGCGTTTTTGCGCATTGAATATCCCTATAGCAGTTTATGATACATTAGGTTTTTCTGAAATACATTGGAAAAGAGTTTTTTATGAAGAAGCTAGAATATGTGAAGTGGAAAACTCTGTATATTATAAGATTGTTTTATATAAAAGAATTATTTTCAGATGCGTTCGAAAATGCTTGGGACTAAGGTGATAAATGCCTTGTATTTTATATTGGTGTACTGTATCTGTTTTGAAGAAGTATTGGGCAAAATGAAATTTAGTTTAACCAATATAAAATATTTAGTTGCAGTCATTCTTTTTTGTGTAGTATATAGAGTTTCACATCCTTCATTTCGACAATTGAAATATACTAATGGAATGAAATATTTCAGTATTATTTTGTTTGTTGCTTTTTTAGTGTCTATTCCAGGGTTTGTATTGATTGATTGCGATGGATTAAAAATATGGAAACAATATTTGTGGTTTCCTTTGTTCATTTATTTATTTTCTCAAGTAGAGCGTGTATCAAACTTAACAGTACCATTACTTATAAATACTTTCGTGAAAGGGATGGTTGGATTTACATTAATAAGCATTTTTCTTTATTTTGTACCATTACCCATTTGGAACGATTATCATATTTATTGGGGGAGACTAACCGTGGGATATCCTACAATAGATACAGTACTTTTATGTTTTGCAATACTTTTGTTACTTTTTTATCCTTTGGTTCGGTTTTCAATAATTCATAAAGTTATAATGGGATTTATTTTATTGGTGGGAACCTTGATGCAAGCTTCTGGAACAAGTCTTGTATTGCTAGCTATTATTTTAATTTCAATGTGTTGTTATTTGGGAGGAATAGGTTTGTCTTTTCGTTGTATAGAAGTTAGAAATTATAAGCAGAATATAAAAAGTTTTTTATTTTTGATATTTCTTACAGGGAGTGTTATAACTTCAATCTATACTTTTTTGAGTACTAAAGAGCCTAAATTGGCTGAAACAATGATGTTGCAAATGGAGAATCGTTTATATATCTTAATTGGCAAGGAGGAAGAATCAACATTGAAGGATGTTAACACAATGGAAGATAGAAAAGAAAAATTTGCTCATGTTGAACAAATGTATTTGAATACCGCTTTTAGCCGTATTTTTGGGGTGGGATATTCTCTTGTGAGTATGCAGGATTTAAGCAAGGAACGCATTGTTGTAGAAGATCAATATCATTTGAATTTAGCCACAATAGGATATTTGGGAACATTTATATATTTCTGTATGCTATATGGAATATTCAAACGTACATTAAGATTTTGGAATAGAGAGAGCTTATATCTTTATGTACCTTCTTTCTTTTTTATATTAGCTACTTCTTTTTCTAGTTTTTGTATAGCAGCTTTTAGTATTATAGGTGTGACTGCTTTAATATATATATCGATGAGTCGGGAAATGATAAACATAGAAAAAATATAAGATGAGATCGTTTGTTAAAGGTTTGTGGCTTATGACGTCTGCTTTCTTTTTTGCAATTCCTATTTGGACTATTAGACGTTTGTTTATTAAACTATTTTTGAGAAAGATAGGGAGTGGGTGTTTTTTTATGCGGCATGTCAGATTTATTAATCCATTTAATATTTCTATTGGTAGTAATGTAATTTTGAATAGAGAGGTAATGCTTGATGGGCGATTGATGATAGGTAATAATGTTGATATTGCTCAAGAGACAAATATTTGGACCCTAGAGCATGACGTGAATGATAATCAGCATAGCGAGATTTCAGGTGATGTAATAATAGAAGATCATGTATGGATTGCTTCTAGAGTAACTGTATTGCCAGGTGTAAAGATAGGTAGAGGGGCGGTTGTTGCTTCGGGAGCAGTGGTAACAAGGAATATTCCACCTTTGGCTATAGTAGGTGGTATTCCTGCTAAAATTATAGGATATAGGAAAAATGATTTAACTTATAAATTGAATTATTCCCCATGGTTCCAGTAAATAATTATAAAATATTATTCTATTTTACAGAGCCTTTTAATCCTTCAAAAGGAGGGGTGGAGCGAGTGTCCATAGTCCTTGGAAAGTGGTTTAAAGAGAATGGTTGTACTATTTTTTATTTATCTAATAAATGTGTTGTAGAAAAAAACTCTTTAAATCATATTTATTTACCTCAAGATGGAGGTTTAAAAAGAAAAGAAAATTGGGTGTTTTTTAAAGAAATTATATTAAATAATTCAATTGATATCATTATCAATCAGGCAGGTATATTTCCTACATCTTTACCTTTGGTAGAATTAAAAGGTAAAGCGCTTTTGCTGAGTGTAATGCACAATACATTGTTTGGCATGTATACTCATCCTAATTTACATATTCATAATAGATTGCTTTTAAATATATTGGAAACCTGTTGGGCGAAATCTATATTGAAAAGGTTGTTTTATATCAAATATCACTGTTATTTTAAGCAAATAGTAGAAGGTAGTGATGCTGTACTTCTACTTTCAGAATCTTTCAAAAAAGAATTAAATTATTACTCACGAGGGTCTTTGGATAAAGTTGTAATTATTCCCAATCCATTGACAATACCCCCTAATGATCTTATTTATAGTAAGAGGAAAGAAGTTCTTTTTGTAGGGCGTTTGGAATATCAAAAAAGGCCAGATTTATTGTTGGACATTTGGAAGAAAGTGGCAGTTTTTTTCCCTGAATGGTCTTTGAGAATTTTGGGTGATGGAATGGAACGAAAATTATTAGAGAAAAGGATCCAGCGTGAAAAAATTCCTAATGTTTACCTTGAAGGCTTTAAATCTCCTATCCCTTATTATCAAACAGCTTCAATCCTTTGTATGACTTCTTGTTATGAAACTTTTGGCTTAGTCTTACTTGAAGCTATGAATTATGGAGTTGTGCCTATTGCTTTTAATTCTTATCCTAATTTGAAAGACATAATAGAGAATGATAAGGATGGATGTATCATTGCTCCTTTTAATATTAATGAGTATGCCGATAAGTTGTTGATGATGATGAAAAATGAAAGCGAACTTACACGTCTGCGTGAAAATGCGAAAATGAAAATAGAAAAATATAATATAGGATTGATAGGCTGTAAATGGATTGAACTCTTTTCTTACTTAAAAAATAATAAATGAAAATCCTTTTTTTAACTCCTTACCTTCCTAGTAATCGAGCTGGAGGTGAGAATTTCACACGTCTTTTATTGGAACAGTTATCTATTAGCTGTCGGATAGATTTAGTTTACTACAAATATCATTTAGATCCCTATTATGTAGCTCCTAATGACAATGTAAGAATATTGAAAGTATGCTCCAATTCTACAATTATAAAATTTAAAAATTGTGTGGGCTATCCATTTATCCATCCGTTGTTTTCTGTCCGGTTTGATAGAAAGTTGTTGAAGTTTTTAAGACAAATTGTATCAGAAGAAGATTATGATTGGCTATATTTGGATCATAGCCAAATGTTTCTTTATGGAAAATATTTTCCGGAAATGAATAAAATTTTAATGTCGCATGACATAATGGCACAGCGTTTTTCCCGTATTGGCACTACTCTGAATCGGAAGTGGGTTATTGCATCCGAAAAGAAAGTTCTCTCCCTTCCCAATAGTGTTATATTTACTTTCAGTAGTAAGGATGCGGCTATTGTGGAAGCCGTTTATCATAGGAATTCATTTGTTACTAATTTTTTTTTGGATAGAGATGTTATAAATGCTGTTCCACGTAGACTGGAAAAGCAAATAATATTTTTCGGAAAGTGGACACGTTCCGATAACACAGTTGGACTACAATGGTTTTTTGAAGAAGTGGGGGCTTATATGGATAAATCTATAAAAATTATTATTATAGGTACAGGGCTTCCTGTAGAAATGGTTAAACGGCTGAAGGAATATAAGAATGTAGAATACAGGGGATTTGTGGAGAATCCTTATCAAATGATTGCTGATTCGTTACTTGTTGTATCTCCTTTGTTCAGTGGAGCAGGAGTGAAAGTCAAGGTTGTGGAGTCATTGGCTTGTGGTACTCCAGTGTTGGGTACTTCTATAGCTTTTGAAGGCATAGATAAGAAATTTAAAAAGTTTATGTTAGAAGCAGAAGTGCCTGAAGATTATATATGCTGTATAAATAGTCTGAATATTAGTTTGGATGACAGGAAGCAGTTTAAGGAATCTTTTTTAGAAAATTATAATGAGCATTCAATTGTAAATTTTGTCACAGAAAAAATATAGTATTTGATAGTATGATAACAGTTTCTATCGTCACCTACAAGACGAATCTAGAAGAACTGTCCAAATGCTTGCAATCATTAATCTCTTCTCTTGTTTCTCAAATTTATATTGTCGATAATTCCAACGAGCGGTATATTGCAGATTTCTGTCAGCAATACCCCAATGTGATATATATTGGCAGTGAAAATGTAGGCTATGGAGCAGGGCATAACCAGGCATTGAGACAGGTACTCAACTCGGGTGGGAAATACCATTTGATTCTTAATTCGGATGTATATTTTGAACCTTCGGTTTTGGAATTTCTGGCAGCATATATGGATACACATGCGGATGTAGCACAGGTACAGCCCAATGTAGTATACCCTGATGGAGAGCAGCAATATACCTGCCGTCTTCTTCCCACACCTGCCAATCTGATTTTCCGACGTTTCCTACCTAAGAGAATGGTGGAGAAGATGAATATACGTTATCAACTAAAATTCGATGACCATAAGAAAGAAATGAATGTGCCCTATCATCAAGGTAGTTTCATGTTTTTTCGTCTGAAATGTTTCAAAAAAGTAGGATTGTTTGATGAAAGGTTCTTCATGTATCCTGAAGATATTGATATAACTAGGAGAATGCACAAATGGTATCGAACTATGTTTGTTCCTAGTGTGACCATTGTACATGCTCATCGGGCAGCATCTTATAAAAGTAAGAAAATGTTGAAGATTCATATGGTTAATATGATTAAGTATTTCAATAAGTGGGGATGGATAGTTGATAAAGAACGTTCTGCTTGGAACAGAAAGTTATTGGAAGAATTAGGATATAAAAAATAATATTTTCTATAATGAATTACTTTATTACAGGTGGTACCGGTTTCATTGGTACCCACCTCACTAATCTTTTGCACGAAGTACATCCCGAAGCAAAAATTTACAACTTGGATATTATAGAGCCGGGTACTCCATTACCGACAGTAAAAAATTATAAACCGGCTTTAAGAAAAGGGGAGGAACATGCAGCCACATTCATCTATTGTGATGTACGCCAGACGATAGAGCTGGAAAAAGTAAATATCACTCCTGAGGATGTGATTTTTAACTTCGCCGCCGTTCATCGTACTCCCGGTCATCCCGATCCTGCATATTTTGAAACAAATATCCGTGGTGCGGAGAACGTATGTGCCTTTGCCGAACGGCATAGCATCCGGAAAATAGTTTTCACCAGTTCCATAGCCCCTTACGGTGCTGCCGAGGAACTGAAGGAGGAAACCACGCTGCCTATGCCCAACACCCCATACGGCATATCCAAGCTGGTTGCGGAAAAGATTCATCAGACCTGGCAGGCAGGAGGTGAAGGCCGCCAGCTTACCATTGTCCGTCCCGGTGTGGTGTTCGGACGGGGAGAGAACGGAAACTTTACGCGTCTGTATTGGGGTATTCGGGGGCATAAATTTATGTACCCGGGACGCAAGGATACCATCAAGGCCTGTATCTATGTGAAGGAACTGGTGCGGTTCATGCTTTACAGATTGGAACATCACGACAGTGGGGTGGAACTGTATAATTGCTGCTACGAACCTGCCTATACGATAGAGCACATCGTAGAATCCATGAAAAGAGTGACAAATATGAAGGTAAAAGTTCCTTTCATGCCGGGATGGCTGATCATGACTGCTGCTGGTATAGCCGGAGCGCTAGGCTCTCCGATGGGCATCTGTCCGGCACGGGTGAGAAAGCTGCAGATCTCTACGAATATCTGCGGAAAAAAACTGTCCGCTTCGGGCTACCGTTTCCGCTACACCTTTGAAGAGGCGCTGGCGGACTGGTACAAGGATAATGGTAACCTGTATCTGCAATGAGGAGGCTGATACTTTTTCTTTTGTTTTTTGTAATGATCGGTGCGGTACACGCCCAGTTCACCTACGGGACTACAGGACTGTTGAATATGCCTACTGCCGATATGCAGCGTGACAAGACGTTCATGTTTGGCGGTGGCTTTC
>ERZ779957.589-NODE-589-length-11167-cov-1.48713_pt1 | contig 11167 bp, 9 predicted proteins | sample MGYA00511583_ERZ779957 | MGnify/ENA primary metagenome ERZ779957 (study PRJEB29588, sample SAMEA2146320) | human gut metagenome | biome: human gut; feature: human-associated habitat; material: faeces | place: Denmark | collected 2008/2010 ... | reverse complement strand
GTACGATTACCGTGGACATGCACGACGATTTGTTCCTCATCCACTGCCTTGACACGTCCTTTGACGTGGGCAAAGAGGGGTTTGAGATGGAGCGCCGCGTGATGGCGGTGGAAGGAACGCCGAAAGCCAAGAAATCCAAGAAGGGAGCGAAAAAAGCATGACGGACGCCTACGCATTTCTCTACAACGGGGCGCTGATTGTCATCGGCGTACTGCTGCTGTTCTGCCTGATTCGCGCCATCCGCGGGCCGCGCATTGCCGACCGCGTCATTTCCATCAACATGATGGGTACGCTGATTGTTATCACCATCTGCGTGCTGGCATTCCTGATGAACGAGGGGTATCTGGTGGACATCGCGATGATTTACACAATGCTGTCCTTCCTCGCGGTGGTGCTGCTGACGAAGATTTACATGGGCGTCTACCGCGAAAAACGCCGCCGCCGGGAAGCGGCAGAAAATCAGGCGAAGGAGGATGAAGCACATGAGTGACTTCTGGCAGATTTTCCGTTTTGTGATTGCCGCCCTGCTGACGCTTGCCGGTGTATTCTGCATGATTTCCAGCGTTTTGGGGCTGTACCGCTTCCGTTATGCCCTCACGCGCATTCACGCCGCTTCGCTGATGGACACGGTCAGCATTTTTCTGATGCTCTCCGGTCTGTCCGTCGCGACCGGCTTTACCGTGGCGACGGCAAAAATGGTCGTCGTGATTCTGTTTTTGTGGATTACCAGCCCCGTCGCGTCGCACCTGATTGGGCGGCTGGAAGTGACCATCAACGATGAGTTGGAAAAGGACATGACCGTCATGGACGAAACGGCGGTTCAGCACGAAAAGGAGGGCGACTGACCATGCAGGTGCTGCACATTCTGCTGCTGGTATTCATCATCAGCTGCGCTGTCTCCGTCTCGCTGACGAAGAACCTGCTGACGGCGCTGGTCATCTTCATGGGGCAGTCGCTGGCGATGAGCGTTATCTGGATTCTGCTGGAATCGCCCGACCTTGCAATTACCGAAGCGGCTGTCGGCGCAGGCATCACAAGCCTGCTGCTGTTCGTGACGCTGAAGAAAATCCACGCCATCGACATCCAAAAGGGCACGGACAAGACCACAAACAACGTTCAGGAAGGGGTGACGCGGCATGGCGAAGATCAGGAATAATTACGAAAAAAGCTGGTTTCCGCGGCTGCTGAAGTGGCTGGACGGCGGTTCGGGTCTGCTCGATGATGCCATGGCGCACGAGCTGGACGAAGGCAGTGAAGAGCACCTGCTGCCCGACTCGCAGGACGCCCTCACCCGCGAAACGAAATTCGAGCAGCACCGTCAGGAGAGCTTGGACAAGGACGAGACGCTGTACGAGCGCTACCATCAATGGGCACACACGCGCGGCAAGAAGCTGCTGACGTGGCTGTACCGTCTGCTGGCGGTGGTTGTGTGCTTCTCCATCATCTGGGTGCTGCTGCAGACGGCCAGCTACCTGCCGCCGTTTGGCAATCCCGACAACCCGGTCAACAACGAAGTCAGCCAGCGCTATATCGAGAAGGGCATGGAGGAAACCGGCGCGGTCAACATCGTTGCGGGCATGATTCTGGACTACCGCGCATTTGACACCTTGGGCGAATCGAACGTGCTGTTCATTGCCGCCTGCTCGGTGCTGATTCTGCTGCGCGTATCCGGCAGCAAGGACGGCAAGCCCTCCACCGAACAGCTGGAAGCTGAAGCCGACGACCGCATGTATGAGCCGAAGAACGACGCCATCCTGCAGCACGCGGCGAATTTTCTTGTGCCGCTGATTCTCATGTTCGGCGTGTACGTTATTCTGAACGGACATATTTCCCCCGGCGGCGGCTTCTCCGGCGGCGCAATTATGGGCGCAGGGCTGATTCTGTACCTGAACGCGTTCGGCTTCAAGCGCACGGAGCGTTTCTTCACTTTTACGACGTTCAAGATTGTGTCCTGCGTCGCGCTGTCGTTCTATGCGCTGAGCAAGGCGTACAGCTTCTTCACCGGCGCGAACCATCTGCCGTCCATCATCACAACGGGTACGCCCGGCATGATTTTCTCCGCAGGGCTGATTCCATACCTGAACATCGCCGTCGGACTGGTCGTCTGCTGCACGATGTACGCCTTCTATACGCTTTTCAGAAAGGGGGACATGTAAGCCATGAATTTTACAAACTACGAAGAAATGGCCGCCATGATTCTCTTCGGCATCGGCTTCACGACGCTGCTGCTGCACAAGAACATGATTAAGAAAATTATCGGTTTCTCGATGATGGACAGCGCCATTTACCTCTTTCTGGCGGTCAAAGGCTACATTGCAGGGCGGAAAGCGCCAATTGTGGTGGACGGCATTACGTCCATGGAAGCCTACATCAACCCCATTCCGGCAGGTCTGGTGCTGACGGGCATCGTCGTCTCCGTGTCGGTGACGGCGCTGATGCTCGCGCTGACCGTCCGGCTCTATCGGCAGTATCACACGCTGGATATTGACGAGATTACCGCACTCTGCCGGAAGGAGGAGGAAACCTGATGTCGCAGCCGCTCTGGCATTCCATCCCCTATCTGTGCATCCTGCTGCCGCTGGGTTCGGCGGCAGTGACCAGCGTCCTCAAGCCCCGCTGGGCGCGGGATTGGACGATGTTCGCGCTGCTCGTGGTCACGTCGCTCTCCGGCGTGATTTCCGCCATTTTCGCATCCGGCGCGGAGAGCTACACCTACATGATGGGTCACTTTCCCGCGCCGTGGGGCAACGAAATCCGCGCGGGTCAGCTGGAGGCCGTGACTGCCCTGTTCTTCAGCCTGATTATGCTGCTGAGCCTGCTCGGCGGCTTGAAAAAGATTGACGAGCACATTGACCAGAACAAGGTCAGCCTGTACTACGTCGTGCTGCTGCTGCTGACGGCGGCGCTGATGGCGCAGGTGTACACGAACGATATTTTCACCGCCTACGTCTTCCTTGAAATCATGACGCTGGCGGCGTGTGCGCTGATTGCCATCCGCAAGCGCGGGCGCACGCTTGTCGCCGCGACGCGCTACATGATCATGAACCTGATCGGCTCAGGTCTTTTCCTGCTGGGCATCATCCTGCTGTATGACCTGACGGGTCACCTGCTGATGAGCAACATGAAGGAAGCGGTTGCGGCACTGGCGAAGTCCGGGCAGTATCAAGTGCCGCTGACGGTTGTCGTCGCGCTGATTTCCATCGGTCTGTCCATCAAGAGCGCCCTCTTCCCGTTCCACACATGGGTGCCGGATGCTTACGCCTATTCTACCCCGACGTCCGCTGCGGTGCTGTCCTCCTTGGTCAGCAAGGGCTACATCTTCCTGCTGATGAAGATTATGTACCGCGTAATTGGGCTGGACGTGATCGTCTCCACTGGGATTCAGGATGTGCTGTTCGTTTTCGCGCTTGTCGGCATGGTGATGGGCAGCATTTCCGCCATTCGTCAGACCGACATTCGCCGGATGATTGCGTTCTCCTCCGTCGCGCAGATTGGCTATGTCTTCATGGGCATCGGTCTGGGCACAGATGAAGGCATGATGGCGGCAACGTTCCACATCTTCAGCCACGCGGTGTGCAAGAGTATGCTCTTCCTTGCCGCGGGCGGCTTAGCGGACGCTTCCAACAACTCCAAGAAGTTCCGTGACCTGCGCGGTGCGGGCTTCCGCAGCCCGATTGCAGGCGTGGCTTTCACCATCGGCGCGCTGAGCATGGTCGGCTTCCCGTTCCTCGGCGGATTCGCATCGAAGCTGAATTTCGCCCTTGCCGCGATGGATGTCGGCGGTGCGCGGACGATGCTGGTGCTGATTACGCTGGCAATTTCGACGTGGCTGAACACGCTGTACTTCCTGCGCACAGTGATTACGCTCTACCGCAAGCCCGTGCCGGGGGCGGTGTATTCCGTCGCCCGCGGTCAGCGCGGCTTCTGCTTCAACGCCTCTCTGGTGGCGTTCTCCATCGTCAATGTGGCACTGGGGCTTTTCGCACAGACCTTCGTCAGCGCCATCACCGCGGGTTTGGCGACATTTGGGTAAGGGAGGAAACGAATGATGAATCTATGGCTGCTTCTTCCTCTGCTGCTGCCCATGCTGGCGGGGCTGCTTCTGCTGACAAAGCCGTTCGCGGAGGGGAAAATCCGTCGCCTGACGGTGCAAATCGGGTTGATTTTGACGCTTGTGTCCCTGCTTCCGGCGTTTCTGACGTCCGGGCGCGACCTGGCGCTCTTCACGCTGTCGGACAACGTGGAGATTGCGCTGCATGTGGACGGCATCGGCATGTGCTTCTGTGTGCTGATGGCGTTCGTCTGGACGGCGGCGGGGTTCTACTCGTTTGACTACATGGCACACGAGGGGCATGAAAAGCGTTTCTACTGCCTGTATCTGCTGACACTGGGCGTGCTGATGGGGCTGTGTATGTCCGGGAGTCTGGTCACCTTCTACATGTTCTACGAAGCCATGACGCTGCTGACCATGCCGCTGGTGATGCACTCCGGCAGCAAGGAAGCGGTCGCGGCAGGCATTAAGTACCTGATTTACTCCGTCGTCGGCGCGTCACTGGTGCTGCTGGGCATTTTCGCGATTGCCCCATACGCGCAGTCGCTGTCCTTCGCGCCCGGCGGTGCGCTGGACATGGCGAAAGTCGCGGGGCACGAGGGCTTTGTGCTGGCGATTGGCGGCGTGATGCTGCTGGGCTTCGGCGCGAAGGCGGGTCTGTATCCGCTGCACGGCTGGCTGCCGACGGCGCACCCGGCCGCGCCTTCCCCGGCGTCGGCGGTGCTGTCCGGCGTCATTACGAAAGCGGGCGTGCTGGGTCTTTTGCGCGTCATTTACTGCTTCCTCGGCGCACAGAATCTGCGCGGAACGTGGGTGCAGACGGTGCTGATGGCGCTCTCGCTCTTGACGGTTTTCATCGGTTCGCTGCTGGCGTACCGGGAGCATCACCTCAAAAAGCGGCTGGCATGGTCTACGGTCAGTCAGGTGAGCTACGTCGTGTTCGGGTTGAGCACCATGCATCCACTGGGGCTGCTCGGCGCCATGCTGCACGTCGTGTGCCACTCGCTGGTCAAGGACGTGCTGTTCATGGGCGCGGGCGCAGTCATCCTGAAAACGGGCGAAACGCAGGTGGATGCCCTCCGCGGTATCGGCAAGCGGATGCCGGTCACGATGTGGTGCTTCGCGATTGGAAGCCTTGGGCTAATTGGCATTCCGCCGTGTCTGGGCTTTTTCAGCAAGTGGGAGCTGGCGCAGGGCAGCCTTGCCATGACGGGCGTGGCTTCATGGCTGAACTGGTTTGGGCCCGTTGTGCTGCTGCTCTCCGCCCTGTTGACGGCTGGCTACCTGATGCCGATTGTTCTGCGCGGCTTCTTCCCCGGAAAAGACGTGCAAGTCGGCGAAAAGTGCGAAGCGTCCGCGTCGATGCTCATTCCCATGCTGGTGCTGACGGTGCTGTCAGTGGCGCTGGGCATGTTCCCGTCGCTGCTGACCGACCTTCTTTCCCCCATTTTGACCGCACTGCTGTAAGGAGGAAGCGCATATGCTGTTATTCCTGACCATCGCGCTGCCCATGCTTGGCGGCGCGGCAATGGGACTGATGCGCTTTTCCAGCGCGAAATCCCGCGGAATCTACGTTGAAACCATCGTGCTGGCGACGAGCATCCTGACGTGGGTGCTGCTGCTCACCCGCACGGATACCACCTACGTTCTCTGCCACATGAACAGCGAGCTGGCGCTTGCGTTCCGTGTGGACGGCATGAGCTGCATTTTCGCAGGTCTGGTATCCATCCTCTGGCCGCTGGCGTCGCTGTACGGCTTTGAGTACATGCAGCACGAGGAGCGTCCGAACACGTTCTTCAGCTACTACACGATGAGCTACGCCGTCACGCTGGCCGTCGCGTTCTCGGCGAACCTGTTCTCTCTCTACGTCTTTTATGAGTGCCTGACGCTGATTACCCTGCCGCTTGTCATCCACAAGAAGGACACCATGTCCATCCGCGCGGGGCGCAAGTACCTCACCTTCTCCATCTCCGGCGCGGCGCTGGCGTTCATTGCGCTGGTGTTCATCATCTACTACGGCACGACGACGGACTTTGTGCTCGGCGGCGTGCTAAACGCGGAAAAAATCAGCGGGATGGAAGAACTGCTGAAATTCGTGTTCCTGCTGGCGTTCGTCGGTTTCGGCACGAAAGCGGCTGTTTTCCCGATGTACGCATGGCTTCTGTCGCCCCGACGCCCGTGACAGCGCTGCTGCACGCGGTGGCGGTCGTCAACGCGGGCGCGTACGCCGTCCTGCGCGTGATTTACTACTCCTTCGGCGCGTCGTTCCTTTACGGGACGTGGGCGCAGACGGTCGCTTTGCTGCTTAGCTGCTTCACGATTCTCTTCGGTTCGACAATGGCGGTTCGCGAACAGCACTTCAAGCGCCGTCTGGCGTACTCGACCATCTCCAACCTGTCCTACATGCTCATGGGCGCGGCGCTGATGACCCCCGACGGCATGACGGGCAGCTTGAGCCATCTGGTGATTCACGGCGTGATCAAGATTACGCTGTTCTACTGCGCGGGCGCGATTCTCATCAAGACCGGCAAGGAGTATGTGCAGGATCTGCGCGGATACAGCAGGATTATGCCTGCGACGTGCGGCATCTTCCTGCTGGGCAGCATTGCGTTGGTCGGCACGCCGCCGCTGGCAGGCTTCGTCAGCAAGTGGAATCTGCTGACCGCCGCGTCCGCCACGGGGCTGCCAATGGGAACCGTCGCGATTGTCTGCCTCATCATCTCCGCCATTCTGACGGCAATTTACCTCTTCACCGCCGCGCTGCCGATGTACTTCCGCCCGCTCAACGCGGATCAGGCGCAATTGGCGGGGCAGAAGCTCGATCCCAGCTGGATGATGCTCGTGCCAATGGGGATTTTGTGCGCGCTGATGATAGGTCTGGGGCTGTGGTCGCAGCCGCTGGTGACATTCCTGCGGAATATTTCCGCTGGTGTGATTTTCTAAGGACAGGAGGAAAGAAAGATGACATCGTGGATTCTGATTTTGCTGACCTTCCTGCCCTTCCTCGCCGCCATCATCGCCTATATGCTTGGCCGCCGGGATGAACGCGCCATGAACGGGTTCGTGAGCATCACGGGCATTGTGATTTTCGCGCTGAGCGTAGTGCTGCTGTTCCTGCCGGAGGGCGAAGTCGCCCTGCCCGGCTTTTGCGGGCTGGGGCTGTACCTGCGTGCGGACGGCTTCCGCGGGCTGTACAGCTGCGTCGCCGCCTTCATGTGGATGATGACGGGGCTGTTTGCGCCGGAATACTTCCAGCATCACGGCAACAAAGCGCGGTACAGCTTCTTCACGCTGATGACGCTCGGCGCGACGCTGGGCGTGTTCCTCTCGGACAACCTCGGCACGACGTTCCTGTTCTTCGAAATCATGTCGTTTGCCAGCTATGCGTGGGTCGCACAGGAGGAAACGCCGGGTGCGCTCCGGGCGGCGGCGACGTACCTTGCGGTGGCGGTCATCGGCGGTCTGACGACGCTGATGGGCTTGTTCCTCTTGCAGCATCAGCTGGGGACACTCGACTCTGCGTCCCTGCGCGCCGCCATGGGGCAGCAGGATGTAACCGTCGCGGTATGGCTGACGCTGGTCGGCTTTGGCGCGAAGGCTGGTCTGTTCCCGCTGCATATCTGGCTGCCGAAAGCGCACCCGGTTGCGCCTGCGCCCGCGTCGGCGCTTTTGTCGGGCATCCTGACAAAATCCGGCGTGTTCGGGCTGATTGTTCTGTGCGCGAACCTGATGCAGGGCAATGCCGCGTTCGGCAACGCGCTGATGATTTTCGCCGCGATTACGATGTTCCTCGGCGCACTGCTGGCGCTGTTCTCCACCGACCTTAAACGGACGCTCGCCTGCTCGTCGATGAGCCAAATCGGCTTTATCACGCTGGGGCTGTCGGTGATGGTGCTGCTGGGCGACGAAGGCACGCTGGCGGCGTATGGCAGCGTGATGCACATGCTGAACCACTCGCTCATCAAGCTGACGCTGTTCATCGCGGCGGGTGTGGTGTACATGAACCTGCACGCACTGAATCTTGATGATATCCGCGGCTTCGGGCGCAAAAAGCCGCTGCTGCACATTGCGTTCCTGCTGGGGGCGCTGAGCATTGCGTGCATCCCGCCGCTGGGCAGCGGATACAACAGCAAGAGTCTGCTGCACGAAGGGCTGCTGGAGCTGATTGGCGAAATGCAGGCGGCAGGCAGCGCGTGGATGGGCTACAAGGCGATTGAAGTGCTCTTCCTCATCAGCGGCGGATTGACCGTCGCGTACATGGCGAAGCTGTACATCTGCATTTTCTGGCAGAAGCACCCGACCCGTCAGGCGGAATTCGACGGCATGACGCACTACATGAACGGCACAACTGCGTTTGCGCTGCTGGGCAGTGCGGCGGCGCTCCCCTTCCTGGGCGCACTGCCGGGGCTGCTGCTCACGCCGTTCGGGGCAAAAAGCGCGTCGTTCTTCGGCGTACCCGCGCTGAAGGAAGCGATTGCGTACTTCTCGGCGGAGAACCTGCAGGGCGCGGCGATTTCCATCATCATCGGCGCGGCGGTGTATCTGCTGATTGTCCTGCCGCTGCTGACGCGCAAGGACGAAGGCGGCGTGCGCCTGTACGTCAACCGTTGGAATGAGAAGCTCGACTTGGAGAACGCCGTCTACCGTCCGCTGCTGCTGACGCTGCTGCCGCAGGTGCTGACGCTGGTGTTCCGCTTCATTGCGGAGCTGCCGGAAAACCTCGTGATGGCAAGCCGCGCGACCATCTTCCGGATGCGCAAGACGCGCAAGCCCGTACCTGTCGGCAACCGCTTCACCTACACGCTGGGGCGCGCACTGAATGCACTGGCGCGGCTGCTTAACCGCACAATTCTGCACCGCCACCCGATGCGCACGGACTTCGAGTATGTGCTGGACGCTTCCTTCCGCGAAATTTCCGGCGGCATCCGCAGCATGAGCGTGAGCATTTCCTTCGGGCTGCTGCTGCTGTGCATTGGGCTGTATGTAACCTGTTTGTATCTGCTGCAATAATCGGCACAATTATTTACGGTGGCATTTCCGGGCTGCGAACCCTTGTGCAGCCCGGTTTTTCCTGCTAAAACAATGGGTTCTCGGTGTTTTCGATACTTTTCGTCAGCGTTCCTTGGCGGATTTGGGCGTTTTTAGACAAATTGTCGTGGAAGCTGGCGGGAAGCATACTTGTCATTTTCCCATTTCTGTGGTATGATACACAACGGCAATGCAAACAATGATTTTGCATCGCAATGTTTGATTCCGGAGCAGGGCATTCAACGGCATTCCACGAAAGCCCCTTTGCAAATAAAAGGAGGATTCCCATGCCTACGACATCTTTTGACAAGGATTCCATCAAGGCATCCATTATCGGCAAGCTGCAGCGCTATAACGGCCGCACCATCGAGGAAGCATCGAATGGGCAGATTTATCGCGCACTGGCTTCCACCGTCCGCGACCAGATCATGCAGAAATGGATGATTTCCCGCGAAGAACGCAAGACGAACAACAACAAGCGTCTATTTTACCTCTCCGTGGAATTTCTGATGGGCCGCAGCCTATACACCAACATCCTGAACCTCGTCTCGCTCGACGCCTACAAGCAGGCGCTGGACGAACTGCACATCGACGTAGACAAGGTGCTTCAGGAAGAGCCTGAACCCGCGCTGGGCAACGGCGGTCTGGGCCGTCTGGCAGCGTGCTTCATGGACTCGCTGGCGTCCCTTGACCTGCCCGCGATGGGCTGCTCCATCCGCTATGAATACGGTCTGTTCCGCCAGAAGATTGTGGACGGTCAGCAGGTCGAGCTGCCGGACTACTGGCTGGGTAACGGCAACGTGTGGGAAATGCCCGTAATGGAGGATGCCTGCGAGGTGCACTTCAACGGTCACGTTGAAATGGGCAACGAGAACGGCCGCACGGTGTTCCGTCACGTCGGCTACAACACGGTCGAGGCTGTCCCCTACGACATGCCGCTGGTGGGCTATGACACCTCCACCGTCAACAGTCTGCGCCTGTGGAGCGCCCGCGCCCCGAAGCGCATTGACCTGAGCGACTTCACCCACGGCCACTATGTGCAGGCGTCGGAGGAAAAGGAACTGGCGGAAGCTATCTCCAACATCCTCTACCCCGAAGACAACCACTACGAAGGCAAGCTGCTCCGCTTGAAGCAGCAGTATTTCTTCACCTCCGCCACCCTCCAGTACATCCTCAAGGACTTCAAGAAGCTCAACGGCACGAACTGGAGCAAACTGCCGGAGAAGGTCGTCATCCACATCAACGACACGCATCCGGGTCTGGCGATTCCGGAACTGATGCGCCTGCTGATGGACGAAGAAGGCTTGGGCTGGGACGAAGCGCAGCAGATCGTCAGCCGCACGATGGCGTACACCAACCACACCATCATGGCAGAAGCGCTCGAAAAGTGGCCGGAAGACATGGTGAAGAGCCTGCTGCCGCGCATCTATCAGATTCTGGTGGAAATGAACAAGCGCCTCTGCGCACGCCTGTGGAACTTCTTCCCCGGCGAAGCGGAGCGCGTGGGTCGCATGGCGATTATTGCCTACGGTTACATCCACATGGCAAACCTGTGCGTTGCCATGACGTTCTCCACCAACGGCGTGAGCCAGCTGCACGGCGATATCCTCAAGCAGGAGACGTTCCACGACTTCTACCTCGTTATGCCGGAGAAGTTCAGCGCAATTACCAACGGCATCACGCATCGCCGCTGGCTGATGGCGTGCAACCCGGAACTGACCAAGCTTATCTGCGACACCATCGGCACAGACTGGGTGAAAGATCCGGAACTGCTGCATGACCTTGCGCCCTATGCTGACGACGCGGCGTTCCGCGAGCAGTTTGAGAAGATTAAGCATAGCAACAAGGTTCGCCTGTCGAATTTCCTGAAAGAACATCAGGGCGCAATCGTTGACCCGAACTTCATCTTCGACGCACAGTCCAAGCGGCTGCACGAATACAAGCGTCAGATGCTCAACGCTTTGCACATCCTTGTGCTGTACAACCGCATCGTCAATGACCCGAACTTCACCATGCACCCGCGTGTGTTCATCTTCGGCTCGAAGGCAGCGCCGGGCTACAACCGCGCCAAGCAGATTATCCGCTTCA
>ERZ779957.582-NODE-582-length-11351-cov-6.38536_pt1 | contig 11351 bp, 9 predicted proteins | sample MGYA00511583_ERZ779957 | MGnify/ENA primary metagenome ERZ779957 (study PRJEB29588, sample SAMEA2146320) | human gut metagenome | biome: human gut; feature: human-associated habitat; material: faeces | place: Denmark | collected 2008/2010 ... | reverse complement strand
CAATTGGAGATGAAACAAAAGAGGCCATCTCAACTCTATTTTGAGACAGCCTCTTGTAAAAGCATGATGATTGTCTGACAATAATCCTGTTCGTATTTTTACTTACTTGCTTTCAGCTTATCCTGTAATTCCGGTCGGGGAACTCCCAACTCTATTGCTTTTTCAAAAGCAACATACGCTTCTCTTTTTTTCTTCTGACTTAAATAAATCTCACCACACATCACATAAATTTCCGCATCGTCCGGTGCCAGTTTGGCGGCCTCCTCCAAATCCAATAAAGCCAAATCAGGCGTATTCATTTCTACAGCCAATGTAGCGCGAGCTTTCAAATAAGAAACATCTCTGGGATTATCGGAAACCAATTTGTTAAAATCTTCTAAAGATTCACGATACTTCAACTCCTTCTGATTTAAAAGTGCCCTGCCCAAACGTGCAGTATTATTCCCCGGTTCCTCCTGTAATAAAGTATTATAATCTATTCTCGCTCCCTTATAATCCCTACGTTGCATATAAATATAAGCCCGGAAAAGTAACGCTTCCTTATTTGTCTTATCTATATCAATCACATTGCAATAATCCACATAAGCCCTGTCAAACAAATTTTTCTCCAAATAGAGTGAAGCACGATTGAGCAATGTAACAACAGAATATGGAGTAATATTCAAGGATAACGTGTACGAATCAATAGCATCATCTATTTTCCCCAATCTCCGCTGGACCGTTCCTAGATTAGTAAACAATAAAGCATTACGCATATTGGCAGGATCCATCTTCAATGCCTGTTTGAACAAAATTTCTGATTTTGTCAAACTGTCGTTTTTTGCCGCATCCAACGCACAGGTTATCAGCTCATCGTAAGTTTGCGCCTGCAACTGCATACATGCACATAGCAACATAAGATAACATACGATCTGTTTCATCCGATTTTCTATATTAATTAATTCCGGTTGCAAAGGTAGAGGAATCTTTAACGATATTCCTTTAGTTTAATTAAAAAAAGCATAAGGTAGGTTTCTCGTTTTAAAGGGTATTCCGTATATTTGGCATACAATTTTAAAAGAATAAAGAACATGAAAGTAGAAAAAGCGATATTCGCCGCCGGATGCTTCTGGGGCGTACAACATCAGTTCGAACGTATTCCGGGTGTACTAAACACTACAGTCGGTTATACAGGTGGTCCGGAAGCCAACCCCACATATACTCAGGTAAAAGCCCACATGACCCACCATGTAGAAGCTATTTTTGTAGATTATGACGCCGACATGGTTTCTTATGTGGATTTGTGCAAACTTTTTTTTGAAATACATGATCCTTCACAAACCGATGGAATAGGTCCCGACCTCGGACCGCAATATCGGAGTATGATTTTCTACATGGATGAAAAACAAAAATCCGAAGCTGAAGAGGTCATCGAACTGCTTCGCTCGAAAGGTCATAGAGTCAATACCAAATTACGCCCTGCCGAGAAATTTTGGGAAGCAGAAGACTATCATCAGCACTATTACGATAAAACGGGAGGAGAACCTTACTGTCATATACGCGTAAAAAAATTCTAAATTAAACAACAGAGGTGTGTTCAAATAATGGCACACCTCTGTTATTCATAATTATCCGGAACCTTTCATCATTTCATCAATGCGTCCAGATACATATAAAATTCGGGATTCTCGCCAACTACCTGTTTAGCAATTTTCCCTTCAGGATCAATTACATATTTAGTGGGATAACCACTTACTCCATACATCACCGCCACATCCGGTTCACCTATATTGCGTACATTAATCCACGGCAATTGATGCTCAGCTACTGCTTTTTTCCATTTATCCTCTGTATCATTGCAGTCAATCCCTACAAATTCTATTTTTCCCTTGTATTTTTCATATGCCTTTTTCATTTCGGGAATTCCTTTTATGCACCATCCACACCAGCTTCCCCAGAAATCAAGCACTACATATTTACCTCTCAGAGAAGATAAGTCAAAATTCTTTCCATCCAAATCCTTCAAAGTAAATTCCGGAGCAGGATTACCTGGTTTCATTGCTTCTTTTGCTTTATCGCGAGCCAGTTCTTTCTCATATCCTTCTCTCATTCTCTGATATAAAGGAGCCATCATTCCTTCCTTTACCCGGTCAGTCAAAACATTAAAAGCATCCCCCAACTGGTCCCTTGTCAACTGTGACATTACATATACTGATACATCTTTATCCGGATTCTGCCTAACATAGTCACTTTTTATTTTTAAAATATTTCCATACCATTCTTTTGCTGAAGCATAAACTTTACGGATAGAATCTCCGGGTATTCCTTTTTTCTCCATATCCATACAGACTACATTCAATGAATCTATTTTATGACTATATGCTTTACAGTCCTCCAACACTTCATTATAATCATCATAAAAGGAACCTCCCTCCAATTTATATTCATCCAATGAACCTGAAATTTTTATAGGTTGGCCAGGCAACAGCAAAAAATTTACAGCTTTCATCGATATGGCAGGTATACTGCCATCCTCATTGGGTTTCACTGACGGTTTACCATAAATATAAACCTGTTTCAATACACTATCACCTAAATTAAAAGCAAAACTTCCATTTTGCATGGCAATCGTATCTGTCCTACGACTATCACGATCATTTACAGGAAAAGATTGTACCAATAATGTATCACTCTCGATACCAGTCAGCATACCGCTGATTTCCGGTTGGTCCGAAGGCTGGCAGGCAATCATAAAACCAGCTCCTACCAAAGCATAAACTAAATTCTTCATCTGAATGTCTTTCAATTATTATCTTTGTTTTATTTGCAGCATCAAATATACTTTTTCTTATCCAATAAAAATAAAGAATCAGAAGTAAAATGGCATTCACTTCTGATTCTCCGTAAAAAACCTATAAAATTCTATGCTTTCTTGATATAATCCACAATCCAGGAACCCACTTCCTTAGTACCATACTTGGCCCCACCTTCAACCTGAATTTCCGGAGTACGCACATTTTCATCCAAAGAAGCATCTACAGCCTTACGAATCAAGGTGCCTTCCTCCTTAAGATCAAAATACTCAAACAGCATGGCCACCGATAGGATTTGAGCCAATGGATTGGCAATATTCAATCCTTTAGCCTGTGGCCATGAACCGTGAATAGGTTCGAATACCGGAGTGCTTTCACCCGTAGAAGCAGAAGGAAGTAATCCCATAGAGCCACTGATAACAGAGCCTTCATCTGTCAGAATATCACCAAATGTATTCTCAGTCACCATCACGTCAAAGAAACAAGGATCCTGAAGCATCTTCATGGCAGCATTATCCACAAACATATAGTCTGTAGTCACTTCCGGATACTGAGGAGCCATCTCTTGTGCAATCTGCCTCCACAGACGTGAAGATGCCAGCACATTTGCCTTATCAACTACAGTAAGATGCTTACGGCGCTTCATGGCATATTCAAAAGCCACTTTTAAAATACGCTCAATCTCCGGACGGGTATACATATTGGTATCATATGCCTTATCATTATCCTGATATTTTTCACCGAAGTACATCCCTCCGGTCAGTTCACGAATACAGATAAAATCGGCATTTTCCACCAATTCGGCGCGCAACGGAGACTTATGAACCAAGCATTTGAAAGTCTGCACAGGACGGATATTGGCAAACAAACCTAATTTTTTACGCATAGCCAGCAAACCTTGCTCCGGACGAACCTTTGCTGTAGGATCATTATCAAATTTAGGGTCGCCTACAGCCGAGAAAAGCACTGCATCGGCATTCTTACAAGCCTGAAAAGTAGCTTCGGGAAACGGATCACCTACTTTATCTATCGCATCTGCACCACAGATCGCGTATTCATAACTTACTTTATGGCCAAACTTCTCACAAACAGCGTTCATCACATCAACGCCTTGCACTGAAATCTCCGGTCCGATACCGTCACCGGCTAAAACTGCAATTTTAAAATCCATTTTTTTAGTGATTAATGGTTAGCGGTCAGTGATTAATAGTTGGCGGTTAATGAAATCTGACGACACTGTTCATTAACCACTAACCACTAATCACTAACCATTATTATTTTCATATTCATTTTCTATTATATTCAGCATTTTCATGGTAGCCTTGATAGCAGCCTCCGTCTGGTCAGCATCCAGCCCACGAGTACGGAATACTTTTTCTTCAAAACTCCAAGTTATTACTGTTTGCACAAATGCATCTGTACGGCCCCCAGGAGGAATACTTACCGCATAATTGGTCAACATAGGGAATTTACGCCCTAACGTCACTTTATAAATTTTACGCAATGCACGCACAAAAGCGTCATACTGACCGTCACCGCTGGAATTCTCCTCAAACTCTTTTCCGTTAATCTCTATTTTTACAGTAGCCATCGGCTTCAATCCATGCGCCAGTGTCACAATATAACTTTTCAGTTTTACACTTTCGCTTACCACTCCATGCTTCAGCACATCGGAAACAATATAAGGCAAATCTTCCTGAGTAACCAATTCCTTCTTGTCACCCAGTTCGATAATACGTTCCGTTACCTTACGCATGGATTCTTCATCTAAATCAAGTCCCAAATCCTCCAGATTTTTACGGATATTGGCTTTGCCACTAGTCTTGCCCAACGCATACTCACGTTTACGTCCGAATCGTTCCGGCAACAAATCATTGCAATAAAGATTATTCTTATTATCACCGTCGGCATGAACGCCGGCCACTTGCGTAAACACATTCTCACCCACAATCGGCTTGTTGGCAGGAATAACAATACCAGAATAGGATTCCACCACTCGGCTCACATCATTCAGACGGCTTTCGTCGATATTGGTCAAAGCATTAAAATGATCCTTCAGAATAGCTTGAACACTGGCAAGCGGTGCATTTCCTGCACGTTCCCCTAATCCATTGATAGTAGTATGAAGTCCTTTAACCCCACTCAGCACAGCAGCAAGTACATTACTCACAGCCAAGTCATAATCATTATGCGCATGGAAATCAAAATGAGTATGAGGATAACGTTTTTTCATCTTCCGCATGAATTCAATCACTTGCAAAGGATTCAAGATACCCAATGTATCCGGTAACATATACCGTTTGATACTGGTATCCTTCAATCCGTCCATCAACTGGAATACATAGTCAGAAGAATCCTTCATTCCGTTACTCCAATCTTCCAGATATACATTAACTGCAATATCCAGTTCATCGGCATAACGCACCACATTCACAATATCTTCAATATGTTCTTCAGGTGTTTTCTTCAACTGCTGTGTACAATGTTTCAACGAACCTTTACACAATAAGTTAATTACCCTGCATCCTGTACGTTGTATCCAATCTACAGAAGTACGGCCATCCACAAATCCGAGCACCTCCACTTTGTGAAGCAAATTCCGGCGGGCAGCCCAGTCACATATCATTTTAACAGCTTCAAATTCCCCATCCGATACACGGGCCGAGGCAACCTCTACCCTGTCTACCTTTAAATCTTCCAATAGCAATCGGGCAATCATCAATTTTTCATGGGGCACAAAAGATACTCCGCTGGTTTGTTCACCATCGCGGAGTGTTGTATCCATGATTTCTATTTTGACGCTTTTTCCCATGCTTCTATCTTGTCTTTGTTGGTCAGCAAAAAGTCGATATCATCCAATCCGTTCATCAAACAATGTTTCTTGTATGCATTAATTTCAAAATGTTCGCTTTTACCTGTAGCCTTATTGGTTATAGTCTGTTCGGGCAGATTTACTTCCACTTCCATTTTCGGATCTGCATGAATTGAATCAAAAAGTTCCTTCAAAAATTCTTCACTCACCACCACCGGAAGTACAAAATTATTTAATTCATTATTCTTATGAATATCAGCAAAGAAACTGGACACAACTACCCGGAAACCATATCCGGCGATAGCCCATGCTGCATGTTCACGGCTGGAACCAGAGCCGAAATTCTTTCCCGCTACAAGGATTTGTCCACCATAAGTAGGATTATTCAATACAAAATCCTTGTTCAGAGAACCATCCGGATTGTAGCGCCAGTCACGGAACAGATTATCACCAAAGAATTTCTCTTCACGAGTTGTCGCCTTTAAGAAACGAGCCGGAATAATTTGGTCTGTGTCCACATTCTCTAAAGGAAGGGGTACGCAAGTGCTTGTTATGATATTGAATTTCTGTTTCATTGTCTTCGCATTTTTAAATTAGTTCTCTAGGATCTGTTATTACACCGGTCACCGCCGCCGCAGCAGCTACCAGCGGACTGGCAAGCAACGTGCGAGCACCCGGTCCCTGGCGTCCTTCAAAATTACGGTTACTAGTAGATACCGAATATTTTCCAGCCGGAATCTTATCATCATTCATAGCCAGACAAGCAGAACATCCCGGTTGACGGATGGCAAAACCTGCCTCCTCCAAGATTTTGTCCAAACCTTCTTCACGAATCTGTGCATCTACCATCCATGATCCCGGAACCAGCCATGCAGTCACATGATCTGCTTTCTTTTTCCCTCTTACTAAAGAGGTAAAGGCGCGGAAGTCCTCAATTCGTCCGTTAGTGCAAGCACCCAAAAATACATAATCAATTTTCTTACCTAGCAAGGATTCGCCCGGCTGAAAGCCCATATAGTCCAAAGACTTTTTAAAAGAAGCACTTTTATCATCTACCGGAATATGCTCAGTGATTCCCATACCCATTCCTGGATTCGTTCCGTATGTAATCATCGGCTGAATATCTGCTGCATCAAAACGAATTTCTTTATCAAATACAGCATCATCATCACTCTTTAATGTTTTCCAATGAGACACCGCTTTATCCCAATCCACACCTTTCGGAGCATGTTCCCTGCCTTTTATATATTCAAAAGTCACTTCATCAGGAGCAACCATGCCACCACGTGCCCCCATTTCAATACTCAGATTACATAAAGTCAGACGACCTTCCATACTCAAGTTACGGACAGCCGAACCGGCATATTCCACGAAGAATCCAGTAGCACCACTGGTTGTCATCTTAGACATCATATAGAGAGCCATGTCTTTCGCCGTCACTCCTTTACCCAGTTCACCATCAATAGTGATACGCATGGTTTTCGGACGAGATTGTAAGATACATTGTGAAGCCAACACCATTTCTACTTCACTGGTTCCAATACCGAAAGCAACAGCTCCCATCGCACCATGGGTAGAAGTATGCGAGTCACCACAAACAATTGTCATCCCCGGCAAAGTCAGCCCTCTTTCCGGACCTACTACATGAATAATACCATTTCTTTTATCCATCATACCGAAATGAGCCAAGCCGAAATCTTTGGCATTCTTTGCCAAAGTATCTACCTGTGTTTTAGAAACCGGATCCTCAATCGGTTTATCCTGGTCATGTGTCGGAGTATTGTGATCCGGCATACAATATACATGATCCGGACGAAAGACTTTCACCCCGCGTGCGCGCAGTCCCGCAAAAGCCTGCGGACTAGTTACTTCATGACAATAAAGCCTGTCTATATAAAGTTGAGTAGGTCCCTCCTCAACCTTTTGTACCACATGGGCGTCCCAAATCTTATCAAATAATGTGTTAGCCATTTTTGTATTACGTATTATTATCTTTTAAACTTGTTGATACAATCAATATATGCTTCTACTGATGCAGCGATAATATCTGTATTCGCTCCGAAACCATAGTACATCTGTCCGTCATATTCCACCTGCATGTGTACTTTACCCATATCATCACTACCTTTACTGATAGCCTGGATCGTAAATTCCTTCAATACCATGTGGCGGTCAATAATTTTTTTCAAAGCCTTGATAGCAGCATCTACCGGTCCATTTCCACTGGCAGCAGCTTCAAAGTGCTCTCCTGCAATATTCAGTCCTAAACTTGCCACCGAACGAACGCCCACTCCGCTTGTTACCTGCAAGTAATCCAATTTTATATGGTTATTAACACTTCTATCTGCACCTGCCAATACCAGAATATCATCATCCGTGATATCTTTCTTCTTATCAGCCAGTTTTAAGAAATCCTCATATACCTTATCCAATTTGTCCTGTTCCAGTTCGACTCCCAAAACATGAAGACGATGTTTTAACGCAGCACGTCCGCTACGAGCAGTCAAAACAATAGCATTATCATCAATGCCCACATCCTTCGGGTCAATAATTTCGTATGTTTGTACGTTTTTTAAAACACCATCTTGATGGATACCGGATGAATGTGCAAAAGCATTACGTCCCACAATTGCCTTGTTCGGCTGAACCGGCATATTCATCAAACTTGATACCATACGACTAGTCGGATAAATCTTCTGGGTATTGATGTTTGTCTGAATATTAATATCATTATGGCATTTGACAATCATTGCCACCTCTTCCAAGGAAGTGTTACCGGCACGTTCTCCAATGCCATTGATAGTCACTTCTACCTGACGTGCTCCATTTAACACACCACTAATCGTATTGGCAGTAGCCATACCCAAATCATTATGACAATGAGTAGAAATAATAGCCTTATCGATACCATCTACATGATCTACCAAATATTTAATTTTCGCCCCATACTCTTCAGGCAAGCAATAACCTGTAGTATCAGGTATATTCACCACTGTCGCTCCCGCTTTAATAACAGCTTCTACCACACGAGCCAAGTATTCATTATCCGTACGTCCTGCATCTTCCGCATAAAATTCCACATCATCTACATAACGACGTGCATATTTCACAGCAGCCACAGCACGTTCAATAATTTCTTCACGAGTAGAATTGAATTTATATTTGATATGAGAATCTGAAGTTCCAATGCCAGTATGGATACGTTTGTGCTTGGCAAACTTCAATGCGTCAGCAGCTACGTCGATATCTTTTTCAACTGCACGAGTCAGCGCACAAATGGTTGGCCAAGTAACAGCCTTAGAAATTTCAATTACTGAATTGAAATCACCCGGACTTGAAATAGGAAATCCTGCCTCAATCACATCCACTCCCAAAGCTTCCAACTGCTTAGCCACCTGAATCTTTTCCACTGTATTCAACTGACATCCCGGAACCTGTTCGCCATCACGAAGAGTGGTATCAAAAATAAATAATCTGTCACTCATAAATTTCAATTTTATATTTTACCATTATTATATTCATAAAAAAAACCTTTCACACAGGGAAGTGAGAAAGGCTTTCGTATATCATTGTTCACACATACTTTTATGCACAACACTCACTTCCCGCTGACTTTGCCAGTAGAATAATAATGCCGCATAGCAAAATATGTATAAATCCTTGGTTCATTGTTTATCTCTTATTTTATCTAAAACGTTGCAAAGGTAGAGATTATTTTCTAAAAGCAAAATAAAAATGAAAGTTTTTTCATTATATAAACTACGATTTTTTATTTATTCTACTTTTAGAGTAACAGTTTATAGGAATATATATCTACAAGTATCTCTATAGAAGTGTATCTGCAAAGATATAGATCACTTTAGATATAGAGGCAAATTGAATTGACATAAATAAACTCACTTTATGAACATCGTCCCCTACAGAGCAAAACTTCCGGACCTGCCCCTGCCGGAGAAAAGACATGGCGGAGCCTTCCGGAGAGTTCCGTGGGAAAGGTACCCACACCCACGGGAAAAAACGGTAGAGGCCACATTTCATGCGTGCGTATACAAAAAAAGCCTCCGGAACTTCTTCAAGTCCGGAGGCTTCAATCAAAACGGCGGCTACCTACTCTCCCACTGTGACGCAGTACCATCGGCGTGACAAGGCTTAACTTCTCTGTTCGGAATGGGAAGAGGTGGAACCCTTGTGCTATAGCCACCTGAATAAGGTTGACATATTGTTGAGCTGTTATCGTAATTTCATTCTGTAGTAAAAACCAAAGGTATACACCATCCGACATATAAGGAAAGTGAACGGGCAATTAGTAATGCTCGGCTTTGGTATCTCTACCTTTACACCTGCATCCTATCAACGTCGTAGTCTACAACGACCCTGAGAAATCTAATCTTGTGGCCGGCTTCGTACTTAGATGCTTTCAGCACTTATCCGATCCAGACTTAGATACCCGGCAATGCACCTGGCGGCACAACCGGCAAACCAGAGGTCTGTCCAACACGGTCCTCTCGTACTAGTGTCAGAGCCACGCAAATTTCATACGCCCACGATAGATAGAGACCGAACTGTCTCACGACGTTCTGAACCCAGCTCGCGTGCCACTTTAATGGGCGAACAGCCCAACCCTTGGGACCTTCTCCAGCCCCAGGATGTGACGAGCCGACATCGAGGTGCCAAACCACTCCGTCGATATGAGCTCTTGGGAGGGATCAGCCTGTTATCCCCGGAGTACCTTTTATCCTTTGAGCGATGTCCCTTCCATACGGAAACACCGGATCACTATGCTCTAGTTTCCTACCTGATCGACTTGTCAGTCTCCCAGTCAAGCGCCCTTATGCCATTACACTCTAAGGCCGGTTACCAATCGGCCGGAGGGCACCTTTAGAAGCCTCCGTTACGCTTTTGGAGGCGACCACCCCAGTCAAACTACCCACCAATCAATGTCCCCGTATCCACGGGTTAGAATCCAAACAAATAAAGGGTCGTATTTCAACAGCGGCTCCACAAATACTGGCGTACCTGCTTCAAAGCCTCCGACCTATCCTACACATCACGTGCCCAGATTCAATGATAAGCTATAGTAAAGGTTCACGGGGTCTTTTCGTCCCATCGCGGGTAATCGGCATCTTCACCGATACTACAATTTCACTGAGCTCACGGTTGAGACAGCGTCCAGATCATTACACCATTCGTGCAGGTCGGAACTTACCCGACAAGGAATTTCGCTACCTTAGGACCGTTATAGTTACGGCCGCCGTTTACTGGGGCTTCAATTCAATGCTTCTCTTGCGATGACATCTCCTCTTAACCTTCCAGCACCGGGCAGGTGTCAGGCTGTATACGTAATCTTTCAATTTAGCACAGCCCTGTGTTTTTGTTAAACAGTTGCCTGGACCTATTCTCTGCGCCCAACTCTCGTTGGGACCCTTTATCCCGAAGTTACAGGGTCAATTTGCCTAGTTCCTTAACCGTGAATCACTCAAGCGCCTTAGTATATTCAACCCGACTACGTGTGTCCGTTTGCGGTACGGGTACCTTAAAGATTAAGTTTAGCGGATTTTCTTGGGAGTATGCTTACACGCGCTATTACCTTATTCCGAAGAATTTGGTATACTATCAGGTTCGACTCTTATCCCGGATTTGCCTGGGATAATCAACATCTACACCCTTCAACGGACTATTCCGTCAGTCCGCGGCGTTGTCACTCCTCCGTCTCCACGTCACTCCTTAAGGTAGTACAGGAATATTAA
>ERZ779957.577-NODE-577-length-11401-cov-2.19469_pt1 | contig 11401 bp, 7 predicted proteins | sample MGYA00511583_ERZ779957 | MGnify/ENA primary metagenome ERZ779957 (study PRJEB29588, sample SAMEA2146320) | human gut metagenome | biome: human gut; feature: human-associated habitat; material: faeces | place: Denmark | collected 2008/2010 ... | reverse complement strand
AAAAGAGAAATGGTGAGAAGCTGTTAAACATTTTACTTGACAATCCGCTTGTATTCTAAGAAAATAGAAAGGGTATGGATTGGAGAGATAATAATGAATAATAAGAATAATACATCATTTAAGTGGGACAGAATATTCGGAGTGGCTTCATTAGCAGCTATATTAATATTTGCCGTAATGTTATATATTGACTGTGGAGCTTCTATAAGGTCAATTATGAATATAGGAAAGACAACATCAGATGAGGTAACTGATGATGGGCTTTTGCAGAACAATGAGGATAATAGCGAAGAAAGTAATAATAAGACAATTAACTGGTCGTCTAAGGCAATAGTCTGTATAGATGCTCCTCACGGTGGAAGTGATACAGGACAGTACGACGGAACTAACTATGAAAAGACACAGATGTTATCTTTAGCTGACAGCGTTAAGAATGAGCTTGAAAGTGCTGGCGTTACAGTTGTTATGACAAGAACAACTGATACATCGGTGGATTATACCAAGCGTATAGAGATATGCAATAACGCCAAAGCAGCGGCACTTGTGTCATTTCATAGGGATATTACTGATAAGTCAGGAAGCAGTAGGGGAATAAGTGCGTGGATTCATACCTCTTCCCCATCTAACTCTAAAAGCCTTGCGAGTGATATTATGGAAGAGTTAAATGGAGTAGATGTAAGCTTATCGGGAGTGAATACGGGTACTCCTGATAATAAGAGCAAAGATTATTACCTGAACCAGCACAGCAAAGTAGCGAGCTGTATAATAGAGTTAGGCAATATGTACAGCAGTAAGGATAATAAACTTGTAACAACAGATATAGACAATACAGCTAAGCTTATAGCTGATGGAATTATGAAATACTTAGAACAGGCAGGTTATACGAATGGCAGTAATTAATCAGAAGAACATAAGAAATTTTTGTATTATAGCACATATTGACCACGGCAAGTCAACTCTTGCCGACAGAATTATAGAAAAGACAGGACTTCTTACAAGCAGGGAAATGCAGGAGCAGGTTCTTGATAATATGGATATTGAGAGGGAGAGGGGAATTACAATAAAGTCGCAGACAGTAAGAACTGTATACAGGGCTCAGGACGGCGAAGAATATATATTTAACCTTATTGATACTCCAGGTCACGTTGACTTTAACTATGAGGTATCAAGGGCACTTGCGGCTTGTGATGGTGCTGTACTTGTAGTAGATGCGGCACAGGGCATAGAGGCACAGACACTTGCCAATGTATATCTTGCACTTGACCACGACTTAGAGGTATTTCCTGTTATTAATAAGATTGATCTTCCAAGTGCAGAACCAGACAGAGTTAAAGATGAGATTGAGGATATTATCGGAATAGAGGCTCAGGACGCTCCGTTAATTTCAGCGAAAAATGGCATTAATATCGAGGAAGTTCTTGAACAGATAGTAAAGAAAATTCCAGCACCTACAGGTGATGCAGCTAATCCTTTATCTGCACTTATATTTGACTCATTATACGATGCATATAAGGGTGTTATTATATTTGTAAGAATAGTAGAGGGTACTGTAAAGAAGGGTACTAAGATAAGAATGATGGCAACCGGAGCAGTAGAAGAAGTAGTTGAGGTAGGTTACTTCGGAGCTGGTCAGTTCATACCTTGCGATGAATTAAGTGCAGGTATGGTTGGATATATTACAGCAAGTATTAAAAATGTTCAGGATACGAGAGTTGGTGATACTGTTACAGATAATGACAGACCTGTATCAGAGCCGCTTCCAGGTTATAAGAAGGTCAACCCTATGGTGTACTGCGGTCTGTATCCAGCAGACGGTGCAAAATATCAGGATCTAAGAGAAGCATTGGAGAAGCTTCAGCTTAATGATGCTTCACTCCAGTTTGAGCCTGAGACATCTATAGCACTTGGTTTTGGTTTCAGATGTGGTTTCTTAGGGCTTTTGCATCTTGAGATTATACAGGAAAGACTTGAGAGAGAATATAACCTTGACCTTGTAACAACAGCACCGGGAGTTATATATAAAGTCCATAAGACTAATGGTGAAGTTATAGACCTTACTAATCCGTCTAATATGCCTGATCCATCAGAGATAGACTATATGGAAGAACCTATGGTAAGCGCTGAGATTATGGTTACAACCGAATTTGTTGGACCTATTATGAAACTTTGCCAGGAACGCCGTGGTGTATACAACGGTATGGAATATATAGAACAGACAAGAGCACTGCTTAAGTATGACCTTCCGCTTAATGAGATAATATATGACTTCTTTGATGCGTTAAAGTCACGCTCAAGAGGTTACGCTTCATTTGACTATGAAATGAAGGGATATGAGAGGTCTAACCTTGTTAAGCTTGATATTCTTATCAACAAGGAAGAAGTGGATGCACTTTCATTTATTGTATTTGCAGGAAGTGCGGAGGAACGTGGAAGAAAGATGTGCGAGAAGCTTAAGCAGGAAATTCCTAGACAGCAGTTTGAGATTCCTATTCAGGCGGCCATCGGAAGCAGGGTTATAGCAAGGGAAACTGTTAAGGCACTTCGTAAGGATGTACTTGCCAAGTGTTACGGTGGTGATATTTCCCGTAAGAAGAAGCTTCTTGAAAAGCAGAAGGAAGGAAAGAAGAGAATGCGTCAGATTGGTAACGTAGAGATACCACAGAAAGCATTTATGAGTGTATTAAAGTTAGATGAAGAATAATAACGAACTGGGGATATATATACATATCCCCTTTTGTATGCAAAAATGTATATATTGTGATTTCTTATCTGCACCAGCAGATGATAAGACGAAAAGCAGTTATGTTAAAGCTTTAATTAATGAGATAGCATTAAGTGAGGCTGGTCTTGATAAAAATGTAACTTCAATATTTATCGGTGGTGGAACTCCGTCAGCAATAAATGCTGAATATATTAAAGATATATTAGAGGCTGTAAAGCAAAGATATCGTGTTGATGGCAATGCAGAGATAACAATAGAATGTAATCCAGGTACAATAAATAGTGAAAAAGCATACATTTACAGGGAAGCTGGGATTAACAGAATAAGCTTTGGATTGCAGAGCACTGATGATAAAGAGCTTCGTATGCTTGGAAGAATTCATACATTTGAACAGTTTAAGAACAGCCTTGCCATAGCAAGGAATGCAGGCTTTACTAATATCAATATAGACCTTATGTCAGCACTTCCGGGTCAGACCATAGAAAGCTTTACCAGAGTGCTAAAGGAGGCTGTATCACTTAATACAGAGCATATATCTGTATACAGTCTTATAATAGAAGAAGGCACAAGGCTGTATGATAACATAGACAATTATCCGGATATGCCTGATGATGATGACGACAGGAAAATGTATGCACTTACTAAAGAGATATTAGGTCAGGCAGGTTATGAAAGATACGAAATATCCAATTATGCCAAGGCAGGTTATGAATGTAAGCATAATCTTAAATATTGGGATAGAACTGATTATATCGGTTTTGGAATTGGTGCAGCTTCATTATGTAATCATAAAAGGTATACTAACATCAGAGATATTAATAATTATATTAAGGCATTATGTGTGGAATATGCTGATAATAAAGAAAGCAATAAAGAGTGTATTGTGGAAAATATTAAGAATATCCAAGAGACTCTTAAGAATTCTTTAGAAATAAATAATAACTGTCAGGACCTTAAAGAAAATATAGAGGTTCTCACGCTGGAAGATGAGATGGCTGAATATATGTTTCTTGGTTTAAGAAAGTCTGCTGGGATTGATATATGCGATTTTAAAGATATATTTGGAAAAGATATATACAGTGTATATAAAGAGCAGATAAAAGATAATATAGCAAAAGGTCTTTTGTGGCAGAATGGTACAAGAATAGCACTTACAGACAGAGGCATAGATATAAGCAATACTGTTATGTCTGATTTTGTGTAGAAATAAATATGCGTGGTGCTTATCGTCTGGATGGCGGTAAACACCACGCATATTTTATAACTCTGAAAAATTCAGTCAGGTAATTTAATTGACAGTATAGTTATATAATATATTATGCGGTTAATTCCTTAATAAAAGTTCTAGGTGTAATGCCTGTGTAAGCCTTGAATTCCCTCTGGAAATGTGCCTGGTCAGAATATCCGGCATTGGCAATATAATCGCTGTTTTCTTTGTATGGGTCATTTATAATATCAGATATGATTTTCTGAAATCTGATATTCTTGCAGTAATCTTTAGGACCTGCACCATATGCCGATTTGAATAATCTGTTAATGTGCCGTTCAGAGTACCCTGACATTTCGGATAAATCAGATATATGAATATTGCCGGAAGCTTTCTTTATCTCATTAGCCATATGTATGATATTGTCAGGGACAGCTATATATTTCTTGCTGACATTAAGGAAACATATTAAAGCTTCAAGTTGTCCGTCAAAATCTTTGGCTTGGATTAATTCAGATATAAGTCTGTATTCAAAAGACTCTGTGGCAGGTTCGTATTCAAATACCTGATTGGCAATTGAAGCTGGAAGCACGCTGTCATCAACGGATGGTGCAAAATAACAGCCCTTATCCGCAAAACGAATTCCAAAATAATAATCAAAATCTCCAAAAGTATAGTCAAAACGTCTGCTTACTGGTCCAATACAGTAGAAGGAAGAACGGCTGTTATTCTTATTATATCCTATTATCCATTCTGCACTAGAGCATGGAATAAGAGTGGATACTTTCCTACTTGCAGAGCCGGTGGTGTTGTCTATGGCGTATACAAGCATAGTCTGTGGCATGGTTATATATTTGTAATTGATGTGCTGTTTACCATCTGAGCTGTTATATATTGCTGGATTAAATAATAATGGCTGGTGTAAATGGTCTTTCATAAGTACCCTCCTGATTTTATAATTGCATTAATTGGTATTATTATAATATCAGTGTCAAAGTCATTTCACTTCTGATATTATATACATTAAAATAATGTTGATAAGTAGTATAGTTGATTACATTTATAAAATAATAATAAAACAAATATTAAAAAAGTCAATAATATGTCCGATTTTTTCAATACTTATTTGGAAAGATATGTATAATTAAACACATAAATCAAACAGTTGATTGCACAAAGGCGTGTATCCATTATATATGGTTACACGTCTTTTTTTGTTTTATTTAACTATAGGAATAAAGCAGCCGTTTAGTAACAACTGTTATGATACCAGATGAAACCTGATCAACTTCATCAACCACAATAAAAAGTATTTGTCAAGGGTACATAAATAAATATTATGTGCCGGCGCGAACAGGGAGGAAACGAATATGGCAATAGAAGAATTAACAAGCTTGATAAGCGACCAGACATTTGGTATATGGTTTCTTATAGGTGCTGCATTAGTATTCTGGATGCAGGCAGGATTTGCAATGGTTGAGACTGGTTTTACCAGAGCTAAGAACGCAGGTAACATTATTATGAAGAACCTTATGGACTTCTGTATAGGAACAGTAGTATTCATAGTAATAGGTTTCAGTTTATTATTAGGTGAAGATTTATTAGGTTTTATTGGAAAACCTGGATTTGATATTTTTACAGCATATGATAATTTCAATTTTTCAAGTTTCGTATTTAATTTAGTATTCTGTGCAACAACAGCTACTATTGTATCAGGAGCTATGGCAGAGAGAACAAAGTTCCTTTCATATTGTGTATATTCAGGTGTTATATCAGCACTTGTATATCCTATTGAAGCACACTGGATATGGGGCGGCGGCTGGTTAGCACAGTTAGGCTTCCATGATTTCGCAGGTTCCTGCTGTATACATATGGTTGGTGGTATATCAGCTATTATAGGTGCTAAGATATTAGGACCTCGTATTGGTAAATTTGTTAAAGATGAAAATGGTAAGGTAGTTAAGGTTAATGCTTTCCCAGGACATAGTATTCCACTTGGTGCACTTGGTGTATTTATATTATGGTTTGGCTGGTATGGATTTAATGGTGCAGCTTGTACAACAATTGAGGATTTAGGTTCGGTATTCCTTACAACAACAGTTTCACCAGCAATTGCAACTGTAACTTGTATGGTATTTACATGGATTAAGTATGGTAAGCCGGATGTTTCAATGTGTCTTAATGCTTCACTTGCAGGACTTGTAGCTATTACAGCTTCTTGTGATGTAACAGATGCAGCAGGTGCAATAGTAATAGGTATTGTAGCAGGTCTTTTGGTGGTATTTGGTGTATGGCTTCTTGATTATAAGCTTCACATTGATGATCCGGTTGGTGCAGTAGCTGTTCATATGATGAATGGTATATGGGGCACAATCGCAGTTGGTTTATTTGCTACAAGCAAAGCCCCTGGTTATGCAATTGCTATTGAGAGTGGTGCGATTAATGCAGAAGGTTTATTCTACGGTGGCGGATTTACACAGCTTGGACTTCAGTTATTAGGTTTTGTATCAGTAGCAGCATGGGCTGCTGTATGTATGACAATCGTATTCTTTGTAATCAAGGCAACAATTGGACTTAGAGCTACAGAGGAAGAGGAAATAAAGGGTCTTGATATATGTGAGCACGGACTTACAAGTGCATATGCAGGATTTGAACTTGGTACAGCAGGTATGCCAGATATAACATATGAAGATGTTGTATCAGTTGGTTCAGAAAGTATGGAAAATTCAGTTCCAGCTATGATTAAGACATCTGATATTCCAGATGAGAATAAGATTACTAAGGTAGAAATCCTTATGAAGCAGGAGCGTTTCGAAAAGTTAAAGAAGGCTATGAACGACATCGGAGTAACTGGTATGACAGTTACGCAGGTACTTGGCTGTGGCGCTCAGAAGGGTGCTCCAGAGTATTACCGTGGAGTTCAGATGGAAATGCAGCTTCTTCCTAAGGTACAGGTTGAAATGGTTATTTCCAAAGTTCCTGTAATGGATGTTATCAATGCCGCAAGAAAGGTGCTTTACACAGGTCATATCGGTGATGGTAAGATATTCGTATATGATGTGGAAAATGTAGTAAAGGTTCGTACAGGTGAAACAGGATACGATGCACTTCAGGGCGAAGATGACTAATTCCCAATAAATTTGATTTAATATTACCCATAAAGATGTAGACACATTTTGGATATGACTGCTGTTAAGTGGCAGTGCGATATCAATAAAATGTGTCTGCATCTTTTTTGATTTTACAATTATTATAATATGCGTTAGTATGTCTATAATATATTAAAAGACAAAACGATTAAGTAATGTTTGGTATATTAAGCATTTTGTTAATAATAATGTAATTAAACATAAAAGGCAGGAAAGGAATTAAGATATGGAAAGATATGATATAGCTATAATAGGAACAGGTCCAGCGGGTGTGTCAGCGGCAATAACTGCTAAGATAAGAGGCAGGAAAATACTCCTTATAGGTAATAACAAGATTAGTGATAAAGTGTCAAAGGCACATACAATAAAGAATTATCCTGGTTTTATTGATGTTACAGGTAAGGAACTGTCACAGGCATTTAACAATCACCTTAAAAGTCTTTCAATAGATATAACAGAAGATATGGTGAATGCAGTGTATGCAATGGGAAAATATTTTCATATACAGGGCAAAAAGAATAATTATGAGGCACTTACAGTTATACTTGCAACAGGTGTAGATGTTACAAAGCCATATGCAGGTGAATATGAAAATCTTGGACGTGGTGTAAGCTATTGCGCTACCTGTGATGCCGCTTTATATAAAGAAAGAGAAGCGATAGTTATAGGATTTAATGAGGAGGCTTTAAGCGAAGCAGAGTTTCTTGCACAGACGGCTAAGAAGGTGTATTATATGCCTCTTTATAATAAGGATAAAGATATAAATACATTACAGGCAGGCAAAGATTCATTAAAAGATAATATTGATATTATTAAAGGAAAACCGCTGTCAATTGAACGCAGGGGGGATAAAATGGTTCTTATTATGGAGGATAGAGAACTTGCGGCAGACGGAATATTTGTATTAAGGGAGTCGATGAAGCCAGCCCAGTTAGTTCCGGGAATTAAGATAGAAGATAACAAAGTAATTACAGATAAAGGTATGGCGTCTAATATAAAAGGTTTATATGCGGCTGGTGATATAACAGGAGTACCTTATCAGTATGTTAAAGCGGCAGGGGAAGGAAATGTGGCGGCACTATCGGCTGTTGGCTATCTTGCAGCTCTTAGCAGGGCAGGGAAATAAGGAAAGATATAAAATAAAAAAACTATGTATTACATCAGGATTGGATAAGACTGATGTAATACATAGTTTTTTGTTCTAATATTAAATACTGATTGATATTATTTTGGGTTCATATTATTGATTGCTGCTCATTAATTATTAATTCCGTGGTGTACATCAGGGCTTGATGTTGTCAAAGGAAGGAATGTGTATCCGTTAGCAAGTCCCCACTGGATTATGCTCTCAACTGCATCAACGCTGAAGCTCTTAATATCGTGCTGTAATACAACGGATACATTATGGCTCTGGATACCATTGATTACATTCTGGTATACCTCACTTGTGCTTGTTGTTCCACCGGCATCGCCGCTTGATACGTTCCAGTCATAGTATTTATAACCTTGGTCAGTAACATCTTTTGCAAGCTCAGTCATAATTCCTTTGCAGTATTTCTTGCTGACAGAATTAGAACTTCCACCTGGGAAACGTACTAATGTTGGACGGCTTCCAGTCTGCGAATATATAATATCTGACATTTCGTTCAAATCATCAAAATAAGCACCAACACTTGAATAGATCTGCTGGTAATTATGGGAAGCACTGTGTATTGCAACTGTATGTCCTGCAGCGGCTTCCTTCGCAATCATATTCTGATATCCGCTGTTTACATTGGTTACAAAAAATGTAACTTTTATGTTATATTTGGCAAGCACGTCAAGAAGCTGCTGTGTGTAAGCACCAGGACCATCGTCGAATGTAAGGTATACAACCTTTGAACCGGGATTGACAGCGGCAGAGTCAGCCTGCTTTACGGCTTCAACAGTTACAGTTCTGTCAATTGAGTTGGTGTTGCCAAATTTGTCAGTAGCTGTATAAGTTAAAGTATAGTCACCAGAACGGTAATTCTTAACTTCACCAGATACTGTTATGCTGTCAGAAATGTCATTGCCGTGGGAATCTGTGGCAGCAGCACCGGTATCTTTGTATTTAGTTCCGGCTTTAATTGTCACATGGCTGTCACCATTGAGTGTGAGTGAAGGAGCAATTCCGTCATTATATTCAACAGTTCTTGTAACAGTTGTCTTATTGCCAGAGGAGTCGCTGACAGTGTAAGTAACGACATTGTCCTTTTCGTGGCGTGTAACCTTATCGGTAATATCACCATCATAATTGTCAGTGGCTGTAAAACCTTCTTCCTTATAAGCTTCACCTGTCTTAGGGTAATATCCCTCAACTGTGTTAAGTTCTATCACGGGAGCAGCTGTATCAACGACTTTAACTTCTCTTGTCTTAGTCGATGAAAGAAAGCCTTTCTTAGCTTTGTAATGTATATGGTATGTTCCGAGTTTAGAGCAGTCTACTTCGCCGCTTATTGATACATCAACAGATTTATTCTTAAAAGAAAGTGTATTGTATGAAGCAGAAGCTCCTTCCTCTGTATATGTATCACCATATTCTATTGTTTCGTTCTCTTTTCCATTTACAATGATATTGATGTTAAATAAGGAAAAAAATAAAATTATAAGAAGCAATAGTACAACTACAACAGAAGTAATTGCTATTATAAGCTTTTTGTTCTTAAGTTCTTTTGTAATCATAGGTGTTATCTCCTGACTTATTATTCTAACTAGAGCATTATATTCCTTTTTATAGAAAAAATTAACACTTTTTTGAAAAAAATATTAAATTTTTAAAAAGATTTTTTTGGAATGTATTTTAATAATATAGTAAAAATACTTTTGCGTTCTGAATAATCAAATATTACAAAAATAGGTACAATAGATTTTAGATAATGGCTTTACTTTTTTGTCGAATAATACTAATATACATATATAGAGAGATTATTATCTCATATTTCGATTTAGGAGGTTATATAACAATGGCTAGAGAAAAACAGTCAATGGATGGTAATACAGCCGCTGCTCATGTTGCGTATGCATTTACAGAAGTAGCTGGTATCTATCCTATCACTCCTTCCAGCCCAATGGCGGATGTTGTTGACCAGTGGTCAGCAGCAGGAAGAAAGAATATTTTTGGTAACACAGTAAAGGTAACAGAGATGCAGTCTGAAGCAGGTGCTGCTGGTACAGTACATGGTTCACTTGCAGCAGGTGCTCTTACAACAACATTCACAGCTTCACAGGGTCTTTTACTTATGATTCCTAATATGTATAAGATTGCTGCTGAACAGCTTCCTTGTGTATTTGATGTATCAGCTCGTACAGTTGCTACACAGTCACTTAACATTTTCGGTGATCATAGTGATGTTTATGCATGTCGTCAGACAGGTTTTGCTATGCTTGCTGAGACAAACCCACAGGAAGTTATGGACTTAAGCCCAGTTGCACATCTTGCAGCTATTGATGGCAAGGTTCCATTCATCAACTTCTTTGATGGTTTCCGTACATCACACGAGATTCAGAAGATTGAAAAGTGGGATTACGAAGATCTTAAGGAAATGTGCCCAATGGACAAGGTTGAAGAGTTCCGTGCTCATGCACTTAACCCTAACAAGCCAGCTATGCGTGGTTCACATGAAAACGGAGATGTATTCTTCCAGCATCGTGAAGCATGTAACACAGTATATGATGAACTTCCAGAAGTAGTAGAAAAGTACATGAAGAAGGTTAACGAGAAGCTTGGTACTAACTACGACTTATTTAACTACTATGGTGCACCTGATGCAGACAGAGTTATCGTAGCTATGGGTTCTATCAACGACGTTGCAGAAGAAGTTATTGATTACTTAACAGCTAAGGGTGAGAAGGTTGGTCTTGTTAAAGTAAGACTTTACCGTCCATGGTCATCTAAGGCACTCTTAAAGGTTCTTCCTAAGACAGCTAAGAAGGTTGCTGTTCTTGACAGAACTAAGGAACCAGGATCACTTGGTGAGCCACTTTACCTTGATGTTGCTACAACACTTCGTGAAGCAGGTCTTAACGATATCACATTAGTTGGTGGACGTTATGGTTTAGGTTCAAAGGATACTCCTCCTTCATCAGTATTCGCTGTATATAAGGAATTAGAGAAGGATGAGCCAAAGAACAGATTCACAATCGGTATTGTTGATGATGTTACTAACCTTTCACTTCCAGAGGTTAAGCCAGCTCCTATTACTTCAGCTCCTGGTACAGTAGAATGTAAGTTCTGGGGTCTTGGTGGTGATGGTACAGTAGGTGCTAACAAGAACTCTACTAAGATCATCGGTGACCATACAG
>ERZ779957.576-NODE-576-length-11437-cov-1.65173_pt1 | contig 11437 bp, 9 predicted proteins | sample MGYA00511583_ERZ779957 | MGnify/ENA primary metagenome ERZ779957 (study PRJEB29588, sample SAMEA2146320) | human gut metagenome | biome: human gut; feature: human-associated habitat; material: faeces | place: Denmark | collected 2008/2010 ... | reverse complement strand
CTGCCAAAGCGCCAATCGGGATGTAGGAGCAAATCGCGCCCGCCGTCGCGACGAGCAGGCACGTTGATGCGCCGCCCAAGCCCTCGCCCATCACCTGCTCAATGTACTTCGTGAACCACGTCGTCACGCCGTTGTAGGCGATAAACCAGAGCGAAATGGACGCCAGCAGGAAGGTCAATGACCGCTTGACCTCCTTCGGCAGCACTTCGTTGCCCGATTCATCCTTCGCGGCGAGGTTCCAATCCGGGTGCTGCTTCTCCAGCGCGCGGTTCTCTTCGGACAGCCTCTTTTCCTTCACCGTCAGCGCCAGCACAAGCACCGATACTGCCATAATCAGCGACACGATGATAAACAGCGGCTGATAATCCACATGTCCCGCCACCTTGCGCGACGCGGGGTACAGCACTGCCGCCAGCGCCAGATACAGAATGCCGCCGACCGCGCCCATCAGGTTGATGACGGCATTGCCGCGGCTGCGCAGGGGCTTCGGGGTCACATCCGGCATCAGCGCAACTGCCGGGGAGCGGTACACGCCCATCGCAACGAGCAGCAGCGCCAGCGCCGCGATGAACAGCCCCAAAATCAGCGGCGAGGGCGACGCGGCATAGGCGTTGTCCAGCACGGGCAGCAGGTTCATCAGTGCGACCGCCGCCGCTGTGCCGCCGATGATGTAGGGCATCCGGCGGCCGATGCGCGTGTTCGTCTTATCCGACAAAGCGCCGAAGAGCGGCAGCAGGAACAGCGCCAGCACATTATCCGCCGCCATGACCGCGCCCGCAATCGTCTCGTTCAGGTGGAAAGTATCCGTCAGAATCAGCGTCATCACGCTGTCATACATCTGCCAGAAAATGCAGATGGACAAGAACGCCAGACCGACCAGCATGGTACGCTTGGTGTTGAGCTTCACGGCAAATTTCGCCCCTTTATTGAATAATCCGTTCCAGTTTATCACGTTTTGCGCCGAATGTCCATGCGTTCACACAGATTTCGTTCTTCCTTTGCGGAATTCTTACGTTTGCGCATTTTTTCCTTTACGAAACCGATTTTCCGTTGTATAATAAGAAATGGTACTCGATAAAGAGGAGGCGAACGGAGCATGGAGACGGGCAAACGATGCCTGATTGTCGTGGACTACCAGAAGGACTTTGTGGACGGTTCTCTCGGCTTTGAGAAGGCTGTCACGCTTGACCACGGGATTGCTGAGAAAATCCGCCTGTATCACAGCCGCGGCGACGACGTGATGTTCACGCTGGATACGCACAATGACGACTACCCGACCACGCAGGAGGGGAAAAATCTCCCCGTGCCGCACTGCATCGCCGGAACGCCTGGACACCGCCTGTTCGGGGAAACAGCGGCGTGCCGCCAAAAGCAGGACATGGTGTTCTTCAAGCCGTCTTTCGGCTCAATGGAGATGATCTGCTACCTGCGCACGCACCCGTATCAGGAAATCGAGCTGGTCGGCGTGGTCACGAACATCTGCGTGATTTCAAACGCCGTGCTGTGCAAGGCAGCGCTGCCGGAAGCGCGCGTGTCCGTGGATGCGTCGCTTTGCGCGTCCAATGACGAGGCGCTGCACGAAAAGGCGCTCGATGTGATGCGCGGATTGCAAATCAATGTGACAAATTTCGACAAATAAGATAGAACAGGATGGGCAAAGCAATGGCAAATCGACCGCAGGAAAACCCGACGATGCTCTGTGATTTCTATGAACTCACGATGGGCAACGGCTACTACCGCAACGGCTTCTACAAGCGCAATGTGTATTTCGACGTGTTCTTCCGCAACGTGCCTGACGGCGGCGGTTTCGCGATTGCCGCGGGGCTGGAGCAGATTGTCGAGTACATCCAGCAGCTGCATTTCTCTGATGACGATATTGCTTATCTGCGCGGCAAGGGGATCTTCGACGAGGGCTTCCTCACTTACCTCAAGAATTTCAAGTTCCACGGCGACATTTACGCCGTCCCGGAAGGCACGCCCGTGTTCCCCGGCGAACCGCTGCTGACCGTCCGCGCGCCCGCGATTGAGGCGCAGCTGATTGAAACGTATCTGCTGCTGGAGATTAACCACCAGTCGCTGATTGCAACGAAGGCGAACCGCATCGTCCGCGCGGCGCAGGGACGCGCTGTGCTGGAATTCGGCTCCCGTCGCGCACAGGGCGCGGATGGCGCAGTCATTGGCGCGCGCGCGGCGTACATCGGCGGCGTGGCAGGCACGGCGTGCACGCTGACGGACGTGCTCTACGGCGTTCCGGCGGGCGGCACGATGGCGCACTCGTGGGTGCAGATGTTCCCGACGGAATACGACGCCTTCAAGACCTACTGCGAGCTGTACCCCGACAACGCGACGCTGCTGGTTGACACCTACAACACGCTCAAATCCGGCGTACCGAACGCTATCCGCGCGTTCAAGGAGATTCTGCTGCCGCGCGGCATCACCAATTTCGCCATCCGTCTGGACTCCGGCGACATTTCGTATTTGTCCAAGAAGGCACGCAAGATGCTTGACGAGGCAGGTCTGCCGAACTGCAAAATTACCGCGTCAAACTCGCTGGACGAATACCTTATCCGCGACCTGATGATGCAGGGTGCGCAGGTGGACACCTTCGGCGTGGGCGAACGGCTGATTACGAGCAAATCCAACCCCGTTTTCGGCGGTGTGTACAAGCTGGCGGCGATTGAGGATGACGAGGGCAACATCATCCCGAAAATCAAGGTCAGCGAGAACACAGCAAAGATTACCAACCCGCACTTCAAGCGCCTGTACCGCCTCTACGACCGCGAAAGCGGCGAGGCGATTGCCGACGAGCTGACCCTGCGCGACGAGGTTATTGACCCGACGAAGCCGCACGTCATCTTCGACCCGAACGCGACGTGGAAAACCAAGGAACTGACCGACTTCACCGTGCGCGAACTGCAAGTGCCGATTTTCCAGAACGGTGAACTCGTCTACGAGCTGCCCGAACTGAACGACATCAAGGCATACTGCCGCCAGCAGATTCACACGCTGTGGGACGAAGTGAAGCGCTTCGAGAACCCCCACACCTACTACGTTGACCTCTCCCAGAAGCTTTGGGACGTCAAGCGCGGACTGCTGGAAGCCGCAAAATGCTAATTTTCCCCTTCGTATCGCGATAAGGAGGCGTTTTCCATGCGCGTAAAGCAGCAGAATCACCGACTCATCATCCACGATGGCAGAAGCGAATGCTGGATTGACCCTTGGGGCAAGGACAGTCTGCGCGTGCGCATGAGCGCCGAGCCGGGCATGGACGACCACGGCTGGGCGCTGACCGAACCGGTTGAAGCGACGGACGTCGTCATCCGCAGCGAAGTCATCGACACGACCGACCCGTGGTACAAGGGCGATGAGTGGGCGAAGTACCACCAAACCGGCACGGAATGGACGCTGACGAACGGCAAAATCACCGCGAAAATCTCCACCGAGGGGTGGATTACGTTCCTGAACCAGCGCGGCGAGGTGCTGACAGCAGAATATTGGCGCAACCGTGACCGCATCAACCGCTACTGCGTCCCGCTGCGCGTTCCGGCGCGTGAACTCAAGCCCATCCCCGGCGGCACGGATTTCTCCCTCACCGCGCGCTTCGAGGCGTATGACGACGAGATGATTTTCGGCATGGGGCAGTATCAGGATCGCCATTTGAACAAGAAAGGCTCTGTGCTGGAGCTGGCGCACCGCAATTCGCAATCAAGCGTGCCGTTCTTCGTGTCCAGCCGCGGCTATGGCTTCCTGTGGAACAATCCGGCAATCGGCACGGCGGCGTTCGGCACGAATGTGACGGAGTGGTCGGCAAAATCCACCAAAAAGCTGGATTATTTCATCACGGCGGGCGATACCCCGGCGGACATCGAAGCGAACTACACCGCCGCGACTGGGCGCACCCCTATGATGCCCGAATACGGCATGGGCTACTGGCAGTGCAAGCTGCGCTACCGGACGCAGGAGGAACTGCTGTCTATCGCGCGCGAAATGAAGCGCCGCGGGCTGCCGCTGGATGCCATCGTCGTCGACTTCTTCCACTGGACACGGCAAGGTGATTTCCGCTTTGAGCCGCGGGACTGGCCGAATCCGCAGGCGATGGTGGACGAATTGAAAGCAATGGGCGTGGAGACGGTTGTATCCGTCTGGCCGACCATCGACGAAAAGAGCGTCAACTTCGGCGAAATGGCAGAGCGCGGCTTGCTGGTGACGGCTGACCGCGGCAACGCGATTGCCATGACGTGGATGGGCAACACGTTCTTCTTCGACGCGACGAACCCGGAAGCGCAGGCATTCGTCTGGGAGCAGTGCAAGAAGAACTACTACCAGTATGGCATCCGCTGCTTCTGGCTGGACGAGTCCGAGCCGGAATACGGGCCGTATGACTTTGACAACTACCGCTATTACGCCGGCCCTGCCCTGCAGTGCACGAACACCTACCCCGTCGGCTACGCAAAGTGCTTCTTCGATGGACTGCGCGAAGCGGGCGAAACGGAGATTCTGTCGCTTGTGCGCTGCGCATGGGCGGGCAGCCAGAAATACGCCGTTCTCACTTGGTCGGGCGACATTTCCTCCACCTTCCGCGCGATGCGGGAGCAGCTGCAAGCGGGTCTGAGCATGGGCATGGCAGGCATTCCGTGGTGGACGAGCGACATTGGCGGCTTCCTCGGCGGTCAGGTGGATGACCCGGCTTTCCGCGAGCTGCTGGTGCGCTGGTTCCAGTGGGCGTGCTTCTGCCCGGTATTCCGGATGCACGGTGAGCGCAGCCCGTGGTACGAGCGCGATCAGGAGTACATCGGCGACGTGCGCCAGCTGACAAGCGGTCATGACAACGAAGTTTGGTCGTTTGGCGACGAGGTGTATGATATTCTGCGGAAGTACCTGTTCGTGCGTGAGCGGATGCGCCCGTACATCCGCGAGGTGATGCGCGCCGCCCACGAACACGGCGACCCAGTCATGCGTCCCCTGTTCTACGGCTTCCCGGCGGATAAAGCCGCGTGGTCTGTGGAGGATGAGTACCTCTTCGGCGCGGACGTGCTGGTTGCCCCGGTGCTGGAAGCGGGCGCAAGGGTGCGCGACGTGTATCTGCCCGCAGGGGCTGACTGGGTGGATGCCGCGACGGGCGCGGAATACACCGGCGGACAGACCGTGCGCATGGACGCGCCGCTGGACACCATGCCCGTGCTGATTCGGAAGGGCAGCGGGGTTAAGGTGTATTCGGACGACTGATTATTGATATATGAAAGCGGCGTATGTGCGGATAAATGCACATGCGCCGCTGTTTATTTGGTTGCTGCTGAATCCACTGTCTCTGCATCTCGTCGAGCTTGCTCAGCGCCTCTTCCTTCGTCAGGTCTTGGTGGAAATACGCCATCAGGACATCCGTCGCGCTCTCCTCGCCCCAGAACATGCCGGAGATGATTGCCCCGGTATGCAAGTCGAAGTGTGGCAGCATCTCGCGGTAGGCTTGCAGTTCTTCCTCCGTCACGCCCGGATTCACCAACCCGTCGGTATCCTCGAACAGCTCGAAGTTCGACTTGTCGCCAATGTCGGATTCCGCCACAGCTTCGATAAACGCGTTCGCCAGCGCCTGATGTTCGCTGTCCGCGCGGATGACAAGCATCTGCAAGTAGGTGATGATGCACGGTTCGCCCTCCGCATCGAATGCGGGCGGCAGGATGTACTGCTCGTTTTCCTCAAAGCCGATGACGACCGGTGTGAAGCCAGCATTTGTATACAGACTGCCTGACTTTTCGCCCCATGCGGCGGCATTCCACGGTTTTTTCTCCGCTTCGTTCATCTGAAAATCCGCCACGCGCAGAAAGTCCAAGCTGTCCAGCATATCCGCAAAATCTGAAGTGCTGAAATCACGGTACGTCCCCCGCGTGCCGTCCGTCTGATAGTACTCGCACAGGTACGCAATCACCAGCTCATCCAGCGTGTATTCCAGCAGCGTTTCCGGCACATTCTGGTCGGTAAAGCTGCTGTCACTGCCGACGGTGATGGACGTGTCGTACCACTTGCGCATCTGCTCGATGTACTCGCTCATCGTCGTCGGCACTTCGCCGAGGAAGCTGGCGTACATCCGCAGAAGCTCCGTGTTCACCGTGCGCGTGTTCGCAAGCACTGCGCGCGGATAGGCGTACACCTGCTGCTGATAGGTCACATAATCGCGGAAAGGCGTGTACATCTTCGCCATGTTCGCAAGCAGGGTTTCGGAGGACAGCGGCGCAATCAGCCCCTGATGCACCAAGCGGTCTAAATTGGTGAAATTGCTCACCGTCAGGAACACGTCAACGTTCGTGCCGTTTTCCAGCGCATCGTCCATTTGCTCGGTTGTCATGATTTCAAAGCGCACTTCCACGCCCGGATGCTGTTCGCTGAAGCGGTCAGCGGCTTTTTGCATCCACCACACATCGTGCTCTTCACAGGCGACTGTCAGGACGGTGGATTCCGGCGTTTCCGCAAAGGCGGCGTACACCGGGTTCAGCAGGATCATCACCAGCAGAATCGGCAGAAACCATCGTTTCATGTTCATTCCTCGCATTTCTCGTCGTGTCGTACTGCGCTTATGCTGCGTTCATGGGCGTGTGCAACGGATTCACCTCTTTCGGACGATGTTTGTCCAAAGCGGCTTTCATGTTTCCATTTTCACCATAACATAAGTTGTTTCATTTGTCAAGTATTTTTTGTTTTGTCATTGGAAAAAAACAGCAATTATTCTTTCCACCGATACACTCTCTTCCGCCCCGCCGCGTCCACCGTCGATACGGCGATGTCCCCGCACCCTTCTGGCAGGACGCAGAACCACGGCAGTTCCGGCTGTTTCCGGCTTCGGCGGAAGCGCTGCATCACTTGCAGCCCCTCCGGCGTGATTTTGCCCACGCTCCAGCTTTCCAGCGTGTCCAGCTGCTGCTCGGTCTTCGGGAAGGACGGGTGCGCGGCGTGAAAGCCCGTCAGCAGCAGCATCCCACCGTGGCCGTTGTACTCCCCTTCCAGCGGCGTTTCGTCCATCGTGCAGGGGCAGTCAATCGTCAGGTCGCTGCACTCCAAGCGGCTCGCTGTGGTCAGAATCGCCTCCGGGCTTTTGTCCACGCCGACAAAGCGGCAGCCCAGTGACTGCGCGGCTTCCATCGCTGTGCCGCTTCCGCAGCACAAATCCGCCACCATGTCCCCTTCGCGCACGACGGGCAGCAGCAGGCGCTCCAGCAGCTTCAGCGGCTTCTGCGTCGGATGACCCGTGCGCTCCGGGTCTTTCTGCTGCAAGTGGCTGATGTCGCTCCACACGTCGCCCGGATACACCGGTGCATCGTCGTAGTAGCGGTAGACCTTGCCGCCGGTGGTGATTTGGCTGTAACTCCGCCCGTTCTCGTCCACGCAGCGGCGCATGTGGTTCTTGCGGTGCTCCGCGCGCGCCAGCGGAACGCGCCGCAAGTCGAAGTGGTAGTCCTTCGAGCGCGCGTAAAGCAGGATGGTATCGTGCTTGCGGCTGAAGTATTTCTTCGCGCGCCCGCCGCTCTCGTAGCTCCAGACGATTTCGTTCAGGAACATATCCTCCCCGAAGATCTCGTCGCACAGCAAGCGGGCATACGCACTCGTCCGCCAGTCCAGATGCAGATACAGCACGCCCGTCGGTTTCAAGAGGGTTTTCGCGCACTCAATCAGCGAGCGCAGCAGTTCCAGATATTCCTTCGTGTCGGCAAAGCGGTCGATATACGCCGGATATTCAGGCATCGGGCGACCCGTTTTCCAGCCGGACGTGCCGAAGCGGCGGCGGCGCGTGAACGTCTCCCCCGTCATGAACGGCGGATCAATATACACCGCCTGCACCTGCCCCGCCAGCGTTGACAGCGCGGGCTGCTGCTGGTAAACATCCCCGCACAGGAGCAGATTTTGCCCCGACCCGGTGATTTCCCGCGAGATTTCTACCGCCTCAAACATGTTCCTTCCTCCCGCGATACTGCGCCCGAAGCGCCTTTAATTCGTCCTGCATGTCCGTCAAACGCCGCAAATGCGCCGCCTGCTGATCGTCCTGCGCAAGCAGATTCGCCGCCTGACGCACTGCCGCGACAAAATCCTGCGAAAGGGCGCTTTTCCCCTGCCGTGCCAGCGGGCAGACCGCTTGCGCCGCCGCATCCGTCGCAATTTTCACGCCGTCAGGGCGCAGGAGCATCACCAGCGGAAACATTCGGCACGCCAGCGGACGATTCGCGCGGCTGCAGCGCCCCTCGCAGACGAGAATCTTCCCGTGCGGCGAATCCACGAGCGTAAAGCCTTCTTCGCCGCGATACATTTCCGCCTCGCCCGGAAACAGCAGCATCCCCGTCTCCTCGCCGGGATGCGTTTGGCAGCACGCGCCGCCGCATACCAGCCCACAGTCCGTTTGCAGCGGGGTAATCTCTTCCAGCAGCTTTCGCGCCGCCACGAGCGATTCGGGAAGCATTCTCTTATCCTCCTGATGATTCTTGTTCTTATTTTACAACATTCTGCCCATTCTGCATAGCCCCTTGCAAACTTTTATCCCCCCAAAAAGACAAAATGCCCGCTGATTTTCACCAGCGGACACCGTGGATTTTGCAATTATGCTTCCGGCGTCGCCACAAGGAAGCAGTAGTCATTCAGTTCTCCAGACTCTTCGGAGAAGAAGTTGTAGAACGTGAAGTTGTACAGGAAGCGCTCGGCGCCATACACGCCATAGCCATCCTGATTGTGGTCGGTGGTGTCGTAGGGGTCGGCGACGATAATCACGTCATCCTGCGTGGTTTCCGTGCCCATCGTGTCGTAGCCGATAATGACCTGCCAGTGGCCGCCCCAGTCGTTCCAGCCAATCATGATGGGGTTGCCCGCCGCCAGCTGCTGCTGGATGTACTCGAAGGTGAAGATATCCGCAACTTCCTCGCCCGCGTCGATGGCGGAGTAGCAGTTGAAGCCGCCCACGCCGTTAAAGATATCCACCATTTGGCTCATGCTGGTCGCGCCGGGCTTGTCGCCAATCGTGCCACGCAGCTGCGCCAAGGTCTGCTCGTTGTAGTCGCCGAGCTTGCCGTACCAGTTCATCACCATCAGGGCGCTGACAACGCCGCAAGACCATTCGCTCGTCTGCTGCATGGTCTGGAAATGGGAAAGGATGGTCAGCGTGTCGGTCGAGGTCATGTTGTAGAAGTCCAGACGGCTGAAGTACGGGCTGTCCACATGGTCGCCCGCGCGTTCAACGCTGTCCGCGCCGCCTTCCGGGCTGAGATCCACCGCGTAGGGAATCTTCATCTCGTCGGAGTAGTTGCCGTGCGTTTCGTCCGCCAGCGCCGCGACGCTCAGGAGCATCGCCAGAGACAGGAGCAGGGAAAGGAACTTCTTCATGGGGGTCGTCCTCCTAATAAGTATTTCGTCGCAGGCTGGCTGGGTAAAGTAATGACAAAAATGGGTACGAAAAAAGGTGATGTTTGCACAGCACACACCACCCCGAAAGCATCTTTTCAGAAAGCGTTCGGAGATAAGGATAGGTTGTCAGAGTCAGCAGCAATTCCTTGCGGGACTGCCTCAAGTAAAGACTTACTTTTACTACTCTTATTGACCATTTCACAAGTTGCTGCGCGTCGTGACGCACAAGGGAAACCCGGTGAAACTGAGCTTTGAACTCATACGGCTTCCAAATGGAGCGAACCCGCATGGGGAAACCGTATAATCAATGAGATGCAGCGAAAGCTGCGTGCGAGTTTATACCCCGCATCGGCATTTGACCCGGCTGTCCGTTCGGCCTTGCGCCCCTTGCGGGACGGGTCAGTGTCTTTTACCCGGAATGACTCTAACTCATTCCTTATCTGCGACGGGGTTGATTATACCGAAAGTTACCCAGCTTGTCAATACTTCCAGAAATATTTTTGTCGTTATTTGAACGTAATTGTCGCGGTGAGGATTTCCTTCTGCCACTGCGTCGCCTTGCCATCCTTGCCGAACACGCCGAGGCGGCATTCCATCTGCACTTCGCAGGATTTCAGATGGCTCGTGTCCGCCTCGGTCAAATCCACCTGAAAGCCTGCCGACACCGTGCCGTCCGGATTCTGCGTCAGGAAGGCACCGATAAGCGGTGTGTCCGTTGTCTGACCGTTGACTTTCAGGAATTGCAGGGTTGGCGCAGCTTCCATGCCAATAGGCACGAGCGTCTTGCCGTTCTGTTCCGCCCATTCCGCCCACGAAATGCCGCTGGGGTCGAGTTTTGCGTCGACTGGGGTCGTTAAACGCACTTCATGCTCCATGTCAGCTTCCACCGCGACCAGCTGCACACTTTCATCCGCGGAAATGACGGCAGACGCGAACAGCTGCCCGGTTTCCGGGGAGTAGATCCTGCACCGTGAAGGTCACGCCGCCGATGGTCAGGCTGTCGCCCGAAGTACCTGCCTCGCCCGTCAGCAGGCCCAAGCGGTCATCCGCTTCGTTCTCGATGGGATGCCCCGCGTTCCAGACCAGTTCCGTGTGCGTGACGACCGCTGCATACGCCGTCGTCAGCACCAGCACAAGCGCCGCCGCCAGCACCATCGCGCGCCGCGGGAACGCCACATGCCGGCTCTCCTCGCCCTTTGGAAGCGACGATGCAACCCGCTGCCGGAAGCTATCCGGCGTGTCGCCATAGGCGCGCTGCCATTTTTCCTGCTTCGTTTTATTCATCTTCCACCAGCTCCTTCAACTCGTCGGACTGCCGCAGCTTCTCTCTGCCGCGGTGCAGTCGGCTCTTGACTGCGCTCTCCCGTATGCGCAGCGTGCGGGCAATGGTGCGAATGTCCATGCCCTCCATGTAGTGCAGGACAATCGGCATGCGCAGTGTGTCCGGCAGCGCGATCAGGGCGCGGCACAGCATCTCGTCCGCATTCTGTGCTTCCCATTGCGCCGGCTGATTTTCCCCGACTTCCGCCATCGGGATGATTCGGCGGCTTCGGCGCATGATGGCATAGCACTCATTGATGAGGATGCGCGTCAGCCACGTTTCCATGTACTGCTCCTGCCGCAGCAGGAAACGCCCGCGCCACGCCTTTTCCAGCGCGGACTGCACGGCATCTTCGCGGTCAGCCTCGCAGCACAGCAGCGTGCAGGAAACGCGGTAGAGCCTGTCCTGCATCGTCAGCACGCGCTGGGTGAATTCCGTCTGTGTCACTGCGCTTTCCCTCCTTTCCGCCTGTTAGATGGGGAAGAACGCAAAAAGTTGCGGGGGAAGATGAATTTTTTTCTTGCTGATGGGCAGCGCCCCTTGTGTTCCCCCATCAGCACGCGGACATTGTATGCAGTCGTCACCAGCTGAATCGCGCGGAAGGGTCAAGGGAGGAACTCCCTTGCGGGGTCAAGGGGCAGCGCCCCTTGGGTTCCCCTATAAACACGCGGGCACTGCATGAATGTGTCACCAACCCAATCGCGCGAAAGGGTCAAGGGACGAAGTCCCTTGCGGGGTCAA
>ERZ779957.574-NODE-574-length-11455-cov-2.02228_pt1 | contig 11455 bp, 11 predicted proteins | sample MGYA00511583_ERZ779957 | MGnify/ENA primary metagenome ERZ779957 (study PRJEB29588, sample SAMEA2146320) | human gut metagenome | biome: human gut; feature: human-associated habitat; material: faeces | place: Denmark | collected 2008/2010 ... | reverse complement strand
TTAAGTCTTGCTGCAAGTGACGCTGTAAAACCTGCCGGCATATGCTGAACAAGAACTACCCCTGCATCAAGCTTTGCCGGAAGCATAGGTATAACCTGCTGCAATGATTTAGGGCCTCCTGTTGAACAAGCAAGTGCGACAATCTTCTTCTTTCCAGTCTTAACACTTGTAAACATACTTCCATCAACCTTCTTGGCTGGTGTATGTACAACTGTTCTTACTGGTGCTGGAGTAATACCTGTACTTCTTGTTCTTTCTGTACGGGCTATGACCGATGTTAAAGTTCTGCCGCTCTTTAAGTCTTTCTTTACCGGAGCTATTGTCTTTGACATTGATGTACGTCTTATAGATGCCTTGGAATTAGTTGCAACATTGAGCATCTCGAATATTCTATTCTTGAATTCAACGCTCTTAGTTTCAAGATAATTCTCAGGCTTAGTGACAAAATCAAATGCTCCATATTCAAGAGCCTGGATAGTCTCTTTAGCACCTTCCCTGGCAACAGTACTTACTACAATTACAGTCTGTTCAATATGATCCTTCTGTAATCTTTGCAGGAGTTCCAATCCATTTAGCTTTGGCATATTGATATCAAGAATGACTGCACTGTATTCGTAAGGATTAGAAACAATCATATCTAATCCCTCAAGTCCATCCTTGGCAATAGCCGCCACTTCGTATTGCTTTCGTTGATTATATCAGATATTACCCTTCTCATAAGTGCAGAGTCATCTATAACCAATATTTTTTTAGCCATTACTACTCAACTCCTTTTTTAAGATATTTCTTTGCTGTCCAAATATATATTTAATAATCTCCTCTCTGTCGAGTCTGTCAATATCGACAAATTGAAGTCTATTAGCAAATAATGTTCCATCATTATCATTAGCTCTTGATTCTACAACCTTGCCAATAATGCTTTTATGGGATATTGAACCATCAATATCTAAGTCAAAATCTAACATCATATAATCATCCTTCTGATATTTCTTCTTTGACTGAAGTCTTATTCCACCACCGCTTATATCAACAATCTTGCAGTTATCTATATCTTCCTGTTCTTTGCATGCAGTCTTTTCTTCTGACTTTGTATTTGTGACAGCTTCTTCATCTGCTTTTACATTGAGCGTTATAACCTTTTTCACACTCACCGGAAGAACACAACTGAGTCTGAAATATTCTCTTCTCTGGAACTTAAGAAGTTCTGAATCTAGCTGTATCGTAACTGTATGGATATTGTTATCCCTGCCTCTGTCAATTGCAGTGCAGTCAGCTCTGAATATCTTAGTTCCTACATAGAAATATGCATCAAATCTTTTCCCTGCCTCAAGTGGCACAATACGTCCTTCATATATTGGCATAGCACACACAATGCTGTCATCATTAAAATCTAATATCTGGCTTGCATATACTATTCTTTCTTCGTTATTTCTTAGTGACTTCTTTGACACTAATTCCATTCTGCTTCCTATTACAAGTGGTTTGAACATTACTGACACCTCCATACACATAGATTATCACTTTACAAGGTAATTACATCTTGCGTGAAAATACATTTTTAAAATAACTTCTAATTCCCTTTTTATGCATTGGAGCATCCCATTCATTTCCTAACAATTCCTCAGCTATATACCTAAAATGCCTGGCTGCAAAAGAATTAGGGTATACTATTGTAACAGGCTTCTGCTTCATAACTGCCTTCCTTACAGTTGAATCCTGCGGAACACTTCCAAGATATTCCATATTAATCCCTAGGAACTGTGTTACAACTGCATTAAGCTTGTCATAAAGATTCTTTCCTTCACTCTCTGAATCAACTCTGTTAGCTACCATTCTTATTGTACACTCTTCGCTCTTGTAATTCTCATTCATACTGAGTGCTTTAAGAAGTGCATATGAATCGGTTACAGATGTCGGTTCAGGTGTAGTAACTATGATTGTCTCAGGACTTGATAACAGGAATTCCATAACACTAGGTGATATTCCAGCTCCTGTATCTATTATTATTATATCTGCCAGTGCCTCAAGGTCCGACAGCTTATTAACCAGTCTTTTAATCTGTTCCTGGTCAAGATTAACAAGATTAGCTATCCCAGAACCTCCAGAAATAAATCCAACTCCCTCTGGTCCTTCTGTTATAATATCTTTAATCTCCTTGCCCTTAAACATAAGGTCGCTTAAGTTATATTCTGGTATAACACCGAACATAACTTCAACATTAGCCAGACCAAAATCTGCATCAAGTATTATTACTTTCTTGCCCATTCTTGTAAATTCAAGTGCAAGATTGACCGAAAGATTAGACTTGCCAACACCTCCCTTTCCGCTTGTTACAGCGATAACTCTGGCATTGGTAATGCTGTTCTGATTTTGTTGTCTAATTATATTACGCAGATTTTCTGCCTGATCCATCATCATTCGCCGCCTCCTAAAAGCTGTTTGGCAATCCACTGCTCATTGATTACTTCAATGTCATTAGGAACATTCTGTCCTGATGTCGTATAAGCAAGTGGTCTGTCTGTCAACATTCTCAGATTAAGGATGTTGCCAAGTGAACAAGTTTCATCTAATTTAGTAAAAATAATTGACCAGTCTACATCATCATATTTGTCCGCTATACTCTTAAGATCTTTATATTTAGTTGTTACACTTAATGTAAGATAGCTTTCAAAATCAAACTCATCTTTTCTTTGGACAACCTGCTCTATAAATGACTTTAATTCATCCATCTGGTCGTCTGCTTTATGCGAACGTCCTGCTGTATCAATAAGTATTAAGTCATAATCCTTATAATCTGTAAGGCTCTTATCCATATCCTCAACAGAATCTATAATAGAAGCATATGTATTAAGCTGCTCTACAGCCGCTATTCTATATGTATCTGCTGTAATAAATGCAACTTTTGCCTCATGCTCTAACTTAAAGCTTGAAGCTATCTTGGCAATTGTAGTAGTCTTTCCTACTCCTGTAGGTCCTATGAAGAATACGACCTTCGCCTTATCTGATAATGTAATAGCCCTAGGCTTTCCAAGCTTTAATATAATCTTCTGGTATACAGCAGAAAGAATACTGTCTATGTTAGACTCTTTCTTTAATGAGTTCTCAATCTCACCAATAATTTCATCTGCATATCTGCTGTCAACTTCATTATCAATAAGCTTCTTATAGATTAACTGTAATGATTTGTAGTTAGCATTTTCTCTCTGCTTAACCTGCTGTCTTTCAGTATTATCAGATGATGCAGTCTTAATATCTGTATCATCATTATACATGCTTCTTACGCTGCCTGCCACCCCTGAATAAGGATTAGACACAGTTCCCTGCACATCAGCCGGCTTATTCAAACTCTGGTTCTGTAAAAGATCATGCAGCGAATCAAGCTTCTGCTCTATCGCAGAAGCCGTCGAAGATGACGACAGATTAACTGAATCATCAGCCACAAGATTAATTGATGGAAGGCTTCCTGTTGAAACCATACTTCTGTTAATCATCTGTTCTTTATTCATTGTATTATCAAATGATGGTCTTGACTTGTTAATTCCATCAACAAAATCTTTTTCCTCAAGAGCTGCCGTAACTTCTACAGCATCTTTCTTAAAAAGCTTTGCAAAGCCTCTCTGCTTAATTGTCTTAACATTAAGCACAACTGCTGTGCTTCCTAATTCTTCCTGAGCTTTTATTATTGCCTCTCTTTCTGTAGGCGCTTGAAATTTCTTAACTATCATTATGCTGTCACCATCCCAACTGACTGTAATTCAACATTTGATTCCACTTCATTATATGAAATCACAATTATATCTTTATAGTAATCAGATGCTAACTTCTTAAAATACAATCTGACTATAGGCGAAGTTATAACAATCGGATTCTTTCCCATATCTTCAAGCTTCTTTAATTCTTCACCTAAAGAATCCATAATAGCTTTAGTACGGGCAGGGTCAAGTGACAGATAAGCTCCCTGTTCTGTATTCTTAACAGCCGCCATAATCTCCTGTTCAACCTTAGGGTCAAGAGTAATAACATTAGTAACCTCGTTAGGTGGAAAATACTTGCCAGAAATAGCACGCTTAAGGCTCTGTCTTACATATTCAGTTAATATATCTGTATCTCTTGTGACTGCCGCGTGATCAGCAAGTGTTTCAAATATAGTTACAAGATCCCTGATTGATATGCCTTCTGATAAAAGGTTCTGTAACACTTTCTGTATCTCACCAATACCGATAAGCTTAGGTACAAGCTCATCAATAAGTGCCTGGTTATTATCTTTAATATTGTTAATAAGATTCTGAACATCCTGTCTTGTAAGAAGTTCTGCAATATGCTGTCTTATTACTTCAGTAAGGTGTGTAGCCATTATTGATGGTGGGTCAACAACTGTATATCCCATAGATTCTGCTCTTTCTCTCTGGCTTTCAGTAATCCATATAGCTGGAAGATGGAAAGATGGTTCAAATGTTGGAATACCTGTTATCTCTTCTTCTACATAACCCGGGTTCATCGCCATATAATGGTCAAAAAGTATCTCGCCCTCACTTACCTGTATGCCTTTAATCTTAATTACATACTGGTTAGGATTAAGCTGTATATTATCTCTTAATCTGATAATTGGTACTACCGCACCAAGTTCAAGAGCTATCTGTCGTCTAATCATTACAACTCGGTCAAGAAGATCGCCCCCCTGATTAACATCGGCTAAAGGTATAATACCATAACCAAACTCTAATTCGATTGGGTCTACATTAAGCAAAGAAACAACATTTTCCGGCTTTCTGATTTCCTGAGCCTCATTTTCTTCTGCCTCTGCCATCTCCTCGATAGTTGCCTCGCCTGTCTTATCCTTTAACTTTCTTCCATAGATAATAAGAGCTACACCAAGTGGCACGAATATGTAAAATGGAAGTGGTGTTCCTACACCTAATAATATAAGTGCTGCACCTACCATAATAAGGACCCTGTCCATTGAGAACAATTGTCCAACCATCTCGTCACCAAGTTCACCCTCGCTTGATGCCTTAGTAACTAATATACCTGTTGACAAAGATATAAGAAGTGAAGGTATCTGTGAGCAAAGACCATCACCAATTGTAAGGATTGAATATGTAGAAAGTGCATCATTAATGGACATTCCATTATAGAGCATACCCATTGCAATACCACCAACAAGGTTGATTGCTGTGATAATAAGACCTGCTGTTGCATCTCCCTTAACGTACTTGGTAGCACCATCCATAGAACCAAAGAAGCTGTTCTCCTGCTGTAACTTCTTTCTTCTTTCTGCTGCTTCCTTATCAGTAATAGCACCTGTATTAAGATCTGAATCGATAGCCATCTGCTTACCAGCCATAGCATCAAGAGTAAATCTTGCTGTTACTTCTGATACTCTCTCAGAACCTTTATTGATAACTATAAACTGTACAATAATCAATACTATGAATATGATGGTACCAATTACAAGATTACCACCACCTACGAATTGTCCAAACACAGAAACCACGTGACCTGCATAACCATCTCTTAATATCATCTTAGTTGATGATACGTTAAGAGAAATTCTAAAAATTGTTGTAAATAAGAGCATTGTTGGGAATGATGCCATATCCAATACTTCTTTAGCAAACAATGAGTTAAATAATATAACTAAAGCCACCATTATATTAAATGCAAGCAAAATATCAAGTAACCATGAAGGAATTGAAATAATAAAGAATAATACTGCTGAAAGAATATATATTCCAATGAATAAGTCATTTCTCTTTAGCTTCACTTTATTTCTCCTTCCCATATCTTTTCATATCTTAATATCACAATATTGTAATATTAATAATAACACATATTTATATTATAATCTATTATTTGTTTTCATAACTGCGGCAAGAATTTCTGCAACTGCCTGATATAATTCTGGTGGTATCTCCATACCAACATCTATATTATGATATAGAATTCTCGCTAGTGGTTTATTCTCCACAATAGCAATATTATATTCCTTAGCTTTATCCTTTATCTGAAATGCAAGATAATCAGCACCCTTGGCAATTACTACTGGTGCCCTGCCCTCATTAGGTTCGTATTTAAGGGCGACTGCAAAATGTGTTGGGTTAGTAATAACTACATCCGCCTCTGGAAGCTGCTGCATCATTCTTCTTCTTGATACTTCCTGCATACGCTTTCTGATCTGTCCCTTAACCTGAGGATCACCCTCGGAATTCTTATATTCATCTTTAACTTCCTGCTTAGTCATCATATTATCATTCTTAAACTTGTGTCTCTGATACACAAGGTCAGCAAATCCGACTATCAGAAATATCGCACTTATCTTAATGCCAAGACCTATAATTATATCTCCTACTGTTGAAAGTGCTGTATTAAGACTAATATCATAGAATGTAAGAAGAACATTCATTTTATCTTTTATCGTTGAATATACAACAGCAATTATAATTGTAATCATCACTATTGATTTTAGCAGCTCTAATAACTGTCTTACAGAGAACATTCTCTTAAAGCCACTCAACGGACTAATCTTGCTTAATTTGGGCTGCATAGGCTTTGCTGTTATCATCCACTTCTGCTGTAACACATTACCAAGTATCGCTATTATCACAGCTACAAGAAGTATTGGAATTGCAAGCGTAATAACCTCTGTTGCAAGCTGTCTTAATGTTGCTACTGCCCAGCCGGTGGATAAGCCATCACCGCTGTCATTGCCTATTACTACAATTGCCCCATATATATTCTTAAATACATCTATAAATCCAGTGCCAAGTCTTCCAACATAAATCTTTAGGATAATAAACAATGACATCAAAGAAATGGCTGTTATTATCTCTTTACTTTTAGCTACCTGTCCTTCTTTTCTTACATCATTAAGCTTCTTACTTGTAGCCGGCTCTGTCTTTTCCCCTCCGGGACCATCTTTAGCAAAAAACTGAAGGTTCAGCCTTAATATAAGTTCATTCTCCATATCAGCTCATACCCCTTACCAATGCTGTAAATATGCTTTGAATTTCTTCCAGTATGAAATTAGAAACAGCTGGAAGCATACCTATTGTAAAAAGAATTACAAATATTCCAACAAATATCTTAAGCTGCATACCAACAACGAACATATTCATCTGTGGTGCTATCCTTGCAAGTATGGCAAGAATACAGTTAAGAAGAAGTGTTGTGGCAAACACCGGCAGTGCTATTCTGAAACCTATAACAAAATAATCTGTCATAAACTGTATAACAGTCGAATATATCGCACCGCTGAATTTGACTCCACCTATAGGTATAACATTATATGTCTCAACGATAGCTTCTATAAGAAATCTGTGCATACCTGATATTATAAGCAAAAGCATTAACATATAGTAATAGAAGTTGCCCATAATACCCACCTGCATTCTTGTTGTAGGATCATATAACTGTGCCATAGATATACCTATATCCATATCAATTATCTTACCTGAGAACTGTATAATCTGAACACAAAAAAAACTCGCCGCACCAAGTATTACTCCTACTATTACTTCTTGCAGTGCAATTATACAATAATCAATCATATTATCATATTCTACCGACATATCTGGATGAATAGCATAAACAATCACACTAAGTGCAATTGCAAAACCAACTTTAAACTTTCGTGGAACATTGGCAGTATTAAAAAAAGGTGCGGCATAAACAAATGAAGCTAATCGAATTAATATTAAAACAAATAGCTCAAATTGTCCAAGCGCAACCTCATAATTAATCATTATATCTTAATCCTTTAATTAAATATACTGTGAGAAATTCCACAAATTCCCCATAAATCCTGTAATCTGATTTAACATCCATGCCCCCAAAAGCATTAATGTTAAAAGAATTGCAATAAGCTTCGGCACAAATGTCAAAGTCTGCTCCTGAATAGATGTAAGTGTCTGAAAAAGACTTATAACCAAACCAACAATCATTGAAACAAGAAGTACAGGAACAGCTGTTTTTACTATAATCCATACTGTCTGCCTTGCAATATTAATAACTGTACCAGTATCCATATATCAGTCCCACCTTTATTATTTGAATGTCATCATTAAATTACCAATAATCAAGTTCCATCCATCTGCCATAACAAACAGAAGTATCTTAAACGGTGTAGATATTGTTGTTGGTGGGAGCATCATCATACCCATTGACATAAGCGTTGAAGATACTACCATATCAATAACAATAAATGGAAGATATATAAGGAAACCAATAATAAATGCAATTCTCAATTCACTTATTATAAATGATGGAATTAAAACCCTTAATGTTATATCATCTTCTGATTTGACTGAACCTTCTTCATATCCTGCAATTTTAAGGAATGTATCCAGATCCTTGGTAGAAGTCTGCTTTAACATAAATGTTCTTAGCGGCTTAATACCTTCATCAAATGCCTCCTCTGCCGTCATCTCATTATTAGATAGCGGCGTTATGGCATTATCATATATCTCTGTAAATGTTGGTGCCATAACAAACACCGTCAAAAACAATGATAATCCTATAATTATCTGATTAGGTGGAACAGTCTGTGTACCTATAGCTGCTCTTGTAAAATGCAACACTATAACAATTCTGGTAAACGAAGTAAGCATAATAAGTATTGATGGTGCTAACGATATTACTGTCAATACAATCAACATCTGTAAAACGCTTGCCATATCACTGCCATCACCTGCCGATATGCCTATGCTTATAAGATTGTCATCACCTTCCGCAGCAAGAACCTTAGCTGTAACGCCACACATCACACCAAATACTGCACTGACTGCTGCAAATCCTCTTATGCATGACTTTTTATGCTTTCTCAACCAATGTAACATACAATAAACCCGCCTAACCTTCTGGCTTGTCCTTTTTAAATTTCTCCAAAACAGCCTTAAAACTCTCCTTATTAATTGTACCTGTATCACTAGAAGAATTATATATAAGCTCATCTTCATTCAATTCACAAAGAAAACTCACATTATCTTTAGTAACAGCTATTGCAAAACACTTCCCGCCAACCTTAATAACCTGAATATACTTTGTATTAGATATACGCATAGTCTCTAATATCTGTATATTACTTCCGGAAAGCTTATTCTTCTGGTAATTACCAACAAAACGGGTTGCAAAATATGTAGCTGCCAATACAAATATAAATACAATAAGAAGAGTAAAAAGCTGTGCAAATGCTTCAAGCCTGCTGCTCATAAGTGCAACTGTCATTATCCAACAACTTTCTGAACAGCCTCTAATACTCTATCTGCCTGGAATGGCTTTACGATAAAATCCTTAGCTCCTGACTGAATTGATTCAATTACCATTGCCTGCTGACCCATAGCTGAACACATAATTACAGCTGCGTTAGGATCTGTTTCTTTAATCTTCTTAAGTGCTTCAATTCCGTCCATCTCAGGCATTGTAATATCCATAAGTACGAGGTCTGGCTTTAATTCTGCATATTTCTCAACAGCCTTAGCACCATTCTCAGCCTCTCCTGCGATATTGTAACCATTCTTTGTGAGTATATCCTTAATCATCATTCTCATAAATGCTGCATCATCACAAATTAAAATATTCTTAGCCATATGAATCTCCTATCTTAACTAAAATATAAATTATTCACTAAATAAAAATCCGTAAGTATTATACATCATCAAGTCCAATTTTGATATATCTTTTTATTAAAAAACAATAAATTATTACTTGATAATTTCTGTAATTCTTACACCGAAGTTCTCTTCGATTACAACAACTTCACCTTTGGCAACATATTTGCCATTAACTAATACATCAACTGCTTCTCCTGCAATCTTGTTAAGTTCAACGATTGTTCCCGGTGCGAAATCAAGAATGTCTTTAATTGACTTTGATACTCTTCCAAGTTCAACTGTTACTTCAAGAGGCACATCCATAATCAAATCGATGTTCTCCTGCTGAACAAGTGGATTAACATCAGCCTGAAATGGCTGAAATGATGCCGGTGAAACATTAACATCCTTCACAGGTGCCTGCTGCATTGGCATTCCGTATCCATAAGGCATACCTTGCATTGGCATTCCATATCCGTAAGGCATACCCTGCATTGGCATTCCCTGCTGCATCATCCCCTGCTGCATCATACCCTGCTGTGACATATCTGGCATTGGCTGCTGTGGTGCTGTAGCTGCCTGTGGTGCTGTAGCTGCCTGTGGCTGCGGTGCTGCCGTCTGTTCAGCTGGTGTTGGTTCTGTGCTTGCTGAACTGTTATCTGACTGTGCTTCCTGATCAATTGAGAACATTGTTAAAAGTTCCTTAGCAAAATCAATAGGATATAACTGCATAATCTCACTATCAATTAAATCCCCTATCTGCATCTTAAATGCAACAATTACAAAATTGTCATTTAAAAACTGTGGAAGTGTTTCATCCATCTCATTATATGTTTCAACAATATTAGCAATTGGAGGACTTATATCTATCTTCCTGTTAAACATTGATGAAAGAGAGGTAGCTGCTGAACCCATCATCTGGTTCATAGCCTCACCTATTGCACTAAGATGCAGATCTGTAAGTTCTTCTCCATCATCTACATTTCCTGTGCCTCCCATCATAAGGTCAGTAATTATCTTAACATCTCTCTCCTTAAGAATAAGTACATTATTGCCATCTATACCTTCCTTATATCTAATCTGAAGCATTACACAAGGTCTGTCATACTTTCTAGAAAGCTTATCCCAATCTGCTACCTCAACCCTAGGAGTCGTTATATTAACCTTCTGGTTAAGCAGTGAACTAAGTGTTGTCGCTGCTGTACCCATACTTATATTAGATATCTCGCCAACTGCATCTTTCTCAGTATCAGAAAGGGCCTCTGGTTTATCGGTGTTCGGAGTATTATCACTTGCAGACTCATTACTTTCCTGTGGTGTCTCCGATGTTTCATTGTCAGCACTATCATCAGCAGACATTCCATTCAATAATGCATTGATTTCATCCTGTGATAACATACCATCCATCTTTTACTCACTCTCCTCTCTAATTACGTCCGTTATTCTAACTGCGTATTTATCTTCAAAGTAACCAGGTAATGCTTTAAACTTCTTGATGTTGCCAACATAAACATCGAGTTCCTGATCAACTTTTTTATCAATTTTAATAATGTCCCCCACCTGAAGGTTAATGAAATCAGATACATTAATCTTGGATTCACCAAGCAATGTCTTAACAGGTACTTTAGTCCTGCTGATTGTCGATTCAATAACATCTCCATAAAGCTTAGGATCTTTTTCCTGCATATTAGCAAACCAGAACTTCGTATTAAGCTTGTCCATAACTGGCTCTAATAATGTAAATGGAAGACATACATTAACAAGACCTTCAACATCACCTATCTTGAGATTAATAGTTATAATTGCTATTGTTTCAGTTGGTGATATTATCTGTGCAAACTGAGAATTTGTCTCTATTCTTTCCAATC
>ERZ779957.569-NODE-569-length-11527-cov-1.6257_pt1 | contig 11527 bp, 8 predicted proteins | sample MGYA00511583_ERZ779957 | MGnify/ENA primary metagenome ERZ779957 (study PRJEB29588, sample SAMEA2146320) | human gut metagenome | biome: human gut; feature: human-associated habitat; material: faeces | place: Denmark | collected 2008/2010 ... | reverse complement strand
CCGCCGCAGCGGCGAAATCTTTAGAACATGCACACCTGACTGGTTTCGCTCAAGCCCTCCAGCGAACCGTGCGTCCGCAGCAGCTCAATGACCGCGCTGGAAATGCGTGTGCGCTCCTTCAAGTCCTCCACCGACATGAACGGGCCGCGCTCGCGCTCGCGCACAATGTTGATGGCAGCCGATTCGCCCAGTCCGCCCAAGGACGTGAACGGACACCGCAGCCCCGTTTCGCCCTCCATCTTGAATTTCTTCAGGTCGCTCTTGTACAGGTCGCATGGCAAGAACTTGAAGCCGCGCATGTTCATCTCCAGCACCAGTTCAAGGCTCGTCACGGCTTCCTTGTCCTTCGCGGACGCCTTCGGGTCAGCCTTAATCTGCTTGATTTTCTCGCGAATCGTCGCGGGGTCAATCAGCATCGTCATCGCGTCGAAACCGTCGCCGCGCACGGTGAAGTACGCACAATAATATGCCAGCGGACGATGCACCTTATACCACGCCACGCGCAGCGCCATCGTCACATACGCCACGGCGTGCCCCTTGGGGAACATGTACTTGATTTTCTTGCACGAATCCATGAACCACTGCGGAACGTGCTGTTCAATCATCGCCTGTTCCATTTCAGGCTTCAGGCCGCGCCCTTTACGGACGCTCTCCATCGTCGTGAACGCCATCTTCGGCGCAACGCCCTTGTCAATCAGGTAGTTCATGATGTCGTCACGGCAGCAGACGCACTCGCTCAATTTCGCCGTACCGTTTGCAATCAGCTCCTGCGCGTTGCCCAGCCACACGTCCGTGCCGTGGGACAGGCCGGAAATGCGCAGCAGCTCCTCCATCGTCGTCGGCTTCGTCTCATCAAGCATCCCGCGCACGAACGATGTGCCGAATTCCGGCACGCCGAACGTACCCGTCAGGCAGCCGATATCCTCCGGCGTCACGCCCAGCGCCTTGGGCGACGAGAACAGGCTTCGCACGTCCGGGTCATCCAGCGGAACATCCTTGTAGCCGATGCCCGTCAGTTCCTCCAGCATGTGCAAAACCGTCGGGTCGTCGTGACCGAGACAGTCCAGCTTAACCAGAATGTCGTGCATGGAGTTGAAGTCAAAGTGGGTGGTGGTAAAGTCAGAATTGAGGTCGTCAGCAGGGTGCTGCACGGCGGTGAACTGGTAGATTTCGTATTCCTTCGGCACGACGACCATGCCGCCGGGGTGCTGCCCCGTCGTCTTTTTCACGCCTTCGCAGCCCGCCGCCAGACGCTCCTTCTCCGTGTTGCCGACTTGCAATCCGCGCTCCTCGAAGTACTTCGACACATAGCCATATGCCGTTTTTTCCGCCAGACCCGTAATCGTGCCCGCGCGGAAAACGTGGTCATGCCCGAACAGCTCCTCGACGTTATGGAACGCGCGGTTTTGATATTCGCCGGAGAAGTTCAGGTCAATATCAGGCACCTTGTCGCCCTCAAAGCCGAGGAACACCTCAAACGGGATGTCGAAGCCGTCCTTCACGAGCTTCTGACCGCAGATGGGGCAGTCCTTATCCGGCAGGTCAACGCCGACTTTGTATTGGCTCTTGTCCACGTCGAAAAAGCCCTTGCGGCAATGGGTGCAGCGGTAATGCGGCGGAAGCGCGTTGACCTCCGTGATGCCGCACATGCGCGCAACGAGGCTCGAACCGACCGAACCGCGGCTGCCGACAAGGTATCCATCCGCGTTGGACTTGCTGACCAGCCGCTGGGCAATGTTGTACAGCGTCGCGAAGCCATAGCCGATGATGGATTTTAACTCCTTGTTCAGCCGGTTCACGACGATTTCGGGCAGCTCATCGCCGTAGAGTTCCTTCGCCGTGCCCCACGTCATATTCTGAATATTGTCCGCCGCATCCTCCCAGAACGGCTGGAAGGTGTCCTCGCCCTTGGGGTGCTTGGGGAACAGTTGCAGCTTGTCCACCTGATCCGCAATCTTCCGCGGATTGTCGATGACGACCTCGTGGCACTTTTCCGCGCCAAGGTAGGCAAATTCCTCCAGCATCTCGTTCGTCGTCTTGAAGTACAGCGGCGGCTGCATGTCGGCATCATCGTAGCCCATGCCCGCCTGAATGATGGAGCGGTTGATGGCGTTGTGCGGGTCAAGGAAGTGCACATCCCCCGTCGCGACGACCGGCTTGTCCAGCTCGTCGCCCAGCTGGACGATTTTGCGGTTGATGTCCCGCAGCGCCTCATCGTCCGCCACGCGCCCCTCGCGCACCAGAAACGCGTTGTTGCCCACAGGCTGGATTTCCAGATAGTCATACCACGACGCGATTTCCTTGATTTTCTCCCACGGCTCATTTTCCAGCACCGCGCGGTAGAGTTCGCCCGCCTCGCACGCGCTGCCGATAATCAGCCCTTCGCGGTAGCGGTCAATCATGAAGCGCGGCATATGCGGGCGGCGGCGGAAGTAGTCCAGATGCCCGATGGACACCAGTCGGTTGAGGTTGACCAGCCCCTCCTGACTTTTCACCAGCAGGATGACGTGGTAGCTTTCGCCGATGGCGCCGCCCTTGAGGGTGTTCAGGTCGCTGAGTTTGGTGAACCCGTGCTCTTCCTTGGCGATTTTGAACATCTTCGCCAGACAGTACGCCGTCGCGGTCGCGTCGTGGACGGCGCGGTGGGCGTTTTTGAGGCTCACGCTCAGCGCCTTGCAGACGCTCTTCAATTTGAACGACTTCAGTTCCGGCAGCAGCTTACGCGACAGGGACAGTGTATCCAGAATCGGCGCGTTGAACTCGCGCCCCAGCCGCCGCAGCTCCGCCTTGAGCAGCTTGCCGTCAAACGCGGCGTTGTGGGCGGCAATCGCGGCATCGCCGATGAAATCCATCAGCTTCGGGATAGCGGTCTCCGCCGTTTCCTTATCCGCCAGCATCATGTCCGTAATGCCCGTGATTTCGGTGATTTTCGGCCGCAGGGGAATTTTCGGGTTTACCAGAATCGACAGCGTATCCACCAGCGTGCCGCCGGTCATTTTCACCGCGCCGATTTCAATCACGCGGTCTTTCAGCGTGTCCAGCCCGGTGGATTCAAAGTCCAGCACGACGATGGTATCATCAATCGAGCGGTCGTCTTCATCGGTGACGACCTGCGTTTCGTCGATAAGGTAGCCCTCGCAGCCCGGAATCAGCTTAATCGGCTGCTTTTTGACGGCATTGAACGCCGCCGGGAACGCCTGCACCACGCCGTGGTCGGTAATCGCGACGGCGGGATGCCCCCACTCGATGGCGCGCTTGATGAGGTCACCCGCCGGGGTCAGCGCGTCCATGGTGGACATGTTGGTGTGCATGTGCAGCTCGATGCGCTTTTCCTCCGCCGTGTCCTCGCGCCTGATGCGCTCCATCGGCACCATATCGCGGATGGAAATGGACAGCTCATGCGCGAAGTTATCGTACATGCACTCGCCGCGCACCTTGACGTTCAGCCCCACCTTGATTTGGTTGACCTTGTCCATCACCGCCTGACGTTCCTCGTCGGTAATCGGCGGCGGCGGCGCGTCGTCGTCCTTCTTCTTGCCGAAGGGCAGGCGGCGGTAGCGCATGAACGCCTTGCAGAGGATGGAGGACGTGTAGTCGGTGATGGCAAAGGTGACGAGCAGCAGTTCGCCGCCCTTGAGTTCCTTCGTTTCCAGCTTGAAAATGTCGCCCTGCACGACGACCAGCCCCGCGTCGCTTGCCAGCTCCTTCATTTCCATCGGCGGATCGGCAATCGCGCGCCCCATAATCGGCTTGCCGATGGCGTGGTCGGTCATCACGGGCAGCATCGGGTCGCGCTCCGGCGTTGTCTGCTCCGGCTTCTTCTCGCGCGGCGCGGACGGCTTGCGCTCCTTGTGCTCCTTCGCGGGCTTGGCGTCCCCCTGCGTCATCGCGGCGATTTGCTCCGGCGTGTAGGTGACGGTCTGCTCGCGCAATCTCTCTTCGCGGATTTCCGCCAGCCGCTTCTCCTGATCGCCCGCGACGGTCAGTTCCACCATCACCTCGGCGGAAAAAATGTCCTTCACCGCCTGCGACAGGCGCGCCGCGACGTTCTGCCGCCCCATGTATTCCAGGCTGAACGCGTCGGGGAAGGTCAACGTGATGCGCTTGCCGTCGCACCGCCAGTCGATTTGGCTCATCCAGCTGGCGGACGCGGGATAATTGCGGCGCAGGAAGTCGGTCAGCACCTGCTTATACGCGCTGATGTTCTCCAGAAAATCGTCCTTCAGTCCCGGCGACACGACGCGCAGCGCCAGCGGCTTTTGCGGGAAAACGCGCCGCAGAAGCGCTTCCAGCTTCAGGAACGATGCTTCCTCCACCAGCACATTTGACTCAAACGTGATGTACACCTTGCCCTGCGACTGCACATACACCACGCGCGGCGCATGGAGCTGCCCCTTGAGCTGCGGCAGCGCTGCATACACCTGCGCGAGCAATTCATCGTAACTCATGCTGCTTCCTCCTTCCCTATAACGACGACGAGCCAAGGGGGGGACTTCGTCCCATCTCATCCCTTGACCCTTTCGCGCGATTTAGTTGTGCGCGATTTCATACTATGTCCGCGTGTTTATGCAGGGATTTCGCTCCTGCGGGAGCGACCAGAGGGCAATGGAAACAGACGAAGTCTGCGGTCGCCCTCTGGACTGCTTCGCGCCCCTTCTAAGTTTATTGAGCGTTATCGAAACATTTTAGTTAGTGTGCTTTTGGGTCTTCTAACTATGGCACAAACCAACCGCAAAGAACCCCAAAAGCAGCGGCGCCGAAGGTTTCCAAAGGGCGATCGCAAACTTCGTTTGTTTTCATGCCCTTTGGTCGCGCCCGCAGGCGCGATTCCCCCAGGTCGCCTCCGCAGAGGCGAAACCCTCTGCAACACAAAAAATCAAGTCACGAATATACCGAAAAGCCCTTTTCCCAGCTTTTCCGCCGAGAAAGCATCATTTCCCCGCTTTTTCCGCCGCAATCTTCCGTGCCAGCTCAATCAAGCGGTCAGCCAGATTCTCCTCGACCACCATCGGCTCCTGCCCCTTGACGAACAGTACGCCGCCGCGCTTGCCGCCCGCCATGCCAATGTCCGCTTCGCGCGCTTCGCCGGGGCCGTTCACCACGCAGCCCATCACCGCCACCTTCAGCGGCACTTGAATATCCGAAAGCTCCTTCTCCACGCGCGCGGCAATGCCCGCCACGTCGATGCACGTCCGCCCGCACGTCGGGCAGGACACCAGCTGCACGCCGTGCGTCCGCAGGTTCAGCGCGCGCAGGATGTCCCACGCCGCCTTTGCTTCCGGCACGGGGTCGCCCGTCAGGCTGACGCGAATCGTGTTGCCGATGCCCTCCGCCAGCAGCGCGCCGATGCCAATCGCGCTCTTGATTGTTCCCTGCCCCGGCAGACCCGCCTCGGTCACGCCGACGTGCAGCGGATAATCGCAGCGCTTCGCCGCCAGCTCATAGGCGGCAATCGTCAGGCGCACATCCGATGCCTTCATGGACAGCACAATGTCCTCGAAGCCGACTTTCTCCAGCATCCGCGCGTGATTCAGGGCGCTTTCCACCAGCCCCTCGGCGCACGGCTGCCCGTACTTCGCCAGAATATCCTTCTCAATCGACCCGGTGTTCACGCCGATGCGAATCGGGATGTGGTGCGCCTTTGCCGCCGCCGCCAGTTCCCGGACGTGCGCTTCGCCGCCGATGTTGCCGGGGTTGATGCGCAGCTTGTGGATGCCGTTTTCCGCCGCGGCAATGGCAAGCCGGTGGTTGAAGTGGATATCCGCCACCAGCGGCACGGGCGAGCCGTCCACCAGCGTGCGGACGGCGCGGGCGCAATCCTCGTCGTACACGCTGACGCGCACGATGTCGCAGCCCGCTTTCGCCAAGGCGCGAATCTGCCCAAGCGTCGCCTGTGCGTCGCGCGTGTCGGTGTTCGTCATGGACTGCACCCAGACCGGGTTGTGTCCGCCCAGCGTCAAGTTGCCGACGCGAACCATTCTCGTTTCGTACATATCATTCACCTCAGTGTCCCATCAGGGTCCAAACGTCCTTGAATACCAGCAGAATCATCAGCCCGAAGAGCAGCGCCATGCCAATCAGGTTGACGATGGCTTCCTTCTTCTGCGGCAGCGGCTTGCGGCGGATGGCTTCCACCAGCAGGAACAGGAACCGCGCGCCGTCCAGCCCCGGAATCGGCAGTAGGTTCATGATGCCCAAGTTGATGGAGATAACGACCAGCGCGTTGATGAACGCCGCGAAGCCATAGGTGTTGACCTGCTCGCTGACCGCCGCGACTGTGCCGACGACGCCGCCGACTTCATTCAGCCCCGCGCCCGTCGTGACCATATCGCGCAGCGCCTGCCCGATGATTGTCGCGGCGTTGACGCACACGTTCCAGCTATCCCGCACAGCCTCCCCGAACGATACGGGCAGCATCTCGCCCGACGCGACCGCGCTGACGTGGATGCCCATGCGGTAGCGCCCGGTTTCCGTATCATAGAACGGGGTGAGGGTGATTTCGGTGCGCTCACCGTCGCGGCGGATGCCCAGCACCATCGCGTCGCCCTGCGAGGCGTTAATCAGCTCCGTCAGCGACTGCGACGCGTTTTCGGGATTCGGCGCTGTGCCGTTGACGTCAAGGATAATATCGCCCGCCTGAAGCCCCGCGGTGTACGCCGGGCCGCCCTGCTCCACGTCCGCGACGAGGGCTTCCGTGCCCGTCACACCGCCAATCCAGAAGTACAGCACCAGCACCACCAGCGGCAGCAGGAAGTTCATGCCCGGCCCCATCAGCACCGACAGCATCCGCTTCCAAACCGGCTGCTTGCCGAACGCGCGCGGGTCGTTCGTGGCTTTGCCCTCCACGTCGTCCTCGCCGTAGAATGCGCAGTACCCGCCCAGCGGGATGCACCGCAGCGCGAACTTCGTCCCGGACTTTCCCGTCCATCCGACGATTTTCGGCCCGAAGCCAATCGCGAACTCCATGACCTCTATCCCCGTCATGCGCGCGAAAATGTAATGCCCGAATTCATGCACCGTAATCAGGATTCCCAGCAGCAGCAGCGCCACCAGCACCGAAACAACTGTCATAGCTTTCCTTTCTGACATAGGGAGGCGCAAGGGGCTTTGCCCCTTGACCCCACAAGGGAGTTCCTCCCTTGACCCTTTCGCGCGATTGAGTTGGTCGCTCTTTCATGCTTTGCCCGCGTGTTGATTGAGGGATACCAAGGGGCTTTGCCCCTTGACCCTTTCGCGCGATTGAGTTGAGCACTCTTTCATACTATGCCCGCGTGTTTATCCACAGGATAGCCACACGATCCACGTTTCCCGAAGTAACAAAAAAGTTCAAGAAACATGGAGGGCGACGAGCGAAGGGGTCAAGGGGGCGACCGCAGACTTCGCCTGTTTTCATTGCCCCCTTGTCGCTCCCGCAGGAGCGAAACCCCTGCCCCACAATCGCACAAGCAAGATAAAAATAAAATTCCCAATCGCAGAAGCGAATCTTCTTGAATTGCTGAAAACTCACTTGAGCTTTTCAGCAATTTCTTTCGCCACGCGGCGCGCTTCCAAATCCGCATGGAAAATATCATCCAGCGTATCCGCCGGCATCGCTCCGCACTTGTCCAGCGTCCCCTCGACAATGCGGCTGATCGCCCCAAACGGAATCTCATCCCGCAGGAACGCCGCCACCGCCATCTCGTTCGCGCCGTTCAAAATCGTGCACGCCGCGCCGCCCGCGTTCAGGCACTCCCCCGCCAGCCGGGAAGCGCGCCGGGTCGCCGGGTTCAAACGTCAGCGTGCCGATGGAGAACAAGTCCAGCGGCTTGCTGCCCGTCGGAATGCGCCGCGGGTACGTCATCGCATACGCAATCGGCACGCGCATATCCGGCACGCCCAGCTGCGCCAGCACCGCGCCGTCCGCAAACTCCACTGCTGAATGCACGATGCTCTGCGGATGCACCACCACCTGAATTTTCTCCGGCGGCATGCCGAACAGCCAGTGCGCCTCGATAATTTCCAGCGCCTTGTTGAACATGCTCGCCGAGTCGATGGTGATTTTCGCGCCCATTGACCAGTTCGGGTGCTTGAGCGCCTGCGCGCGCGTCGCGTTCTGCATCTGTTCGCGCGTCCATGTGCGGAACGGCCCGCCGGACGCGGTCAGCAGCAGGCGCACAGGCTGATTGCCCCCTGCACCCTGCAGGCACTGGAAAATGGCGGAATGTTCGCTGTCCACGGGCAAAATCGGCTTGCCGATGCGCTTCGCCGCGTCCATCACCAAGTGGCCGCCCGTCACCAGCGCTTCCTTGTTCGCCAACAGCACCTGCCGATTCGCCCCCAGCGCGTCCATCACGCTTTGCAGCCCGGCGATGCCGACCACGCTGACGAGCACCATGTCCGCCGGGACTTCCGCCGCCGCAACGCGCAGTGCCTCTTCGCCCATGACCCAGCGGCAGAAGCGCACATCCTCCGGGATTTCGCTCATCGGGATGGGTTCGGTCAGACCCGCGACTTCCGGCCGGAACTCCCGCACCTGCTCGAACAGCTTCTCCCGGCTGCTCCGTGCCGTCAGCGCAACGACGCGGAACTCCTCCGGATGCAGACGCACAAGTTCCAGCGCCTGTGTACCAATCGACCCCGTAGACCCCAGAATGGCGATGGTTTGCATGTCGATTCGCCCTCCTACATCAGTAACGGACTTGGGGCGCTGCCCCGAACCCTGCAAGGGGCAAAGGAAATGGGACGAAGTCCCCCCCTTGACCCTTTCGCGCGATTCAGTTGCGCGCATCTGCATAGTGTGTCCGCGTGTTTATTGGCGGATTAAATGCCCGCCATCAGGCGATAGCACAGCATCAGCACCGCCATGAACAGCACGCTGTCCAGACGGTCGAGCATCCCGCCGTGACCCGGAAACAGGTTCGAGAAGTCCTTCATCCCGCAATGGCGCTTGACCAGCGAAAAGAACAAATCGCCCATTTCCCCGACAACGCCGCCCAGAATACCCAAAATCAGGTACACATACCACGCGGGCAGCAGCGGACGCGCATCCCCCGCCACGAGGTATGCCACAACGCCAATCAAAATCGACGTGAGCAGCGCGCCGACTACGCCGCCAATCGCGCCGGAAATCGTCTTGTTCGGGCTGACGGTGGGGCAGAGTTTCGGCCCCTTGACCGCCTTGCCGACCCACATTGCAAACGCGTCTGCCATGCAGGGAATGCCAATCATGAGTGTTATCAGGGTGACTTGCAGCGCTTTCGGCGCAATGTGCGTGAACGAAATCGCGCTCATGCCGGGCAGGGCAACCGTCAGCATCGGCAGCATACTCAGCACGGCGTCATCCAGCTTCGGTTCGGAGCGGAAAATGACGCAGATCATCGTCATCAGGCAGATGGCCATAATGACCGGCAGAATCATTTTCGTGCCGATAAGCAGCGTCAGCGGAATTGAGACAATCATGCCGACCCACGTCGGCCACGCGACAGGGCGGTGTCCCGCCTGTGCGAGCGCGTGAAACTCTTCCTGCACGCCGAAGCAAATCAGCACCAGCACGATCAGCGCCATGACCCAGCCGCCCACCGCAATCATCAGCGCTGCGCCGGCGGCCATAATCAGTCCCACGATCGTCTTTTGCCTCATGGTTCTTTCCCCCTCATGTTTTCCTTGAACTTCCTTGAAATCTGATGATAGCATACGCCTATGAATGCAATATGAACACTTTTCCGCCAAATGTTCAGCATTTACGAAAGGCGTTTGCCGAACCGCCGCTCACGGCCGCCGAACGCAGCAAGCGCTTCGTCGTAATCCGCGACCGTGAAATCAGGCCATAGCACCGTCGGGAACTCAAATTCCGCGTAGGCGCACTGCCAGAGCAGGAAGTTGCTCAAGCGCATTTCCCCGCTCGTGCGAATCATCAAATCCACGTCCGGCTGACCGGCGGTATACAGGCGCTGCGCGACCGTCTCTTCGCTGATTTCATCCGGATTCAGCCGTCCCTGCGCCGCTTCCTCGGCAATCAGCCGCGCCGCGCGGGTCAGCTCCGCCCGTCCGCCGTAGTTGAGCGCGATATTCAGGTGCAGCCCGGTGTTTTTCGCTGTCCGTCGCTCCGCCTCTATCAGCGTGTCGCGCTGCTTTTCCGGCAGCGCCGCCTTGTCGCCCAGAATCAGGATACGGACATTCTTCTCGTCCAATTCATCAATTTCGGACGCAAAGAAATCCAAAATCAGCTGCATCAGCGCGCCGACTTCCTCCTTCGAGCGCTTCCAATTCTCCGTCGAGAAGGCGTAGATGCTCAGCGCCTCAATCTTCAGGTCGTCGGTATGGCGGATGATTTCGCGCAGGGTTTCCGTGCCCTGCCGATGCCCCATCGCCACGTTCAGCCGATGCTGTTTCGCCCAGCGGCCGTTGCCGTCCATGATGATGGCGACGTGGCGAGGCAGCTTCTGGAAGTCCTCGCGGGTCATTTTGCGGTGATGATGATGCGCATGATGCCCCGAAAGTTTCCGGAACCATTGCGACACGCGGTTTGCCATGATTTTCTCCTTGTCTAATCCTATTTCCAAATGAGAATGCACGAGCAGATGGCGCAGGTGAATCTGGAAATAGGATACTAAAAGGAAATGCGCAGACTTCCGCCGGGAAGGCCGCGCATCGCCTTGATTTCATTGCACTACGGGGGACAGTTCGTCCTCAAAGCGGCTGACCGTCAGGACGCCTTCTTTTGCGCGGATGACCCGAATCGTCCCCTGCTCGCGCCCTTTCGGCGGCAGCGTCATCACGATTTCCGGCTCTACGCCCTGCGCCCTGCATTCCGCCAATGCGTCCTCAAGGCGCATCCCCAGCACATTCGGCATGTTCACCATCGAGGGATTAGACCTCCATGATTTCCTTTTCCTTCGCCGCGCAGATGCCGTCAATGTCCTTGATCGCCTTGTCGGTAATCTTCTGGGCATCGTCCTCTGCCTTGCGCTGCTCGTCCTCGGTGATGAGGGAGTCCTTCTTGAGCTTCTTAATCTGTTCCACGGCGTCGCGGCGGATGGAGCGCACCGCCACCTTCGCACCCTCGGCGCTCTTGCGCGCCATCTTCGTCAGTTCCTTGCGGCGCTCTTCGTTCAAATCCGGGAAAACCAGACGAACCACTTCGCCGTCGTTGGTCGGGTTCAGCCCCAAATCGCTCTTCTGAATCGCCTTCTCAATCGCGGAAATCATCTTCTTTTCCCACGGCTTGATGACGATCATGCGCGCTTCCGGCACGTTGATGTTGCCAATCTGCGGCAGGGGCGTGGGCGTGCCGTAGTAATCCACCATGATGCGGTCCAGCAGGCGCGGATTCGCACGGCCCGCGCGCAGGCTCGTCATTTCGTTCTGATACACGGCGACGCTCTTGGACATCTTTTCCTTGGAAGCATCCAGAATTTCCTTCACAGTCATGTTTCATAACCTCCTTTTTTCGGGGGACAAATTCCATTTCTATTGTACTGTTTTTTCTCTCAAAAGGCAAGTGCTTTTTTCAAGGGAATGGGGAGACCCCAGAGGCTCTGCCTCTGGA
>ERZ779957.567-NODE-567-length-11573-cov-2.79849_pt1 | contig 11573 bp, 10 predicted proteins | sample MGYA00511583_ERZ779957 | MGnify/ENA primary metagenome ERZ779957 (study PRJEB29588, sample SAMEA2146320) | human gut metagenome | biome: human gut; feature: human-associated habitat; material: faeces | place: Denmark | collected 2008/2010 ... | reverse complement strand
TCGGAAAGCCCCCTCCTCGCCTCCGCAGAGGCGAAATCCCTGCACAACAATACAGAAATAGGCTAAAAAGAGCCGACAGCGCCTCTCTACGCTGCCGGCTCTTTATCAGCCGCTGATAAATTACTCTCCCACAACCTGCTTGCCGCCCACAAACACAGCCTTGGTGCGGCACTGAATGTCGCGCAGCGGGTTGCCTTCAAAGATGGCGATGTCCGCATCCTTGCCGACTTCCAGTGAGCCCACGCGGTCAGCGATGCCCACGACATGCGCCGGGTTGATGGTGATGGCGCGCCATGCGGATTCTTCCTTCATGCCCGCCTTAACCGCCAGACCCGCGCACAGCGGCAGGTAGTACAGCGGAATCACCGGCGCGTCGGTGATGATGCAGACTTCCAGCCCCGCGCGGTCAAGGATGCCAGCCGTCTCGAATGTCTTTTCGCGCAGCTCCGCCTTGCTCTTCGAGCCGAGCGACGGGCCGACCAGCACGGGCTTGCCCGCCTTCACCAGCTGATCCACAATCAGGTGACCTTCGGTGCAGTGGTCGAGCGTAATGTCCAAATCGAACTCACGGGCGATGCGCAGGGCGGTCAGAATGTCGTCCGCACGGTGCGCGTGGGCCTTGAGCGGAATCTGCTTGCGAATGACGGGCAGCAGAGCCTCCAGCTGCATGTCAAACGGGCGGGTCTTGGTGGGGTCTTTTTCCGCCGCATCGATTTCAGCAGCATAGCGCTTCGCCTTGAAGAGCTGTTCGCGCAGGAGCGCCGCGACCGCCATGCGGGTGACGGGTTCCTTGTGGCCGTTCTGACCATAGCAGCCCTTGGGGTTCTCGCCGAAAGCAATCTTCATGGCGACGGGGTACTTGACAATCATGTCGTCGATGCAGTTGCCATCGAGTTTGAGGGCAACGAACGTGCCGCCGAGGACATTCGCCGAGCCGGGGCCAGTGGTCGCGGTGGTCACGCCGCCTTCGAGTGCGAGGTGGAACGCTTCGTCGCGGGGATTGATGCCGTCGATAGAGCGCATTTCGGGGGTCACGGGGCTGGAGTATTCGTTGCAGTCATTGCCCTCCCAGCGCATTCCCTCTTCGTCGATACCGATATGGCAGTGCGCGTCGATGAAGCCGGGGGTCACGAGGCAGCCCGTGGCGTCGATGACCTTGGCGTCCGCGGGTGCATCGACGGTCTTGCCGATGGCGGCGATTTTGCCGTCGTCGCCGATGAGCAGTTCACCGTTTTCGATTTCCGCACCCGTAATAGGCTTGATTTTTCCTCCCTTAATGAGAATCATAGGGTCAACCTCCTTATGTTGAACAAGGGACTTGCTCCCTTGAACTTTTCGTGTGATTTGCAAGAATTTCGCGTCTGCAAAGGCAAAATTCCCTGCACGATAGCAAAAGGCATTCAAAGGGAAGCGCCGCTTACTCTTCCTTCAAATACTTGTCCATCCACGCAGTGATTTCCTGCAAACGGCGGATGCGGCCCTTGGGCTTGCCGCCGCGGCTCAGCTCGTGGTTTTCACCGTGGAACAGGCACAGGCGCGTTGGGACGCCGTGGTGAATCAGCGTTGAATACATTTGCAGCGCCTCCACCATCCAGCAGCGGTAATCCTCCTCCGAATGGATGAACAGCGTCGGCGTGGTGCAGCGGTCGGCGTATTTCAGCGGCGACTGCTTCCACATCTTGTCCAGATTCGTGTGGGTTGTGGCGAGAATCTGCCGCTCGGCGAACAGTGTGCCGATGTCGCTCGTGCCCTCCATGCTGACGAAGTTCGCAATGCCGCGCTGGGATGCCGCCGCCGCGAAACGGTTCGTGTGCCCGATAATCCAGTTGGTCATGAAGCCGCCGTAGCTGCCGCCCGTCACGCCCATATGTTTCTCGTCCATGTCGGGATAGGCTTTCAGCGCCTCGTCACAGAACGCCATGATGTCGTCATAGTCAATCGTGCCGAAGCGGCCGCAGATGTAGCCGAATTCGTTGCCCCGGCTTTCGCCGCCGCGCGGGTTGCAGTAGATGACGTAGTAGCCATGATTCGCCCAGTACTGCATCTCGTGGTAGTACACCGCGCCGTAGGTCAGGTGCGGGCCACCGTGAATGTCGAGAATGACAGGCGTCTTCTTGCCCGGCACATGGTCGGTCGGCGTCATCACGAAGCCGTCAATCTGTACGCCGTCGCTATTGATGAATTGCAGCGGCTGCGGGATAACGGGCGGCTTGGTGAGGAAGAAGTCGTCGTTCCAGCTGCTCAGGCGGGTCAGCTTGCCCTCCGCAAAGCGATACAGCTCCTGCAAGCGCATGTCGTACATCGCCACGCAGTACACTGCGCCGTTCTGCACATCGAAGCAGTCAATCGAGCCGTCCTTCTCCAGCAGCTTCTCCACCTTACCCGTGCGGTCAATGCGCCACAGGTGCGTCGCATCATATACGCCAGTCAGGAAGTACAGGTACTTCCCGTCCGCGCGCATCACATAGCCGCCGCCCATGCGGCAGTCGCTGCCGACGGGGTTGCCGACGTTGATTTCGTCGTCCGTGTCGCACAGGAGGGTGCGCGCGCCCGTTTCGAGGTTCAGCAGCAGCAGGTCGGGACACTGTGCGCAGCTGTACCGATCCATCTTCGACCCGCAGTAGGCGAGCGAATCGCCCCAGAACGTCATGCCTTCGATGTAATATTCATCTTCCGGCAGCAGGCAAGTGATTTTGCTCTTCTCCGCGTCGTAGCAGTAAACGCCGACAAGCTCTTTTTCAATCGGTTCCACCATGCAGCCCGCGTAGGCAATCTTCATGCCCTCTACGCACACTTCCATCACGCGGAAGCGCGGCGGGGTGATGCGCTTGAGTTCTTTGCCGTCCCAGAGATACAGCGTCTTACGGGTCTTGTTGATGACGCCCTTGCCGTTGAACCAGAAGGGATATTCATCGAACACGGTGCAGACCTCATTGCGCTCCTTCTCCGCCAGACGCGCCGCGAGCCGCTCATGCCCTGCCAGCCCTTCCAGCGCGGCTTCGGTCGTCAGGTTATCAACGCGGGAGAACACAATGCTTCCATCCGTCAGTACGCCTTCGAGCGACAGGGAGCCTTCGCCGCGGCATACTTCTTCCGCCGCACTGCCCGCATTCTGGCGGTACAGCACGGTTTGCCCATCCGGGAAAGCGTCATCCGCTTCGACCGGCACGGTGTACAGCAGCGTTTCAGCGCCCTGCCAGCAGAAGCCCTTCACTCGTCCGGAGTTCGTCAGACAGGCATTTTCGCCGCTTTCCGCGTCGATGCGGTAGAGGTTGGCGTTGTAGCCATTCTTTGCGAGGTCAGGCGTCGTCGCGACATAGGCGACCTTCTTCCCGTCGGGGCTGATTTGCACCTGCGAGAGGAAATTATACATAAGAAAATCATCAAGTTGAAGCTGTTCCACGCTATTTCCTGCCTTTCAGGGCACAGCGGTAGGTGCTGCGTCCGCAACAAAATGGGAAACTGGTGAGCTTTCTTTAGAGAGAATGCAAAGAATGCCAGAGGGTGTTTTTGAACCCTCTGGTTGTTCTTTGTTGCAGGGATTTCGCCTCTGCGGAGGCAACAAGGGGACAATGAAAACAGACAAAGTCTGCAATCACCCCTTATACTATTTCCAGATAAGAATGCGCCAAGATGCGCCGCGAATTTTTCATTCTGGCTAACGTGAATGAAACGCAGCGTAGCAGCGCTACGCTAAGTGGAATGAGCGGACGCCAGAAGGGAAAAGGCGCAAGCAGTTGGCGCAGTTGAATCTGGAAATAGTATTACCCTTTGTGTGCCAAATCGACCTTGGAGGCGAGGTAAGCGAAAGCGAAGTAGCAGTCGTTTTCGTCGCCCGCCTTCACCACGCGCTCCATCAGGTCATATGCCTTGTCAGGCTGACCATTCTGAAGGAAATAGTTCGCAATGCCGAAGCCCATTGTGATAAGCTCCAGCGCAGTTACCTCCTCCGGGTCGGTGGACAGCAGTTCTTCCGGCTTCTTCAAGCCCTTGTACATCAGCAGACGCGCATAATAGGCGGTGTTCTCGCCCGGATTCATGTGGTCGGTGATGCGCGCAAGAATCTTCGCCGCTTCCTCGTCGTTGCCAAGGCGCTTGAGCGTCATGTAGTACCAGTCGGTCACGGCAATCAGCTCCGGATCGGCATTTGTCAGCTCATAGCAGCGCGCATACGCCTTCGCCGCCTTCGCATAATCGCGCAGGAGGAAGTAGCTCAGACCCAGATGGTAGAACACATTCCAATCATTCGGATTCAGACGGGACGCAATCACGAAATCCGCCGCGGCGTCCTCAAAGCGCCAGCAGGACAGGAAGCGATGCGCACGATGACGGTAATATTCCCAGTTGAAGGGGTCGCAGGAAATCGCCATGGCGTAGCACTCTTCCGCCTCGCGCATCATGGACACCTTCGCCAGCGCATGACCCTTCTTCATCCAAGCGTCGCCGCTTTCGGGATTCGCAGCCACAGCCGCGCTCGCCGCCTGAATATCCGCCGTCTCCGGCACAACGCAGCGCACAAAGCTCGCCGATTCATATGCCTGATTCATTGTTCTCGCTCCTCCCTTCAAGCCTGACCGATGTTCTTCAGGTCAACACGCGCTGCCAGGCAGCCGAATGCCGCGTACCACTTGCTGTGTTCCGCCGTGTACACGACCTTCTTGAGCATTTCGACGCCCTTTTCTTCCTGGCCGTTCATGCGGTAGTAGTTCGCCACGCCGAAGCCCTGCGTGATGACGTCCAGCCCCGCACCGTCGCCCGCGTTGGTGAAGAGCGTTTCCGGCGCACGAAGCCCCTTGTAGACGCGCAGGCGCTGATAGTAAGAGTTCGCCACCTCATCGGACACAGGCATGTCCTCGGTAATTTCGTCCAGCAGCTTCGCCGCCTCTTCGTCCTTGCCCAGCCGCTTGAGCGTCATGTAATGCCAGTCCGTCACGGCGCAGATATCGTCAGCGGTCTTGTTCAGCGCGGCACAGCGCGTGTACGCCCAGTCCGCCTTGTCATACATACCCAGCAGGAAGTAGCTCAAGCCCAGGTGATACCACACGTTCCAGTCGTTCGGATTCAGGCGGGACGCGATGGTGAAGTCCGCCGCGCCGTCGGCAAAATAGCCGCAGGACACGAAGCGGTGCGCACGATGGCGATAGTATTCCCAGTTGAAGGGATTGATGGCAATGGCGCGAGAATAGCATTCCGCCGCCTCACGGTAGTAGCCCAGCCCCGCCAGCAGCAGCCCGCGCTCCTTATGGAGTTCGGCATTCTCCGGATCCTTCGCAATCTTTTCGTCGATTGCGGTCAGTTCCGGGGTCGTCGGCAGTTCGTTCCGCTCCCAAGACGCGACCTGATATTCCTGCACCAGCGTGCTGGAGCGGGCAATGTCCAGACCGACCTTCTTCTTTTCGCTCATGGTTTGTCATCCACCTTTCTTTTTCGCGATGAATCAGGGTCTTTCCTGCCTGTGATTCATATTTATTGTACGACTTCAGTCGTCCCAACGCTTCAGCTGATCAGCAGCGGCGTGTTCCGCAAAACCGCCCCACGTTTCGTCGCGGCCCGCAATGCGCGTCAGGATTTCCTTCGCCTTCTCGCGGTTGCCCAGCACATATTCCTCGTACACCGCCAAGCCATATGCGCCCGTGGCGTACATGTGGTCGTCCTTCGCCGCGGCTTCCGCCAGTACTTCATCGATATTCCGCGTACCATTGTAGACCAGTACGCGATCGAAGTAGCCTTCGCTCATGCCGGGTTCCATGTCGGCATGGATGCGCGCCGCCGCCTTGCGCATGTCATCGATGCGCCCCATCTTCATCAGCGTCATGCAGTACCAGTCGGTCGTGCAGATGCGGTATTCATCCGTAGGCGACAGCGCATAGCAGGTTTCATAGGCTTTGAGCGCGCGCTCGTAGCTGCCCATCAGGTGGTAGCTCAGTCCCAGATGATACCAGCAGTCCCAGTTCTTCGGGTCGATGCGCAGCCCCATCTCAAAATCCGCCGCAGCTTCCTGATACTGCCCCAAATTCACATACGCATGACCGCGATGACGGTACAGCAGGGACATGAACGGGTTATAGGTCAGCCCGATGGAGTACGCCTCCAGCGCCTCGCGGAAAAACATCTGTCCGCGCAGCGCCAGCCCCAGCGCCATGTACTTCTCAGCGTTCGTCGGGTCAGCAGCAACGGCCTCCCGCGCCGCCTTGATTTTGTCGTTTTCTTCCACCGTGTCACGCGCGGCGAAGATTTGGTTTTCCTTCAAGCCCTTCTTGCTCATAGGAACAATACCTCCTCAATCCAGATTGACGATGAACTGCACTTCCAGCTGATTTTCGTCGCCCGACGGCTTCGCCTGCACAACAACGCCCGCCGGAGGATTTTCCGGGTCAATGAACACCTTGCGTGCGCCGAGGTAGTCGTTCACCTGCTCGATATCGCGCACATAGCCGTATTCCATGAGGATGTTTTCCTTCTTGTAGCCGAACTGCTCGAACAGCTCCGCGTAGCGCTTCATGACCGCTTCGCTCTGCGTCGCCAGCGTCTTGAATTCCGGACGTGCGCTGTGACCCGTGAACCACGCGATGCCGTTGTACTCCACCACGCGGCTCATGCCCGGCACGACGTCGCGGCGGGTAATCTGCGGGTTTTCACCCGTCGCCACGAACAGCGCCAGCTCAATTTCCAGCTTCGGGCCGAAGGGCGTATTCTGGCGCGGCGGCGCTTCAACAATCACGCCCGCCGGAGGATTCTCCCCGAAATAGGCATTGAACGGCTCGGCGATTTCGCCGTAGTGCGCCATATTCTTGATGAAGCCGTTCGCCGCGATGACGTTTTCCTTCTTCAAACCGAACTTCTCGAACAGCTCGTCATAGCGGTTGAGTACGCCCGCCACCTGTTCGCCCAGCGTATCCACCTTGGGATACACATGCCCGGTGAAATACGCCATGCCATCGTATTCCACCATGCGGCAGCCGCGGGTAACATCATAGCGCTTAATCGGGAGGCTGTCATTCGTCGCGACGATGAAGCTCAGCTCCATCAGGATGTTATCCCCCACGGGCGAATGCTGAATCGGCAGTCCCGTGACCGTCACGCCCGCCGGCGGATTCTTCGGGTCAATCCACTGGAAGTAGATGTCGGCGAATTCGTCCTCATCATCGGCGTTCTTCATGAAGCACGTCGTATAGAGGATATTGCTCTTTTTCAGGCCAAATTGCTTGAACAGCTCGTCATAGCGCTTGAGGATGCCCTCTGCCTGCTCTTTGAGCGTCTGATACTGCGGCGCGGCATGACCGGTGAAGAATGCCAGATTCTTCGAGAAGGTCACGCGCGAATAACCGCCCTTCGATACATCCAGATGCTGAATTCCCATGATTTTTTACCTTCCTTCCATATTACTGTATTACTGTGTGGGGAGACGCCAGAGGCTCTGCCTCTGGAATCTGCAAGGGCGTTCCTCCCTTGACCCCTTTTCGCGATTGAGCTGCACACACTCTCATGCTGTATGCGCGTGTTTATTGGGTAGCGTCCCTGCTTACACCTTGCAGCAGGCCACCCAGTGGTCATTGCCGACATTAACCAGTTTCGGCTTCTGCGCGGTGCATTCCTTGCAGCAGCCGTGGCACCGCGTGTGGAAGCAGCAGCCCTTCGGCGGGTTGATGGGGCTCGGCACATCGCCTTCCAGCATGTCCTGCATCGCGGGGATGTCCGGGTCGGGAATCGGAATCGCCCCCAGCAGCGCCTTCGTGTACGGATGCAGCGGGTTGTCGAACAGTTCCTTCTTCGGCGCAATTTCGACGATGTTTCCCAGATACATCACAGCAATGCGGTCGCAGATGTGTTTGACAACGCTCAGGTTGTGCGAAATGAAGATGTACGTCAACTGATATTTCCGCTGCAATTCGCGCATCAGATTCAGAATCTGCGCCTGAATCGACACGTCCAGCGCGCTGACCGGCTCGTCGCAGACAACCAGCTTCGGGTCAAGCGCCAGTGCGCGCGCAACGCCGATGCGCTGCCGCTGTCCGCCGGAAAATTCGTGCGGATAACGCGTGTAGACCTCTTCACGCAGGCCGACGTCGTGCATGAGCTGCAGCACGCGGGCGCGGCGCTCCTCCTTGTTGCCCATGTGGTGGACAATCAGCGGCTCTTCGATGCAGCGCCCGACCGTGAAGCGCGGGTCAAGGGAGGAATACGGGTCTTGGTAGATAATCTGAATTTTCTGGGTCAAATCCATGTTCTGCTGGCGGTTCATCTTCGCGAACAGGTCATGCCCCTCGAAGGTGACGCTGCCCGCCGTAGGCTTGTTCAGCCGGACGACCGTGCGCCCTGTTGTGGATTTGCCGCAGCCGCTTTCGCCGACCAGACCGAACGTCTCGTTCTCGTACACGTCAAACGTCACGCCGTCTACCGCCTTGACATACGCGGGTTTGCCCTCCGCGTCGCGCTTCCCCTTGATGGGATAATAGATTTTCAGATCTTTAATTTCCAGCAGCTTCTTCTTTTCGTTCTCGCTCATCCCTCAACGCCTCCTTCGTACAGGAAGCACCGCACCTTGCGCCCGTCTTCGAGCGTCACCAAGTCCGGCATTTCCTTCTTGCAGCGTGCGCCGCACTTCTCGCACCGCGGCGCGAGCCGGCAGCCCTGCAGCTTCTCACTGGGCGACGGCACCATGCCGGGAATGCTGGGCAGTTCCTCCATATCGTCATCCGTCAGCTTCGGAATCGAGCGCAGCAGACCAGCCGTGTAGGGGTGCAGCGGATTCTTGTAGATGGAGCGCACGTCGCTGTACTCCACCGCCTGTCCGCAGTACATGACCATGACGTGCTTGGCGATTTGCGCCACAATGCCGAGGTCATGCGTGATGAGAATGATGGATGTGCCCATCTTCTCCTGCAATTGCTTCAGCAGGCGCATAATCTGCGCCTGAATCGTCACGTCCAGCGCGGTCGTTGGTTCGTCCGCAATCAGGATTTTCGGGTTGCACGCCAGCGCCATGGCAATCATAACGCGCTGGCGCATACCGCCGGAGAGCTGGTTTGGATAATCGTTGATGACGTGTTCCGGCTCTGGGATGCCGACAAGCCGCAGCATTTCGATGGACTTTTTGAGCATTTCCGCCTTGCCCATCTGCTGATGGAAGCGGAACGATTCGCCAATCTGCTGTCCGACGGTAAAGACGGGGTTCAGGCTGGTCATTGGCTCTTGGAAAATCATCGAGATGTCGTTGCCGCGGATGCTGCGCATTTCGCGCTCCGACTTTTTCACCAAGTCCTGACCGTGGTAGATGATTTCGCCGTCAATAATTTTGCCGGGCGGCGAGGGAATCAGGCGCAGGATGGACAGCGAGGTCACAGACTTGCCGCAGCCGCTTTCGCCGACGATGGCAAACGTTTCGCCCGGCTCAACCTCGAAATCCAGTCCGTCCACTGCGGGGACGACGCCCTCTTCGGTATAATAGTAGGTTTTCAGACCTTTGACCTGCAATACGGGTTCCGACATCAGGATGACCTCCTCATCATACTATTTCTAAATGGAAAAGGCGCAAGCAGCTGGCGCAGGCGAATTTAGAAATAGTATTAGTTATTCTTGAGTTTCGGGTCAAGCGCGTCGCGCAGACCATCGCCCACCAGCGAGAAGCTCATGACCACCAGCGTGATGGCAATACCGGGGACAAGCACGCCCGTGGGGTAAGTGCGGATGACTTCGCGCATCTGCGACAGCATTGCGCCCCATTCGGCTTCCGGCGGCGTCACGCCCAAGCCGAGGAACGACAGGGACGAAGCCGTCAGAATCGCCGTGCCAAGGCTCAGCGTCACATTGACGATAATCTGGGACATGGAGTTCGGGATGACGTGGGTGAAGATGATGCGCAGATTGCTTTCGCCCATCGTCTTGCACGCCTCGACATATTCCGAGCTTTTCAGGCTCAGCACGACACTTCGCACCATGCGTGTCAAGCCCGGTATGGTAAATATCGTAATAGCAATGACGGTGTTGACCGAACCCGGTCCCAGCACCGCGACGATGGTGATGGCAAGCAGCAGGCCAGGGAAGGCGAGCAAAATGTCGATGAACCGACTGATAATCGCATCGACCCATCCGCCGAAATAGCCTGCGCTCACACCGAGGAGCACACCAATCAGCGCGCCGGACAGCACGCCCGCGAAGCTGATGGCCAGCGACACACGCGCGCCGTAAATCATGCGCGCCAGCGTATCGCGGCCCAGATTGTCCGTGCCGAGCGGATGTTGCGCCGTCATCGGGCCATACTTCTTCATGACGCTCTGTTTGAGCGGGTCAACCTGCCACACCAGCGGGCCGAGAATCGCAATCAGCACGAACAGGATGAGGACAGCGGCGGCAACCACGGAGACCTTTCTGCGCATGAACCGGCGCAGCACAGGATGCTTGTTCTTCATATCTGCCGTGTTCCTCCTTAATCGTACTTCACGCGCGGATCAACCGCCGCATACAGCAGGTCAACCAGCGTATTGACCAGCACAAACGTCACCGCCAGCACCAGCACAGCCCCCTGAATCGCGGGATAATCGCGGTTGCTGACCGAATCGACGACGAACCGCCCGATGCCGGGAATCGAGAACACCGTTTCCACCAGCGTTGCGCCGGCGAGCAGTCCGCCAAAGCGCAGACCGATGGTCGTCAGCACAGGAATCAGCGCATTCTTGAACGCATGGCGATAGGTAATCACGCGCTCCGGCACGCCGCGGGAACGAGACGTGCGGATATAATCCTGATGGATAACGTCCAGCATCGCGCTGCGCGTGGTGCGCGCAATGCTGCCGATTGCTTGCAAGCCAAGGGTGGCAATCGGGAGAATAGCTCCCTGCCATGTATCCATGCCGATACTTGGCAGCCACCTTAAATTCAAACAGAATATAAGCATCAATATGAGCGCGAGGAAGAACGACGGCGTCGAAACCGTCAGGAGCGACAAAACCATGATGAGGTTATCCGCGAATTTATTGCGGTGGATGGCTGCAATGATGCCCAGCAGCACGCCCACAGCAGCGCCGAACAACGTGCCGCCGACAGCGAGCGTCAGCGTCTTGGGGAAGCGCTTCGCCAGTTCCTCCACGACGGGCTTGCCGGAGAAAATCGACGTGCCCAAATCGCCGTGCAGCGCATTGCCCACGAAGCGGAAATACTGGATATACAGCGGGTCGTTCAGACCCAGACGTTCACGTTCATATTCCTTGGTGTCCTTCGGAATATCCATGCCCAGCATCATGTCCACCGGGTCGCCCGGAATCAGCCGCACCATCATGAACACAATCAGCGACAAAATGAACAACATGGGTATCACTTGCAGAATCCGCTTAACAATGTATTTCCCCACGGGACATCCCCCCTGTTACTATACTACATAAAACCTTGGTTTCTACTGTTTGGATGGATGATACCTTTTTGCTTGTTGCGCAGGGTTTCGCACCTGCGGGAGCGACCAAAGGGTAATGAAAACAGACGAAGTCTGCGATCGCCCTTTGGAAACCTTCGGCGTTCCCATCTAAGTTGGTTGCGCTGTACCGAAGGTCTTTTAGGATGTTTTCTTTTTGGGAGGCGCG
>ERZ779957.562-NODE-562-length-11661-cov-3.15311_pt1 | contig 11661 bp, 10 predicted proteins | sample MGYA00511583_ERZ779957 | MGnify/ENA primary metagenome ERZ779957 (study PRJEB29588, sample SAMEA2146320) | human gut metagenome | biome: human gut; feature: human-associated habitat; material: faeces | place: Denmark | collected 2008/2010 ... | reverse complement strand
GGCGGAAACACGGGTTCGATTCCCGTACGGACTGCTCACTGATATTTATTTAATTAAATACAGCCCAACCCGAAAGCATCGCATTTATGCGATGTTTTTTTATTGTTGTTGACACCGGACGCTATGATAAATATTTCTGCCTTAAAGTAAAATTGCCTTGGAGCGTATTCTGTTTACTACAGAATGCTCCAAGGCATAAATAATTTAAGTATAAGCCTGAATTAAAAATTAATCATAATTAATCATCATATCCGTTAGGATTGTTCTTCTGCCATCTCCATGAGTCGGCACACATCTCCTTAATACCATACTGTGCTTCCCAGCCGAGCTCCCTCTTGGCCTTTGATGGGTCACAGTAGCATGTAGCAATATCGCCAGGTCTTCTAGGCTTTATTGTATAAGGAATCTTAACACCTGTTGCAGCCTCGAAATTCTTTACGATATCAAGCACGCTGTAGCCGTGTCCTGTTCCAAGATTGTAGATGCAAAGACCTGCATTCTCCTCAATCTTCTTTAAAGCCTTGACATGTCCAACCGCAAGGTCAACTACATGGATGTAATCTCTCACACCTGTTCCGTCAGGAGTATCATAGTCATCTCCGAATACTCCAAGCTCTTTGAGCTTGCCTACTGCCACCTGTGTGATGTAAGGCATGAGGTTGTTTGGAATACCGTTTGGATTCTCACCCATTGTACCACTCTTATGAGCTCCGATTGGATTGAAGTAACGAAGAAGAATAACGTTCCACTCATTATCTGCCTTATAGATGTCCATAAGTATCTGCTCAAGCATAGACTTTGTCCAACCATATGGGTTTGTACACTGTCCCTTTGGACACTCCTCTGTGATAGGAATCTGTGCAGGATCTCCGTATACTGTAGCTGATGAAGAGAAAATGATGCTCTTGCAGCCATTCTGTCTCATCACATCAACAAGTGTAAGTGTTCCTGCAATATTATTGTTATAGTACTCCCAAGGCTTTGCCACAGACTCTCCTACTGCTTTGAGTCCTGCAAAGTGAATACAGCTATCTATCTTTTCTTCCTTAAAAATCTTATTTAAGATGTCTCTGTCAAGGATATCTCCCTTATAAAACTTTACTTCTTTGCCTGTAAGAGCCTTAACTCTGTCAAGTGACTTCTCAGATGAATTTGAAAGATTGTCAAGTACTACAACATCGTAGCCTGCATCAAGAAGCTCCACACATGTGTGGCTTCCGATATATCCGGCTCCACCAGTAACTAAAATTGCCATAATAAATATCTCCTTTTCATTTTTGTTAAATTTATTGTAGCGCATTTGCTCATTTTTGTATAGAATAAAATGTAGAAGAAATATGTAAAAATGTTGTAAAGGTAGGCAATATGAACAATAAATACAAAAATTCCTATATCGTAAAAGAAAAAGAGCTTGTATCTCTGTCCGTATATAACGTAGGCTTCCAGAGCTGTGATAGCCTGTATCAGTGGGGACCCGGTATCAGAGACCATTATCTGATTCACTATATCATAAGCGGTAAAGGCCGCTACACTGTAAATGGCAGTGTTCACACATTAACTCCCGGCGATGCGTTTCTCGTATATCCAAATACCGAAGTGATTTATCAGGCTGATGCAGAAGATCCTTGGGAATATACCTGGGTAGGCTTTACCGGCAGCGATGCTGCAACCATTTTAAGAGCCACTGATTTCACAAAAGCGCATCCATACATACACAGTGTATCAAACGGAAACGAAATCAAAAGACAGCTCATGCATATATACGACGCCAGAGGCACAGAATTTGAAAATGCACTCGAAATGACCGGGCGACTCTACACCACCCTCGCTCTTTTTGTCAGTGCCGCCACATCAAAGCCACCGCAAAACAGTGCAAACTCCTATGTACAAAAGGGCATCGAATACATCTCCGCCAACTATTCATACCCTATTACCGTTGAGGATATTGCATCATATATAGGATTAAGCCGAAGTCACCTGTTCCGTTCCTTCCAGAGCATCCTCGGAGTATCGCCAAAGGAATATCTGACCGATTTCAGAATCAAACAGGCATGCTATCTGCTTAAACACTCCTCATTGTCCATCACAGCAATTGCAGGCTCTATAGGGTTTGATAACAGCCTTTATTTTTCAAAGACCTTTCATAAAATAAAAGGCCTTTCGCCTAAGGAGTATCGCAGTAAATACAAAAAAGCTCAAGAATAAAAAAGCTGCCGGGCTTCATGTGAAGCCCGGCAGCTTTTTTCATATATCTCTTTATGCTAAACTAAGCAAGCTTAGATTTAGCAACCTCTACTAATTTAGCAAATCCTGCTGCATCTGTAACAGCCATATCAGCTAATACCTTACGGTTAAGGTCAACGTTTGCTAACTTTAAGCCGTGCATGAACTGGCTGTATGAAAGTCCGTTGAGACGAGCTGCTGCGTTGATACGGGCAATCCATAACTGACGGAACTGTCTCTTTCTCTCTTTACGTCCAGCGTATGAGCTTGTAAGTGCTCTCATAACTGACTGCTTTGCTACTCTATACTGCTTAGATCTAGCGCCTCTGTAACCCTTTGCTAACTTTAATGTTCTGTTATGTCTTTTCTTAGCGCCTAAACCGCCTTTAACTCTTGCCATTTGTTGATTCCTCCTTAACTAATACTACCGATTACATGTATGGTAAAATCTTCTTCATATTCTTAACATTTGTCTCATCTGTCATTGTTGCTTTTCTGAGATTTCTCTTTGTCTTTGTTGTTTTCTTAGTTAAGATATGTCTCTTGTAGGCTTTATTTCTTTTTAACTTTCCTGTTCCTGTAACTTTGAAACGTTTTGCAGCTGCTCTGCTTGTTTTCATTTTTGGCATTGTGTGTTCCTCCTTAAATTGTTATCTCTTTTCTGCCAGCACCATACCGATGCTTCTTCCTTCAACCTTCGGTGCTTTCTCCACTACCGCTACATCTGAAAGATTCTCAGCTATATCATCAAGGATATGTTTGCTTGCATTCATATGAGCCATCTCACGTCCCCTGAATCTGAGTGTGATCTTTACCTTATTTCCTTTTGCAAGGAATTTCTTTGCAGCATTCATCTTGGTATTCAAGTCGTTAGCCTCAATGTTAGGTGAGAGACGAATCTCTTTCAATTCAACGGTCTTCTGCTTTTTCTTTGCATCCTTTTCCTTACGGGCCTGTTCATAACGATACTTACCATAATCAATCACCTTACATACAGGTGGCTTTGCATTTGGTGCTATCTTTACTAAATCAAGTCCTGCCTCGTCTGCAATCTTTTGAGCTTCTCTTGAAGAAACAATTCCTAACTGCTCTCCATCCGCTCCAATCAGTCGAACTTCTCTGTCTCTGATCTGTTCATTAATCATTAATTCGCTAATGGTCTTGTACCTCCATAAAAAATAGTGGATAGGCAGACTATCCACTATACAATCTTCAACACAAATGTTTGAAAATATTAACGCTAAGTCGCTCCATTGCGCTTAGGTGAGAGTGGATACTCTACTTTGTTTTCATACAACTACTAGAATATAGCACAGACAATTTCTGTTGTCAACACTTTTATCTAAATTTCTATAATCTAATATGTACCAAGAATCTTAAGGGCAATTGCCTCTTCCCTTATGCCTCTTAACGCATTCTGCACCGCTGTATCCGTAAAACGTCCTTCAAAATCAACAAAGAACCTGTACTCCCATGCCTTATCAGATATCGGACGAGACTGGATATTTAACATATTGATTCCATTGTATATAAAGTGTGCCAGCATATGATACAGTGCACCACTCTTATGAGGTGTCTCAAAGCATATGCTTATCCTGTCTGCATCTCTGCGGCATACCCTTTTAGCCGACACAATTATAAACCTTGTTGCATTGTTTTTATTGTTCTGTATGCGGCTCTCAAGCACCTGAAGCCCGTATATATCAGCCGAGATATGGCTAGCTATGCCAGCCTGTGTGATATCTCCGTCATCCTTTACCTTCTTTGCAGAAAAAGCTGTATTCCTGACAGCCACCTGGTTAATATCCTTATGCTCATCAAAAAAATCTGAGCACTGCATAAGCGCCTGCGGATGTGAATACACAGTCCTTATATCAGAAATCTTTGCACCCGGAAGTCCCATCAGACTGTGGTCGATGCGTATAATCTGCTCCCCAACTATATAATTGTCGTATTCAACAAGCAGATCATAGTTTTCCGATACAATACCGGCTGAAGAATTCTCTATCGGAAGCACTGCATAATCAGCCTTTCCGCATTTGATATCCTCCATGGCATCCTTCCAGGAATCCACGTTGTAGCCATTACAGTTCTCGCCAAAGTATGTCTTCATTGCAAGCTGTGAGTATGCACCCTCAACTCCCTGAAACACAATCCTTGCATTGGAAAAATCCAGGCTGTCTACCTCAGTAAAGTTTTCCTTCTCCACTATGCCATGCTCAGTCATAAGCTGATACTGCTTCTTTCTACTGGTCGACATAATCTGTTCAAAAAGCTCAACTATACCGTGCTTCAAAAACTCATCATCTGCAAGAGACGATAATTTCTCAAGCTTTTCATCCTCTCTCGTCTTGTCAAAGACCTTTTTGCCGGTGGTTATCTTATACTCGGCAACGTGCTTTGAGATATCCATTCTTTCCTTATATAATCTGACTATTTCACTGTCTATCTCATCGATAGACTCTCTCAATTTCATTAAATCTTCCATTATTGTCTCCTAAAAAAGATATAATAAAATATTATTACAAAATTTATAGAAAGGCAAGTAATCCTTGAAAGATTTATCATATATAGATATAATTCAGTTAATATCTAAGCATAAATCTCATCTACCCTCGGGAGAATTACATGAAAAAAGAACACGCATGATTAATCAACTCATGCGTGTTTTTTATTAATTCATATAAAATTCAAATCTTGATCTGTATATATCACTGCACTTTCCGGTATTCTGGTCTATCGCAATAACAGAAAGCACATTATTTCCCTCAGGAACAGGTATTGGAGCTGTATACTCTGTTGATGCAGCACTCGGATCTGACGAATCCCAGGTATAGTATACCTTGCAATTTTCAGGTACTGTGATTGTAATGTCTGTCTGTGCACCAAATGTACCTCCGTCAGGGTCTATCTCCGGTGCATCCGGTGCCTCAAACTCGATTTCATACTTGGCAGATGCCACCTCGCTTTTGATTCCTCTGTCATCAACCGCAACAGCTGTTATCTCATATGTACCTTCCTTGTCCAGGGTGATCGGGCTATAATATCTTTCTCCTCTGGTCAAAGGATCATCCGAATCATATGAATAGTATATTTTGGTATCGCTGTCTGCATCTATAGAAAGCTCAATAGTCTCTCCATACTTACCACTGCTCTTGCTAAACTGCGGTTTAGATACAGTATAATCCGCAAAAAGCTTTAAAACAGATGCATCCTTAGCACTCTCACGCAGCGCAACAATTGCATCATAATCCTTTTTTGATTCATAAATCGAGATAAGCTTCTTATAAGCCTCTTTGCTCTTTGGATCAATATTGATAATTTCCTGATACAGCACAAGAGCGGCATCATAATCCTTCTTCGACATATATATATCAGCCAAAGCAAATCTGACATCTGTATTATCCGAATCAATCGACAAAGCCTTCTCATAATAAGAAACCGCGGAATTTATATTCCCCGCCGAATAAGCTGCCTTTGCCTGCTTCACCTGATAATCAAATGAATTGTCATGTGATCTGCTTACATTACGTGTAATAGCTGCAATAAGTATTACAATTGCTACAACGCACACTACAGCTGAGATAATAATTATCTTCTTCTGCTGCGCTCTCTTTGCCCTCTGTCCGTCAGACTGCGGCTTCTCACACGGTTGTTTCGTCTGAGACTGCTGCTCACCTGTCTGAGCCTGTCTCACCTGCTGCTTTACAGACTGTGACATTCTGTCCGGTTTTTGTCCGTTCCGCTGACCGGCACTATGAAGCTGTTCCCTCACCGGCTCATCAAACCTGATTGTCCTATCAGACACAGGCTTTACAGTCTTTTGTCCATCAGTTCGCCTGTCATCATTTCCAACCAGATTATCAAGATAATCATCAAATTCGTTGTAATCAGGCACTATCTGAACCGGATGCCCACAGACATCACAGTACAGACTGCCCGCCTTCAATTCATTACCACAATTGGCACATCTCATACATCTAATCCTCTTACTTATTGTCTAATTATCTCTTCATAGCCTCAACACAATTGCTCATGAGCATCGCAATGGTCATAGGACCTACACCGCCCGGTACAGGTGTGATATGTGACGCTTTAGACACAACAGAATCAAAATCCACATCACCACACAGCTTATTTTCAGCATTTCTGTGGATTCCAACATCAATGACAACCGCACCATCCTTCACATATGAAGCATCTATAAACTTAGGCTTTCCTATTGCCACTATAAGTATATCAGCATTTTTACATACATCTTTTAAATCCTTTGTATGTGAATGACATACCGTAACAGTTGCATTCTCCCTAAGCATGAGAAGTGACATAGGCTTGCCGACTATATTGCTTCTGCCAACCACAACACAGCTTTTACCATCAATATCTATATTGCTTCTCTTTAAAAGCTGAATGATACCGGCCGGAGTACACGGCAAAAAACCAGGCTTTCCTATAACCATCGCTCCAACACTCTGTGGACTGAAGCCATCAACATCCTTCTTCGGGTCAATAGCATCAATAACCTTGTCCTCATCGATATGCTTTGGCAGTGGAAGCTGACAGAGAATACCATTTACGGAAACATCAGCATTGAGCTTTTCGATAAGTTTTAATATCTCATCCTCCGTAGTCTCCTCTGCAAGTTCATATGAAAGCGATTTAATTCCGACATACTCACACGCCTTTTTCTTGTTGCGCACATACACTGATGATGCAGGGTCATTTCCGACCTGAATCACCGCAAGGCAGCCCTCGATGCCTTTTTTCTTAAGCTCTGCCACTTCTTCCTTAAGCTCATCCTTAATCTGTGTTGAAATCAATTTTCCGTCTATTAGATTAGCCATATTTCCTCCTAGAATAATCCTGTGATCACACCATTATCATCCACATCAATGCCGTATGCAGCCGGCTTCTTCGAAAGTCCCGGCATAGTCATGATAGAACCGTTTACTGCTACAACAAAGCCTGCACCTGCTGACGCATAAACCTCACGTACGTTGATTTTAAAGCCGCTTGGTCTGCCAAGCTTCTTTGCATCATCAGAAAGCGAATACTGTGTCTTTGCCATACATACTGGAAAATCTCCCATTCCAAGGTCTGTAATCCTCTTAAGTTCTCTCTCTGCTGCCGGAGAATATGTAACACCATCTGCTCCATATATTTCTTTTGCAACAGTTTCAATCTTTTCCTTAAGTGACAGGCTATCATCATAGAGTACTTTGAAATTGCTTTCCTTGTGCTCGATTGTTTCAAGTACCTTGTTGGCAAGGTCAATTCCGCCTTCGCCACCCTTCTCCCATACCTCTGAGAGTGCAAATTCACAGCCTCTTTCCTTACAGAACTGCTCTACAAAATCAGTCTCAGCCTTGGTGTCTGTGACAAATGAATTTAATGTGACAACTACAGGCACACCAAACTTGTGAAGATTCTCAATATGCTTCTCAAGATTTACGATTCCAGCCTTAAGTGCATCAAGATTCTCTGATGAAAGCTCATCCTTCGGCACGCCGCCATTATATTTTAATGCTCTGATTGTTGCAACAAGTACAACTGCATCCGGCTTAAGCCCTGCCATACGGCACTTGATATCAAAGAACTTCTCTGCGCCAAGGTCTGCGCCAAAGCCTGCCTCAGTGATAACATAGTCTGCAAGCTTTAATGCTGTCTTTGTGGCACGGACACTGTTACAGCCATGTGCTATATTGGCAAAAGGTCCACCGTGAACTATTGCCGGTGTATGCTCAAGTGTCTGGATAAGGTTCGGCTTTAAGGCATCCTTTAAGAGAGCTGCCATAGAGCCTGTAGCCTGAAGATCATCGGCTGTGACAGGCTTTCCGTCAAAGGTATATGCCACAATAATTCTTCCAAGTCGCTTCTTTAAATCTGCCATATCATCGGCCAGACAGAGTATTGCCATAATTTCAGATGCTACAGTGATGACAAAATGATCTTCTCTGACCATTCCGTCCATCTTGCTTCCAAGACCAACAACGATATTTCTAAGGACACGGTCATTCATATCCATACATCTCTTCCATACAATCTGGCGCGGGTCGATGCCAAGCTCGTTTCCCTGCTGGATATGATTGTCAAGAAGTGCTGCAAGCAGATTGTTCGCAGATGTAATTGCATGAAAATCTCCTGTAAAATGAAGATTTAAATCCTCCATTGGGACAACCTGTGCATATCCGCCACCGGCTGCTCCTCCCTTGATACCAAAGCAAGGTCCTAGTGACGGCTCACGAAGTGCGATAAGTGCTTTCTTCCCAAGGCGTCCAAATGCCTCTCCAAGACCGACGCTTGTGGTTGTCTTTCCCTCTCCTGCAGGAGTCGGGTTTATAGCTGTAACAAGTATGAGCTTTCCGTCAGGATTTTTCTTTGTGCGATTGATGAGCTCATCAGAAATCTTTGCCTTATACTTTCCATAAAGCTCTAAGTCATCCTCTTCAATACCTATAGATGCTGCTACATCCTTGATTGGAAGCATTGTAGCTTCCTGTGCGATCTGAATATCTGTTTTCATTTTTCTTTGCTCCTTTGTGTTAATTATTCTCTAATATAGTATCTAATTCCTCTTTAGTCACCAAAACCTTGCGGGGCTTTGTACCCTCCTCAGGTCCCACTACACCGGCTTCTTCGAGCTGATCCATGATGCGGGCCGCCCTGTTGAAGCCAATTTTAAGGTATCTTTGAAGCATTCCGATTGAAGCCCGTTCCTTATCTGTGATAATTGACGCTGCCTCCGCAAAGTAAGAGTCCCTGCCATCATCCGTGTTTTCCACATCTGAAATGGTAACGGTTGTATTTGTCGTATCATTCGACAGGCTCTCCATCTTTTGTGCCACATCATTACTGTACTGTGCATTCTCATTATTTTCAATAATAAATTTCACAATATCGGAAACTTCTTTATCTGAAACGAATGCGCCCTGTACTCGAAGGGGCTTCGGAACACCCTGTGGGTCAAATAACATATCTCCCTTTCCAAGGAGCTTTTCCGCACCATTCATATCAAGTATGGTACGACTGTCAACACCGCTTGTAACCGCAAATGCGATACGGCTTGGCATATTCGCCTTGATGAGACCTGTAATAACATTAACAGAAGGCCTCTGTGTGGCTATGATCAGATGTATACCGGCTGCTCTCGCAAGCTGTGCCAGCCTGCATATTGCCTCCTCTACATCCTTTGATGCAACCATCATAAGATCTGCAAGCTCGTCAACTATAATGACAATCTGTGGCATCTTTGGCGGTTTTTCTGTATCTTTGCCATCCATCGCATCAATCATGGCATTGTAACCGTTTATTTCCCTGACACCGCTGTTTGCAAACTTCTCGTATCGGTCTGTCATCTCTGAAACCGCCCAGTTTAATGCTCCTGCAGCTTTTTTAGGATCTGTAACAACCGGAATCATCAGATGAGGTATGCCATTGTATACACTAAGCTCAACCACCTTCGGGTCAATCATAATCAGCTTTACCTCATCCGGCTTTGCCTTGTATAGTATACTCATGATAATTGTATTGATACAAACCGACTTACCTGAGCCGGTAGCACCTGCAATTAAAAGATGTGGCATTTTTGCGATATCCGTAACCTTAACCTTGCCTGCAATATCTTTTCCCACTGCAAATGTAATCTTTGATTTGGCATTTTTAAATTCTTCAGACTCCACAAGCTCCCTGAAGGAAACAGCAACACTCTGGCTGTTTGGCACTTCGATGCCCACAGCGGCTTTTCCCGGAATAGGAGCCTCGATTCGTATATCCGCGGCTGCCAGATTAAGCTTTATATCATCTGCCAGATTCACAATCTTTGATACCTTCACTCCAAGCTCCGGTGTGATTTCAAACCTTGTAACAGCAGGACCGCAGCTTATATTATTCACCTTCGCATTCACCCCAAACACATTAAGAGTCTGTTCAAGCTTTGCCGCCGTTTCACGCAGATGAGCCTGCGAATCACCGGTTTTACCCCTGTCAGGAGCCTTAAGCAGATCAACAGCCGGAAATACATACGGCTTCTGCTGGATTGCATTTTCTGCGTCATTTATCGCTATCTGCTCACTGACTTTTTCAACCTCTTTGGCAAGCTCATCCTTGTCTGATTTGACCTTTTTCTTACTTGGCTCTGCTGCAGGTGGTTTTGTCATTACCGCATCTGCAGCCGGAGCTGATAATTTTGATTGCAGCTCATTATCTTTTTGTATGCCAAAATCATCAGATATATCAGGCTCCACGCAGCCCGATATAGGTATCTGCGACACATGGCTTGCAGCTGTGCCACCCAAAACCGAAACAGGCTCCGATGCCACACCAAAGTCCGGTGTTTGCACTATTTCCCCTGCATCACCTGATGTAAGGCTTGTCATCTTTTTCTCCTTTATTGCAGGTGAACTCGGATAATTCTCTATAGTTATCTCACCCAGCTCATCTGTAGCTGCTGCACCTTGTCCAAATATCCCCACATGCGCTGTATCACTACCTGTCATGCCTGAATCTAGCGCGTTTTCACTGCCATCAATTTTTGTATCAAGTGACACGCCTGTTATCTTATTATCCATCCTTCGGCCGGCACGCTTACTCCTTCTGCCACCTTTTGCAGCCTCCGTTATGTCGCTGTCTGTATCACCTGAAACTAAACCCGCTCTTGTCTGACGCTCTCTTGACTTATACTGCCGATACTCCTGATATCTCTCATTATTCTCACGCGCTGACTCGTATACCTTTCGGCCGCCGTTTCTCATGCCCTTCATGAATGATTTACCGGTAATGAGCACAAGGCAGATAATCATCACAACTATTGTCACCACGTATGCACCTATAATTCCTACCGCTGGAACTAAAATGCAGCCTATAAGAGCACCTATAAAGCCACCACCTGAATGCCTTTCAACACTGTCAATGTATGACTGCACCGGCGAAACCGCGAATTCACCATACACTGCCAGGTACATAAACACACATATAAACCATATGAAAACTATGGTCATAACAAGCTTCATGATAGCATATGAATTGCCCTTATTGGACACAGCAAAAAAGCTGCCCACCAGAAGCACAAGCGGAAAAATATATGCCACCATTCCAAATATACCAAAAAGGAAACCGCTTACTGCGTTTCCCAAATGACCGCCTATTCCAAAATTGCTTATAAATAAAAGGATTGAAACAGCTACTACTATCCAGAGAAATATTTCCTTTTTAAAGGCCTGCTGCCTCTCTATCTGAGCCATTCTCTCCTTTTTAGTCTGTCTTTTTGCTGAGGATTTCTTCCTCGTTGCCATCTAACTAACCTCCGTATTTTGATTTACAGAGTATATAATAACATATTTCTTCTGTTCTGTGTAAATTTTCTAAAGTAATTTTTCGATTTTGTGATTAAAGGGTCAAAAGGTATCATCGATTCATGCTTGCATGCAATTCGATGTATAC
>ERZ779957.550-NODE-550-length-11775-cov-4.23908_pt1 | contig 11775 bp, 10 predicted proteins | sample MGYA00511583_ERZ779957 | MGnify/ENA primary metagenome ERZ779957 (study PRJEB29588, sample SAMEA2146320) | human gut metagenome | biome: human gut; feature: human-associated habitat; material: faeces | place: Denmark | collected 2008/2010 ... | reverse complement strand
CGGGGCTATTTGATTAATTGTTTAACTCGTCCCATTTTAACGGGACACTAATGATCACTAATATTAAAACAATTATCTGTATGCAATATCCATGTCGAAAGCAAACTGATGCATAGTATAAAAGACGGACTTCCCTACTCCCAAACAGATTTTTTATATTACACCCCAAAAACATTTCATTTACAAACTTATTGCAAAAAAAGTATTTGGCCATTAAATCTCAATTATTCAAGAAAGAAGTACCGATAAAAAGTCTTTTTTCCCTATATTTGCTAGGCTGAAAAAAATGTCATTAACTCAATTAATATGAAAAAACTATCGTTTATTACTGTATTTGTATTCCTGTCCATTCTTTTTGTACAGGCACAGCAAGCAAAGTATGTATTTTATTTCATCGGAGATGGAATGGGTGTTAACCAAGTTTTAGGAACAGAGATGTATCGTGGAGAGTTGGAAGGCAAAATTGGTGTGACTCCGTTATTATTCACCCAATTTCCTTATGCAACCATAGCCACTACTTTCTCGGCAACCAACGGAGTGACAGATTCGGCCGCTGCAGGAACAGCACTTGCTACGGGAAACAAAACAAAAAATGGCGCATTAGGTGTGAAAAAGGATCTGGAAACCAAAGTTAACAGTGTTGCTTCTTGGGCAAAAAATAAAGGTTGCCGTGTAGGTATCAGTACCAGTGTCAGCGTAGACCATGCCACACCGGCTGCTTTTTACGCACACCAAGGACAAAGAAGCAGCTATTACAACGTGGGTCTGGATTTGATTGATGCCAACTTCGATTTCTATGCAGGATCAGACTTTTTAGATCCTACCAACAAAAAAGCCGCCGGTTCAAATTCAGAAAGTCTGTACACACTGGTGGACAAAGCCGGATATACCATAGCCCGTGGCTACAAGGACTATCAGAAAAAAGCAAAAAAATCGGACAAACTGATTCTCTTACAACCTGCGACAGCAACAGACAATAGTGCTATCCCCTATGCTATCGATCGAAAAAAAGGCGATATGACTTTAACTGAAATCACCCGTGCCGGAATCAATTTCCTGTCTAAAGATCTATCAAAAGGGTTCTTCCTGATGGTTGAAGGAGGTAAAATAGACTGGGCTTGCCACAGCAACGATGCCGCTACCGTATTCCACGAAGTGATGGATATGGACAATGCCATAAAAGTTGCTTACGAATTCTATGAACAACATCCCGATGAAACCCTGATTGTAGTAACAGCCGACCACGAAACCGGAGGAATCGTTTTAGGAAAAGGTCCGTATACTTTGAACCTGCAAGCTTTAAAATCACAAAAAGTAAGTGAAAGCGGATATACTAAAATTGTAAACGAATTAAGAAAAAAATACAAGAATCAAGTACCTTGGGAAGTTATCAAGCAATCATTGAAGGATAATTTCGGATTTTGGGATAGTATTCAATTGAATGAAAAGCAAGAAGCATCCCTGAAGAAAGTATATGATGAATCATTTAGCGGTAAAGAGATAGATTTGACCAAAAGTGAATATCAACAAGACGAACCTTTGGCAGCTGAGGCCAAAAGAATTCTGGATGACATCGCTCTGGTAGGTTGGACCAGTGGTGGGCACTCTGGAGGTTATGTACCCGTATTCGCTATCGGAGCCGGCGCCCAACTATTCCAAGGTCGCATTAACAATACCGAAATTCCGGTAAAAATAGCAGAAGCTGCTGGTTATCCCAACAATTAATCGAAAGCAAGATAGTGCGACAAACGTTCCAAGTCTTTCTCAGTGAATTCCTCATACAAGGATAACTGGGAAAGACTTTTTAATTTTCCCTTTTTCCTCCTATATTCTATAATTACCTTTGCCTGATAAAAATTCATATAAGGATGAGAGCGAAGTTTGTCAAGCCCGGCCTTATTGGCATTTATCCGATGAATTGGTGCATTTCCGAGTTTAAACCATCTCAACATATCCTCATCTACATAGTTCACTTCCTTCAACTGAGCCATATCATAAAAACCTCCCAAACGTTTCCGGTAAGCCACAATCATGCGTGCAATGCCACTGCCTATTCCCGGAATCTTTTTCAACTCGGTAGTGTCCGCTTCATTCAAATCGACTAAAGTTCCTTCCGGATATTTATAAACCGCCAACGTATCTTTTTCCGCCTTTTTGATAAAGTGCAATGTATCCTGTTTCCGCCGAAAAGCCTCTGATATCTGGATATAAGGTTTTAACATATTAAATTTCTCGGACGACAAGCCATAAACACGAGAGAAATCATCCGCTGTCCTGAATTTACCGCCGGCTCTCCGGTATTGCAAAATAGTATGTGCAATAAAAGGAGGCAATCCACGTTGCAAAAATTCGATGGAATCGGCTGAATTTGGATCAAAAGCAGCCAATACCACCTCTCTTCTTTTAGGCTTATCATAGGAATATCGCAGAGATTCCTTCTCCTCCATCTCATGTACTCCGGCCAGAAAGTTTTTTATTTCTTCTATCCCCTCTTGATCCTGTTCCAAAGACTCTTCCTTTACTGGAAACAGAACCCATATACACATAAATATGAAAAGCAAAGTCAACAAAAAAAGTATAGCTCTGCGTTCGCTTTTCGAAAAATAGAAGAAGTCTTTCCACATTACAATTCTAAATTAGCCCTAATTCATTGATAAAAATCAAAATGATAGCCACAGGTGCCACGTATCTCAACAAGAAGATATACAAATTGAAAAGACCTGCTTTCAGTTTTCCCCCATTGGTCAATTCTTCATAAGAAACGGAACGTTTCAAATACCATCCTACAAAGATACATACCAGCAAGCCACCCAAAGGAAGCATTATTTTTGCAGTGACAAAATCAAGTAAGTCAAAGAATCCCTTATCAAACAGCGTATATTTCTGCATAACTCCCAATGACAAGGAAGAAATGATTCCAATTATAATGCACCCGAAAGTGACCAATCTAGCAGCACGGCCACGAGTTAAATTGAATTCCTCGTGCAGAAAAGCCGTCACCACTTCATGTAGAGAAATAGTAGAAGTCAATGCAGCCAAAGCCAACAAGACATAGAACATCACCGAGAAAATATAAGCTAATATCGGCACACCGCTAAAAGCTTGCTGAAAAACATTAGGCAATGTAATAAAAATTAATGATGGTCCCGCATCCGGCTGGATACCTACAGAAAAGGCCGCCGGAAAAATAATCAATCCGGCCAAGACAGCCACAAAAGTATCAATCACACCGACACTCAGAGCCGTATTTCCCAGTTTGGTTTCTTTCCCAAAATAAGAAGCATAGGTTGAAAGACATCCCATTCCCAAACTCAAGGAAAAGAACGCCTGCCCCATAGCCCCTAAGAAAACATCTCCGTTCACTTTACTGAAATCAGGCTTCAGCAGAAACTCCAAACCTTTTTCCGCATTGGGAAGCGACAATGAGCACCCCACCAAAACTACTATCAGTATAAACAAAACAGGCATCAGCACCTTCGAAGATTTCTCTATTCCATCTTTCACTCCCTTTACTATAACAAAATGGGTGGCCAATAAAAAGATGACCAGCCAGATAAGCGGACGAACAGGGTCCTTCGAAAAACTCTGGAAAGCAACCACAAAATCTTCCGGCTTCTTATCTGCAAAACCATTCATTCCCGCTTCCAATATATATTCCAAAGTCCATCCTGCCACTACCGAATAATATCCTAGAATAAGAAAACCGGCCAAAACCCCCAAATATCCCAACCACTTCCAATGAGTTCCGGGTGCCAAAACCTTATAAGCACGTCCCGTACTTGCTTTTGAATGACGACCTACTGTGAATTCGGCAATCATAATAGGCATTCCCAACATAAAAACACACGCCAAGTATACTAAGATAAATGCCGCACCTCCATGATTTCCCGTTTCATAGGGAAACCTCCATATATTACCAAGTCCTACAGCCGAACCTGCCGCCGCCAGAACAGCCCCAATCTTACTTCCGAAATTTACTCTTTCGCTTTTTTGCATAAAAAACTATCAAATTATTATAAATCAACACTGGTTAGCCTGCAAAAGTATAAAATTAATCGTACTTTTGCGACGAATCACAAAAAAATTAAAGTATGCTATATTATTTTAGAAAATATCCGGTATCCTTGATCATTGTAGCTATCATCTTTTATCTTTCCTTTTTCACTCCTCCTAAAACAGATGTGGAAGAAATCCCCTACATAGACAAAATAGTGCATATATGCATGTATGGAGGACTCTGTTTCATTTTATGGATAGAATACCTGAGGAATCATAAGGCTATCAATTGGAATCATGTAATATGGGGAGGCATCATAGCTCCTGTAGCTATGAGCGGGTGTATCGAACTGATGCAAGCTTATTGCACAGATACCCGCAGCGGTGACTGGCTGGATTTTCTGGCAAACAGCATTGGAGTCGGACTAGCCGCCTTAATAGGATATTACTTACTTCGCCCCCTTATATGGCGTAAATCCTAAAAAGAAACGCCGACGATTCTTCGCGAACAGTCGGCGTGATGATAAAAGTCAAAGTTATATAATAAAGATAGAGAGTCAACTTAACGGAAATCTTTCAGATCATTCTGCAACCTCTGACGAGTGAAAAAGATACGGCTTTTCACTGTTCCCAACGGAAGTCCCAGTTTTTCGGCAATTTCCCTATATTTAAATCCTGATACATACATAGCAAACGGCACACGGTAATCTTTAGGCAACGCATTCACGATACGATGTATCTCTTTCAAATCATAAGCACCTTCTGTAGAATCGAATCCTGAGTCCTGTGGAAGATTCAAATGGAACAAGTTATCTGTCTGATCGACGAAAGTCTGATCACGCACTGTTTTACGATAATTATTTATAAATATATTACGCATGATGGTGTACATCCATCCTTTAAAATTCGTATCTGGAGTAAACTTCTCTTCGTTGTCCAAAGCTTTAAGTGAAGTTTCCTGCAACAAATCATTAGCCTCTTCTCTGTCAGCTGTCAATTTAAATGCAAAGCGAAATAATTCGGTTTGTATACTTAGTAAATGCTGTGTAAAGTCGACTGTCTTCATATTAATCTATTTTTAAATTGTTATTTTCTGTTTTTGCTTTCTGCTGCAATATTAACGACTTCTCGCAAAAGTCACGACAGAAAAACTAACAACAAAGGGGGTATAAACTATCAAATAACAGTTTTTACCCCCTAAATTAACAGTTAACAGGTGGTTTCGTTTTAACTTTTAATTAGCCGGTATCCCTCCACCGGTTCCAGCATTACCTCCTCCACTTTTCAAATCATCATTATTAATGCTTCGCGCAGCTTTTTTTACCTGAGCCTTCAACTCCCCAAAACGCCAACTGATATTAAATCCATAATAACGCATCGGAATTCTGGTAGCAGTAGAAGAGCAGAAAGTAGGAGTATTGATGTTATTCTTAAAAGTAATATATTTATTAAATAAATTGGACGAGTTAAGAGATATAGTCAGCCTCTTTTCCTTCAAGAAAGAACGACTGAGCCCTATCGCATAATAATAGAAAGAGGAACTTTTACCTTGCAAAGAGATATGCGGAGTACCACCCCCTCCGTTCAGACTCAGACGCAGATCCCAAGGCAGAGTCTGCTGGAAGCTTCCGAAGACATTTCCTTCCCAGCCATGATTCTTTAAATCAAGCCCTGAACTTCTATAATCCACATAAGCTCCCCGTCCATTGATATTAAAGCGGGTTTTAGGAGACATATTCCAGTTCAAGAACAAAGACAAATTAATATTCTTACTTTTTCCTATATTATCATAGGTAGAATTCATCACACCATCTTTTATAAAAGAGTATTGCTCTATACCATTATTGACAAAAGAATAATTAGCACTGACATTTACATTAAATTTCTGCGAGAAACTACCGAAAGTAACACTAAGCGAATGGGCCTTTTCACTTTCCAAATCAGGATTACCGTAACTGATCGCAGTAGGGTTGCTGGTGTCAGTAAACGGATTCAAAAACCAAATACCCGGCCGGCTGATACGCATATTATAAGATGCCCTCAAACTTTGAGTAGGAGCCAATTGGTAAGAGAACATCAAGGATGGAACCAAATCATCAAACTGAGCATCAAACTTCTCATCCTTATTTTTATAATCCGCATCCATAAATGTATGCTCATAGCGAATTCCCGCCTTTCCACCGAGTTTTTTGTACTTCAGCTGATAGCCCAAATAAGCAGCCAGAATATCCTGCTTATGATCATATTGCGTACTCATATCCTGATCATACTTATATTCTCCGGTTTTATCGGCCAGATAATATTTACCATCACTTTTACTTCTACGAAAAATATACTTTATACCAGTTTCAATGCTGTGTATCGAATTTATCGGATTGGTATAGTCCAATTGAGCCGTATGCTCTTGTGTGCTGGCATCATTTTTAAAATATTGGTTTTGCAAAAGATAAGGAACATTCAACGTATCCTCATAATCCGTATTCGCTTCACTGTTATTGGGGGAATGGCTAAAACGATAAGAGAAAGTAAGAAGTTCCCCTTTCTTTTTAAACGAATGCTGATAATCCATGTTGCCCCCCACTTCGCCAAAGCCCGATTCATTATTTCCCAAAGAACCGTAACCGTAAACCGGATTACCGGCATGATTCGTCATCTGGGTATTTCCAATCCTCTTATTCGTAAAATTGCCAGTCATCAGATTCATAGAAAAACTAATCAGATTCAAAGTGTCAATCTCATAACTTCCTTCCAGACTGCCAAATTGAAAATTGCCATAGCTCTTGCTTCTTCGATGCGACTCCAAAAATTTATTTTCCTGAGACGTGAAATCCTCACGATATGAATCTTCAAATCCCTTTTGAGATCCCTGGTAGTTATAAGAATAATTACCGGTAACAGTGAACTTGCCCGACTGCACCGTACCATAACCGCCACCATACACACGCATATTGCTTGCACCACCATTCAATGTCACCGTATATCCTTCCATTCCAGCTCCTATAGTGATAATATTCAAGATGCCCGCCACCCCTTCCGCGTCATATTTAGCCCCAGGCTCGGTGATAACCTCTATAGATTTAATGGAATTGGCCGGCATACTCCGCAATACCTCGGTAGGATTATTGCTCATCATGTTATTCGGCTTGCCATTAACATGCACTTTAAACTTACTGCTACCGTTTACTTGAATTTTATCCTCTCCATCTACAGTCACCAGCGGAACTTTACGGAGCATTTCAAGAGTCGTATTGGTTTTAGAATCCGGATCATCCTCTATACTATACGTCACTTTGTCTATTTCCGCCTTTACCAAAGGTTTCTGCGCTACCACCTCCACTCCTTTCAACATTTCAGTCGCTTCTGCTATCAGAATCTTACCCAAATCAACATTCCTACGATTTGCCGATATCGAGAACTCCTTCTGTACAGGAGACTTTCCTACAGAAGTAAAATGAATGAGATAAGTCCCCGGCACGGCAAGCCGTTCGTCAAACCTGCCGTCCGCTCCTGTCACAGCCAGTTTCACCGGCTTTGCAGGATTGTTCTTCAATGAAATACGGATTGTAGAATACGGTTCCCCTTCATTAGACAAAGAATCTAATAAGACTCCCTTGACTGAGAACTGGCCTTGGACAGCCTTTTGCGCCTTCGCCGTAAATGACAAACTTGCCACAAGCAAGATAATGCCCCATAAAATGTTGTGTTTCATATATCAATAATGAGTTTGTGTTTGTTGCAAAGGTAGGTAAACGATAGCAAGTAGTTTATTTTCAGACGTTAAAGAAGCCTATATATTATCTACCAGCGAGTATAAGGATTCTTCATCAAAAAAGAATTATAATAACGAATATCTCCCGTTACCTCTTTTTCGATGAAATGGGGCTTTTTGAACAATTCGTCCTCACTATTCAATTCCACTTCCGCTACAGTCAAGCCTTCATTCTCACCATAAAACTCATCCACTTCAAAGATATGCTCTCCACTTTTCACCAAATACCGGATTTTATCAATCACCCCAGGCTCACACAGTTTCATCAACTCTTCGGCCTCTTGCAAACTGATCTCCTTCTCCCACTCATAACGACTTGTACCGGAGTCATTGGAAGCCCCTTTGATAGTAAGATACCCTTTATTATCCCGAATACGCACCCGGACAGTTCTTCCACGAGCACTACAGATATAACCTTGCACAATATGACTATGTGCATAAGCCTCTAGTTTATAACTGTCGTCCTTTACTAAAAATTTTCGTTCTATTTCTTGTCCCATAGCGTTTTAATATATAAAAAAGCCCCGCAGAGAATAACCTCAGCAGGACTTCACTATTTATTTTCCGTTTTTATCCATACATGGCATAGCCTACCATAATAACAAGGGCTAATACAATTAATCCGATGAACAGACCTTTTACAATCCTATTTGCTTTCTCTTCTTCCCGCTTACTATAAGCAGCTTTCTTATTCTTTCCCATAAGTATTTCATTTTTAAGATTAAACCATCTCTTTTGAATATCCCAAAAGTACAAAGTTTCTAGAAGAAAACAAATAAATTACGAAGAATTTACTAATTCTCCGAACCGGAAAACTCCATCAAGTATGCCTTGATAAAGCCATCAATCTTTCCATCCATCACTCCGTTCACATCCGAAGTTTGAAAATTAGTACGATGATCCTTCACACGACGGTCATCAAAGACATAACTGCGTATCTGTGATCCCCATTCAATCTTCTTCTTGCCTGCCTCCACCTTGGCCTGTTCTTCCATGCGGTGCTGCAATTCCTTATCATATAAAATTGAACGCAACTGTCTCATCGCATTTTCCTTATTCTTCGGCTGGTCACGGGTTTCAGTATTCTCAATCAAGATTTCCTCTTCCTCACCGGTATACGGATCTTTATATTGATAACGCAGACGTACTCCTGATTCCACCTTGTTCACATTCTGTCCGCCGGCCCCTCCCGAACGGAAAGTATCCCAAGACATACGGGCAGGTTCAATTGTCACTTCAATACTATCATCCACCAACGGCGTTACAAACACAGAAGCAAAAGAAGTCATCCGTTTCCCCTGAGCATTATAAGGAGACACGCGCACCAAGCGGTGGACTCCATTCTCACCTTTCAGATAACCATATGCAAAACTGCCCTCAATATTCATAGTCACCGTCTTGATTCCGGCCTCATCCCCATCCTGAAGGTTAGCCACGCTCACTTTATAGCCATTGGTCTCCGCCCAACGCATATACATACGCATCAGCATGGAAGCCCAATCCTGACTTTCAGTACCACCGGCACCGCAATTAATTTTCAATACACAATCCATTTGGTCGGCCTCCTGGCGAAGCATATTCTTCAGTTCCAATGCCTCCACCGCAGTGACAGCCTTTTGATACGCTGCATCCACTTCTTCTTCGGTAACCAAATCATCTTTACAAAAGTCAAAAGCCAATTCCAGTTCATCTGCCATCGTCTTTACCTCACGGTAACCGTCGATCCATTTTTGCAGATCTTTCACCTTCCTCATTTGTGCTTCTGCTTTCTTGGCATCATCCCAAAAACCGGGCGCCTGCGTACGCAGTTGTTCTTCTTCCACCTGAACCAGTTTATTTTCTATGTCCAGATATCTTTCAAGTGCCGCAGTACGTTCTTTTACGTCTTTCAGTTGCTCTATTGTTATCATCTTGAGAATTTTTGCATTTCAAGGTGCAAAGATAGTGGAAATCTATTCATTTTCCCATTATTCTTCGTACATCTTTTCTATTTCGGCAGCATAGTTCTTGTTCAGCACATTACGTTTTATTTTCAACGTATTGGTCAGCTCACCACGTTCCATACTGAAAGGATGGGGCAACAAGGTAAACCTCTTGATCTGTTCATAATGTGCAAACTGCTGCTGCAGTGTATCAATCCGCTCTCTAAACAAATCGATAATTTCCGGTTTCTGCAACAGTTCCTCCATACTTTCATAGCGAATACCTTTTTTTGCGGCATACTCTTTCACCAGTTTATATTCAGGAATTATCAAAGCAGAAACAAATTTACGTTCATCGGCAATAATAGAAATCTGATCGATATAACGGTCTACCACCAATTTGGCTTCAATGGCTTGAGGAGCGATATACTTCCCGTTTGAAGTTTTAAACAAGTCCTTGATACGCTCTGTAAGGAACAAATGCCCATCTTTTATATAACCCGCATCACCGGTATGGAACCATCCGTCTTCAGTAAACGCCGCTTTCGTAGCAGCTTCCTTTTTATAATAGCCATGAGTGATTCCCTCACCACGTAGCATTATTTCGTTATTCTCCCCTATTCTGACCTGCACATGAGGCATGATACGCCCCACCGAACCAACCACATGGTCATTATCATTCTCACAAGCAACCGTTGCAGTAGATTCCGTCAATCCATAACCGGCTACCATATTAATTCCCACCGACAAAACAAACTCCTGTACAGCCGGCGGAATAGCCGCACCGGCAGTAGGGAAGAAACGCCCGTTTTCAATGCCAATAGTCTTTTTCAACAAGCTATAGATCGTTTTCTCATAAAATTTATATTTCATGTGCAATACAGGCGGAGGAGTCAGCCCTTTGTACACATATTCCAAATTATGTTCACGTCCCACTTTAATAGCATCCAGCATCAACTTCTTTTTCAATCCGGTTGTCTCATTGATTTTTTCTTGCACGCCGGCATACACTTTCTCCCAGAAACGGGGAACACTGCACATAGCCGTAGGACGGATCTCCTTTATTGTCTTCTGGATATCAGCAGGACGCAAGTTGATAGACAAAGTACATCCCATCGAAAGACACCAGCAAGTCCATGCACGCTCAAACACATGAGTAAAAGGAAGGAAATTCATAATCACATCCTGATCACCCAATTGAGGGAAACGTTCATCGTGTGCCGGAATGGCCGCCTCATAGCAAGAATGATGCAACATCACCCCCTTGCTGTCTCCGGTTGTTCCACTGGTATAAAGAATATTGGCAAGATCACCATTACCCGACTCTGAAGTACGCTTGTCTACCTCAGCTTGATGCGGATGCGCCTCGCCCAATTTCAGAAAGTCATCAAAATAAATGGAAGTCTGGTCCCGCTCATCACGTTTTACCTCCCTGTCGAAAATTATAATCTGTTTCAGTTGGCTTCCCAGTTGCATAACCCGAAACGCCACATCATATTGCAACTGTTCACCTACAAAGATATAACGTATTTCGGCATCACCTACCATATAATGTACCTGCGCCTCGGAACTGGTAGCATAAAATGGTACAGTAACAGCCCGTACCCCAAAAGCTCCAAAGTCCACATACAGACATTCCGGTTTATTTTGAGAAAAAACTGCTATATTTTCCTGTATGCCTATACCTAATTCTATCAATGCATTCGAAACTGTTTTTACAGTTGCGGCAAACTGGTTCCAAGAAACCGGAATCCATGTTTCTGTTTTATAATCGCGGTAACGCAACGCTACACGATCACCATATTTCCCTGCCTGACGTTGTATCAGGACAGATAAGAAAGAACTACTCATTCCAAAGATTTATTTTTAATTCATCGGCAAAGTTATCGTTTAATTTGGAATTATCCTCTATAAACAGGCATTAATTTTCCCAACCAGTCAAAGAGTTAGAAGAAATCAGCCGAAAGTTTTAGTTGCATATCTAACTTAATTACCTACTTTTTTCATCACCGTTTACCACGCAAAAATAGTATCTTTGCAACACATTAAATTATTAAAATCAAGATGATTGATATAGAATATTACACT
>ERZ779957.542-NODE-542-length-11894-cov-2.40223_pt1 | contig 11894 bp, 10 predicted proteins | sample MGYA00511583_ERZ779957 | MGnify/ENA primary metagenome ERZ779957 (study PRJEB29588, sample SAMEA2146320) | human gut metagenome | biome: human gut; feature: human-associated habitat; material: faeces | place: Denmark | collected 2008/2010 ... | reverse complement strand
TCGGCAAAATCGACTGACCTTTCTTTTTTACCCAACAATATCTTTAATTAAGGGAGACGGGGCGAAATCTGCCGGATGCAGCCATTATGCCCGAATTATGCGATCTGCTGAACATTCAGCTGAGCGAGCTTTTTCACGGGGAGCGAATGACGATGGAAGCGCATCAGAAGGCTTTCGATGCATTGCTTCTGGAAATGAAGCAGCGGGAAGAATCAGCGAATCGGCGGATTCTTCAGCTGGAAAAGGCGCTTGCCTGCATGACGATTGCCGTATCGCTCACGATGATTCTTGTCGGGTGTTATCTGGCGAAAGACCATCTTGCCCTCGGAATCGCCTTATTGACATTCGGCGCTGCGGTTGTTTTTGCCATCTGCTTTGTCGGCGTGAAAATCGAGCATGATGCTGGATATTACGAATGTCCCGAATGCGGGGAACGCTACATACCGACCATGAAAGCCGTCGTGAAAGCGCCGCATCGCGGCACCGCCCGCAAGATGACGTGTCCGTTCTGCGGAAAATATGCCTATCATCAGAAGTTGCTTTCAAAATAATGCGACTTCTTTCAAAAAGCACCATCATAAAACGAAAACGCCCGGTGCGTGAACCCACCCTCACGCATCGGGCGTTTCTATATCATTATCATTCTTCCGGCAGCGGCGCAATCAGTTCGCGGTCGCACTTGCGGTAGAGCAGCAGACAAATCGTCAGCGAGACGATTTCCGCAATCGGGAACGCCCACCAGATGGCGTTCGGGCCGATGAGGGACAGCGCCCACGCCGCGGGCAGCAGCACAACCAGCTGGCGGCACAGGCTCATAATCAGGCTGTATGTTCCGCGGCCGACCGCCTGGAAGACCGTGCTGAGCGTAATGCCCGCCGCCGCAATCAGGAAGTGCGAGCAGATAATCCGCAGGGCGACGCAGCCTTCCGCCGTCAGCGCCTTGTCCGCCGAGGAGTCGAACGGCATCATCAGCAGGTTCGGCACAGCAAGGAACAGCAGCGCGCCAACCGCCATAATCACCAGCGCATACACCAGACACACGCGGACGCACTCGTAGACGCGCTTTTTCTTCTGCGCGCCGAAGTTGTAGCCCACAATCGGTACCATGCCGTTGCACAGCCCGAACACCGGCATAAAGACAAACGACTGGAGCTTGAAATATACGCCCAGAACGTTCACATAAATATCGCCAAAGCCTGCCAGAATCATGTTCATCAGCGTCGTGCAGACGGAGGAAATCGCCTGCATGATGGTGGACGGAATGCCAACGACGAGGATATTCTGCACCGTCTTCCAGTCAAAACGGAAGCCCTCATGCGTCAGGCGCAGTTCCCGATTTTTCCACTGATTCAGGGTGAAACCGACGGCGCAGCTCACGACCTGACCAATAACCGTCGCAATCGCCGCGCCGGCGATACCCATTTGGCAGCTGAAAATCAGAATCGGGTCAAGGATGATGTTCGTCACTGCGCCGGACAGCTGGGTAATCATCGACAGCGTTGTGTTGCCCGTCGCCTGCATCATGCGTTCAAAGCAGATGGACATGAACTGTCCCAAACTGAGCGTGCAGACGATGCGCAGGTACAGTGTGCCCATTTCCAGCACTTCCGCCTTCGGGTTCGTCATGCCGATATACATGCGGGCGAAGAACAGCCCGACGATAACAAACAGCAGCCAGCCGACAACCTCAATCAGGATGCCGTGGCGGGCGGCATCGCGCGCCTCATGCGGGCGCTTTTCGCCGAGCCTGCGTGAAATCAAGCTGTTGATGCCCGTACCCATGCCGGTCGAAACGGCAATCATCAGCATCTGCATCGGCATAGCGAGGTTGACCGCCGTCAGCGCATCCGGCAAATACTGCCCGACAAAAATCCCATCGACGATATTATACAGTGCCTGCACCAGCATCGACACCATAATCGGTACGGACACTGTCGGCACGAGCTTGCGCATCTCCATCGTGCCCAGCATCCGGCTGCGTTCCGTGTTCTGCTGTTCCTGTTTTTCTGACATATTGCTTTCCTTTCCGTATTCATACTATTTCCGGATGAAAAGGCGCAAGCAAATGGCGCAGGTGAATCCAGAAATAGTATCAGTCCCCTAAGAAGCCGAGAGGAAAATGCCCCTCAGCCAAAGGTTTATTGTAGCAAAATTTGCCCTGTCCGTCAAGGGAAAATCCGCATTTTCCGCCGCTTTTGCGAAAAAGAAAATGCCCTTTGCCCCCATCGTGATTTCGTGTTATAATAGCTGATGAAAGCAGTTGTTTTTCCGCTTGAAGGGAGGAATCCGCATGAGCGTCAAAATGCCCAAACCCGTCAGCAAAACAGAACTCTCGCGCCTATACACACGGCTTGCCATCGACACCCATCATCGACTTGACAACAGCACCGCAGAAGGGCAAGCGCGCCTTGACCTCCTCCGCCGTTTCTTTGATGCCTGTGCCAATCTTTATGGGACGATGACACTCTGGCACGCATGGGAGCTTTTTCAGCATGTTGAGCCGGAATTGACTGCCAAGAAAAAGATTCTCCGCAAGGATTTCTTTTCCTTTGCGGAAATTGTGCGCGTTGAAAAGCATGCCTATGCCATCATGCTGCTGCCTGACCTGTACGAAGAGGAGACGTCCATCAGCATTCAGGATGCCGAGCTGGTTCATAGAATGCTGATTTACCCGAACATTTGGGGCTTGAATGAGTATTACAAGCTGCTGAGCCATCAGGACGATAAGCCCTGTGTCGTTCCCGCACACGATGTGTTCTATGCGTATGCCGACCCGAATTATTTCTGGGAAACGCCAGAAGCGCGTTCTCTCCGCTTCTTTCTGGCAAACCTCCATGTCGCTCCGAATGCCAAAACCACTGCGCCCGACGGCACGCCTCTGCGCGGCAAGGCGTTGTCAGAGGTTGTATTCTGGACAAAAGATGACCACTGGGATTATGACGATTATAAGGCGGCGTGGCGCAAAAAAGCGGTTGCTGAAGAAGCAAACAGGCCATATTTGCAGCGCATCATGGAAAAAATCCAGCGCGGGATTCTGCTGTCGTTTGTCTGCGATCAATTTTCTTACTATGTGGAGTTGCTTGAAGAAGCCGGCATTCAGTTTACCAAGCCGCAGTTTGAAACATTCGCGAACCGCCTCTGTGAATTGAACAATCACAGCCATCTTTGGTCAAACCGCGGCGGTCAGCCTGTTGAAATGTACGATGGGCTGGACAATGCGGAACTGGATGCGGCGGCGATTATGAAAACCATGCAGCTTGACCCCGATGGTTATTATCGCAATCCAGTCTTATCGCGCATCACGCCGAAGAAAAATGAGGATGGACAGGACTGAACGATCCGGAAACAGTATGCGGTATCGGCGAATTTTCTCCATGACAAACGCAGGAAAGTATGCTACAATAGACGTGGTAAACACACCAATTCACTCGACAAAGGAGGTACGCCCCATGCCGCGTACCCTATCCCCTGCTGCACGCATCGAGCGCAGCATCCTCTCCGATTTCCGCAAACCGCTCTGGCGGCCGTTCGTCCGCGGCATCAAGCAGTACAAGATGATTGCTCCCGGCGACCACATCGCTGTGTGCATCTCCGGCGGCAAGGACTCCATGCTGCTGGCGAAAATGATGCAGCTGCTGCAGCGCCACACCGACATTCCCTTCGAGACGGAGTTTCTCGTCATGGATCCCGGCTACAATGCCGAAAACCGCCAGCGCATCATCGACAATGCCGCCCTGATGGAAATCCCCATCCGCATTTTTGACAGCAGCATTTTCGAGACAACGAAAATCGCCGAGCGAAATCCCTGCTACCTCTGCGCCCGGATGCGCCGCGGTTTCCTTTACGACCGTGCGCAGGAAATGGGCTGCAATAAAATCGCACTTGGGCATCACTTCAACGATGTTGTGGAGACGACCGTTATGGGGATGTTCTACGGTGCCCAGCTGCAAGCCATGCTGCCGAAACTGCACAGCCGCAATTTCCCCGGCATGGAACTGATTCGCCCAATGTACTGCATCCACGAGGAGGACATCTGCGCTTGGCGCGATTTCAACGCCCTGCACTTTATCGCCTGCGCCTGCCGCCTGACCGAAGAGCGCGACAAAAGCGGCGATGGCATCGGCAACTCGAAGCGCGCGGAAATCAAGCAGCTGCTGAAAACGCTTCGGGAGACGAACCCCGATGTAGAGAAGAACGTCTTCAGCGCGATTCACGCCGTCAGTCTGGACACCATGCCGGGCTGGAAAATCGGCGAAAAGGAATACAGTTTCCTGGATGACTATGACAATTGGGAAGCAACGCACCGTCCGGCGGATAAGTAACCGAATACGGGTCAAGGGAAGCACATTCCCCCGACCCGTTTTTATATAATACGACAAATGTACAAATTTCCGTTTTTAGACAAAAATTCAGTTCCCCAATGAAGCAGATTTTTGCTGCCATCAGGGAGCTGTTTGCTTATTCCGTTACTTCCGGCGGATTCGTTATTCCCGGCACGTCCGTCGGCTTCGGCACGTCCGTCGGCTTCAGTACGTCCGTCGGCTTCGGCACATCCGTCGGCTTCGGTACGTCCGTCGCTTCTGGCACGTCCGTTGGCTTCGGCACTTCCGTCGCTTCTGGCACATCCGTTGCTTCCGGCATGTCCGTCGCTTCCGGCGCTTCCGTCGGCTTCGGCACTTCCGTCGGCTTCGGCACGTCCGTTGCTTCCGGCACATCCGTCGGCTTCGGCGCTTCCGTCGGCTTCGGCGGATTCGTCGGCATCGGGGCTTTCGTCACTGCCGGCGCTTTCGTCGTTTCCGGGAGCTTTGTCGCTTCGGGCGCATCGGTCGCTTCCGCATCGTCGGGCTTGTCCAGCACCAGCGGTTCAAGCCCCAGCAAATCAGAAACCGTCACGAACTCGAATCCCGCGTCGCGCAGCATGGGAATCAGCGTTTTCAGGCACTCATAGTCCGCCATTCGCGCGTGATAGAGCAGAATCGAGCCGTTCTGGGTATCGCGGAACGCCTGATAAGGTTCGGTCTGCGCCACATCCCACAGGACGACCTTCTCCACGCCGTGCGCATAGAAAATCGGCAGGAAGTTCTTCTCGGAGTTCATATAATGCCCGAACGGCGGGCGCAGCAGCCGCAGCGGATAGTGGTAGCCCAGCACCTCGTCCACGCGCTCCTGCGACAGACGCACCTGCGCATCCGCGCTGGACTCGGAGTATTCCAGCAATTGCGCGTGCTTCCATGTATGGCTGCCGAACTCATCGCCGTGTGCCAGCGCGTCTTCCCACAGTTCACGGTCTTCCGCGCAGAACAGCTTGCCGACGATAAACCACGTCACCGGGAAATCAAGTTCAATGCTCAATTCGTGGATTTTATACACAGCATCCATGTTCCAGCCGTCATCCACCGTAATCGCGATTTTTTTTGATTCGCGGTCGCCGTGGCGGACAACGTAATCCTCCGGAATCGCGGCAAACGCCGTCTGCTGCACCAGCATCAGGCACAGCGCCAGCGACAGCAGACGCATCATGCGTTTCATCAGCAGCCCCTCCTTATTGCGGATCAACGTAGTTCGGTTCCTGCCAGATATACCAGTCCGTGCCGTCGGTCAGCATCGTAACCGTGCCGTCGCCGGAGAAGTAGAGCGCCGCGCCCGGCATGTGGTTCTTCACCCAGCCCGCCGTCACCTTTGTGCTGAGGGCGGAGCGGTTCGGGACGAACAGCACCTGCGGCTGTGTCTGCTCCACAAAGCTGTCCGGAATCGTCGCCAACCCGTGATGAGGCGCTTTGAGGATATCGCAGCGGAGTTTTTCGCCATATGTCGTGGCTACCACTGCATCGTCTCGTTGTCAATATCGCCGGTCAGGAACGCCCGCGAATCCCCGAACTGCACCATGCAGGCGGCACTGCGGTTGTTCTGCCCCGTCGGCAGGGGGCAGCGGAAAATCGTCAGCTTTGCGTTGCCCAGCGTCAATTCGTCGCCGTCGCCAATCTGCACATAGGGGATGTTCTTCGTCCCCGTCGCTTTGACCGCCTGCTGATGGTAGCCCTCTTCGTCCACATACGTCGTGGTGTTGGGCGACAGGAACGCATCCACCTGATACAAATCGGAGTACATAAGGTAGATGAAGCCGTGCAGGTGGTCATCGTCGCAGTGTGTGTTGAGCAGATACTTCAGTTCCGTGATGCCATATCCATCCAGCGTCGCATACACGCGCTTGCGATAGCGCCCTTCGCCGCTGTCCACCATCATGGCTTCCCCGCCGGATTGCAGCACCATCGCGTCTGAGCGGTTCGTGTCAATGCAGGTCAGGCGCAGCGTATCCTTCTCCGCCCAATCCACCGGCACATCCTTCTCGCTCTCCACCCGGTACACCTCCGCCTGCGCAGCGCCCAATCCCAGCGCCGCGCACAGCAGCATCAGCAGCAGTTTCCGTTTCATACGTTTTCCTTTCCACAAGGGAGTTCCTCCCTTGACCCTTCCGCGCGATTCGGTTGGTGACACACTCATGCCGTGTCCGCATGTTTATGTTTCGCTCCTGCGGGAGCGACCAGAGGGCTTTGCGATCGCCCTCTGGACTCCTTCGCATCCCCACTGATGTTTGTTGGTTTTTATCGCAGCTGTTATATAGTTAGTGTGCCTTTCGTTCTCCTAAGCAGCACTGCCATATACTAACATCCGGAGGGCGACGGGCGAAGGGGTCAAGGGGGCGATGCCCCTCCGCAGAGGCGAAATCCCTTTCCTTACTGCGCTTGCACCCACCCGCGGGCGACCGCAATCTCATACACCCCGTCCGCCATGCCTTCCGCCAGCCATTGCTGATACACCGGCGTCACCAGCAGATATTCCTCCGCCGGATTCGATAAGTACCCCATCTCCACAAGGAAGCACATCATCTTCGCCCAGTTGTTGCCGACATAGTTGTCGTTCAGCCGCACCATGCCCGTGGAGTTCGCCAGCGTCATACCGACACGCGTTTTCATCGCGTCCAGCAGCTTCTGCCCCATTTCGCGGTAGGTGTCCGCATCCGCAACCGCTTTGGCATAGTCGCTGTTCAGCGGGCCGTAAACCTGTATGCCGCGCTTGCTGTGGTTGCTGGAGTTGTTGCAGTGCAGGCGGAGCATAATCTGCGCGCCGCCCGCTTCCGCGATTTCACAGCGTTCGATGTTCGTGTGGAACGTCGTTTGATCTTCGCGGGTCATGACGACGTTCGCGCCCTGCCGAAGCAGCTCGTCGCGCAGGAGCATTCCAATTTCCAGGCAGACAATGCTCTCGCGGCGATTCGTCTTGGTTCCCTGCGCCATGCCGCCCTTGCCGCTGGTCGAACCGGACAACCCCGGCCCAATCGGCTCATTGACGAAGCGCCCGTTTTCCTGATGTCCCGCGTCAATGCAGACGGTCACGCCGCTCAAGCGCCCCTCCTGCCGCTGCGGCGCTTCCGGCGCCTGGTAGCCCTTGCGCACGGTCGCTTCCTTCTTCATGCTGCCCGATCCGCTTTTCACCTGCACGGTGAACTGCGTCCGCGCGAAGGTCAATTCACTGACGACGTCGCCCTCGTAATGCCCGTTTTCGTCCGGGTAAACCGGCTGGGTGACGGTCTGTTCCTTGCTTCGCCAGTAGAGGAGCATGTAGTCCGTGCCAATGGCGTTGAACGCGTAGTGGAAGCCCTCCGGCGTTTCCGTCAGCACAAAATCCATCACTTTCGCGTTGCTTTTCCCGGTCGGCTTCTGATAATCCGCAGCCTTCGGAAGCGTCGTCGATGCTTTGCCGATGCTGCCCGTCGTGCGCGCCGAGGTTAGCGCAACGCTTGTTTTGCCGCCCGCGCCGGAGTAGGCAAGGGAAACATCGCCCTCAAAATGCCCGTCCGCGCTGTACAGCATCATCCAGCCTTTTTCGGCAGGCGTTGCGTATTCGAGGATGACGAACGGGTCTTGCGCGCCCGCATCAAAGGCATAATGCAGCGCGTATTCCGATGCCGTAAGTGTGATGGACACGCCAGCCGCCTGTGCGGTCGTCGCGCAGAACAGCGCCAGTACCGCGCAGAGCAGCAGCGACAGCAGCCTTTTCATCTTTTTTTCCCTCCGTGTTCCTTTTTCCAGCGGCGAATCAGCTTCTGAATGCGACCCCACGGTGTCCGCGACTTTTTCAGCGCCACCGCCGCGTCCAGCGCCCCCTGCCGGTACAGGTTGTTGTTCGGCTCGCGGCGAATCGCCTCGCGGTAGGACTGGTGCGCTGATTCATACTGTTCCAGCGCCATGAGGACTTTTCCCTGCATGGCATACCATGCGCTGTCGCGGGTAGATGCGCGCAGGAGCTGCCGCAATGCCGCTTCAGGATTGTCCTGCCGGAGCATCTTTGCCGCCAGTGTCAGCGCATCCTGCTGGTCAAGTTCGCGATTGAAGGCAGCGGATGCCGTCGTCCGGTTGACCGCGAGCTTCATCGCTTCCTCATACGCCAGATTCAGCGTAATCATCTTTTCCTGCGCGGCTTTTCGTTCCGTTTCGTCCTGAAATTTATCGGGATGGCAAGTTTTTACCAATTTGCGATATGCTGCGCGCACCTGATCCGCGTCGGCAGACGCTTCCAACCCCAATACGCCAAATGGATTCCGCATCGCCAACACCTCCTGTTTGCTCTGCGGCTGTTTTGCTATCCTAATTCACTATTCACTCGAAGGCACGCAGGTTGTCCCACGGAATCAGCAGCCAAGCGCCTGATTCATGGAGCCGTCGCAGTCAGCGCATCCAACAGCAAGGGATGTGATGCTGCCTGGCATATATCAATATCCGAAGCCATGAATTTTGAACAGTTCATGGTCATCCTTCGGAACCCCGTCACTCGAACTTCTCGCGCCGGATTTCCGCGCCCAGCGAGCACAGCTTGTCCTCCAGATGCTCATAGCCGCGGTCGATGTACTCCGGCTCGTAGATTTCCGTCACGCCGCGCGCCATCAGGCCCGCAATCACCAGCGCCGCGCCCGCGCGCAGGTCGGTCGCCGTCACGGGCGCGCCGTACAATTCCGGCACGCCCTCGATAATCGCCGTCGCGTTGTCCACGAATTGAACGTGTGCGCCCATATGCCCAATTTCGGTCAGATGCTTCAGCCGCGATTCAAAGATGGTTTCGCGGACGATGGACTGTCCCATCGCTGTCGTCAGCAGGGTACTCATCGGCTGCTGCAAGTCGGTCGGGAAGCCCGGATACACCTGCGTCTTGATGTTCACGCCGCGGTAGCCGCACAGCGTTCCGCGCACACGCAGGGTATCGTCGGATTCCGTCACGCGCGCGCCCATTTCCAGCAGCTTCGCCGACAGCGCTTCCATATGCGTCGGGATGCAGCCTGTCAGTTCCACATCGCCGTGCGTCGCCGCCGCCGCAATCATCAGCGTGCCCGTCTCAATCTGGTCAGGGATGACGGTGTAGTTCGCGCCGTGGAGATAATCGCGCCCGAAGATGCGGATAACATCCGTGCCCGCGCCCTTGACGCGCGCGCCCATCGAGTTCAGGAAGTTCGCCAAATCCACGACATGCGGCTCCTTGGCGGCATTGTAGATAATGGTCGTGCCGTGTGCCTTGGCAGCGGCGAGCATCACGTTAATCGTCGCGCCGACAGATACGCAGTCAAAAACAACGTCCGTGCCCGTCAGCACGTCCGCTTTCGCCTTGATGCGCCCGCCCAGCTGTTCTACATTTGCGCCCAGCATCCGGAAGCCCTTGAGGTGCTGGTCAATCGGGCGCGACCCGATTTCGCATCCGCCGGGCTGGTATACCTCCGCCTGACCACGCCGCCCCAGCAGCGCACCCAGCAGGTAGTAGCTTGCGCGCAGGCGCTGCGAATCGCGGTAGGAGACCTGCCAGCCTTCCGCCGGGCGCGGATCAACGGTCATGAAGCGGTTCGGCTCGTAATTCACCTTTGCGCCAAGGCTGCAAAGAATATCCACCAGCGCATGAACATCCGAAATATCCGGCAGATTCTCAATGGTGCAGGGCTCGTCGCACAGCAGCGTCGCGGGAATGACCGCCACCGCCGTGTTTTTACCGCCGCTGATGTGTACCGTTCCCTGAAGCGCGTGACCGCCCGTGATGAGCATTCGTTCTTTCATGAACATGGTATCCGGCATAGTGCCGGCTCACCTCCTGCTGCAATGTTTCAAAACGGAGCAGCCTGCGCGCCCCGGTATATTCGCAAAGTGTCTGAACGCGGAATGTCCGCTAATGAACATTCCGTGGACATTTTATTATAGCATAGGAAGCGCATTTGTGCAACCTTCGCATTTTGAAAAAGTCCGGCAGCGCTTTTCCCCTTGACTTCACCGGCGTTTCGCGTTACAATTTCAGTGTAACGCAGGAGGTGTTTCCCTACATGGAACAAAGCATGGATTTGCCGCAGGGCTATCAGATACGACCGCTGACGACCGACGACCTTGACCAGTACAACGCCCTGCTTCGTTATGCCTTTCAGGTGACGGAGCAGGAACTGTTCGACACCGGCTGGAAGGACGAGGAAATCAAGCAGTCCAAGTGCCCCGTGCTCAAGCGCGCGGACGTGCTGGGCTGTTTTGACCGCGAAACCCTCATTTCGCAGATTGCCGTCTACCCCTTGAAGGCGAATATCTACGACTCGGTGTACCCCATCGGGTTCGTCACCAGCGTCTGCACCTACCCGGAATACACCGGGCGCGGCATCATGAAGCGCCTGATGTACCAAGCGCTGGTACACATGCGGGAGCGCAAACAGCCCTTCGGGATGCTGTTCCCTTACTCCATCCCGCTCTACCGCCGCTTCGGTTGGGAAATCATCTCCAACAAAATCTCCTTCACCGTCAAGGACAGGCAGATTCCGTCCAAGGCAAAAGCGCCCGGCTATGTCCGCCGCGTCAACTGGGAGAACAAGGATTTTATGAACCTCCACACGCGCTTTGCCAGCAGCACCCACGGGTGTCTGTTCCGCAACTCGCTGGCGTGGGAGGAATACTGGCGCTGGGACGAGGATGACACCGTCGTCGCCGTCTACTACGACCAGCACGCTACCCCGATGGGCTACATGGTTTATCTCATCAAGGATGATATCATGCACATCAAGGAAATGATTTACATCAACCGTGAGGCGCATGAAGGCTTGTGGGAATATATTCGCGCGCATGACTCGATGATTGACGAGGTGCGCGGCAATTCCTACTTCAACGAGCCGATTGCCTTTGAGATGGATGACGGCGACATCCGCGAGATGATTCGCCCGTACATCATGGGGCGCATCGTCGATGTGGAAGAGTTCCTACATCTATACCACTGTTCGCCGGAGGAAAAAGGCGTCTGCTTCGATTTGGATATTGATGATGCTTTCCTGCCGTGGAACAACCGCCCGTTCCGCGTCTGGTTCGAGGGCGGGAACTGCACACTGACCGACCGCGACCCGGACTACGAGCTGCGTATGAGCATCGCGACGCTCTCGACCCTGCTCATCGGCTACAAGACCGCCGCGAAGTTAGCGCGCATCGGGCGCATCACAGGCTCTGACGAAGCAATCGCCCGTCTTGACCACGCGCTGCTGCATGAAGCCCCCTATATTTCCGACTACATCTGACCAACGTATCATGCGGCTGCGCTGGCAGTCGCATTTTTCATACAAGGGAGTTCCTCCCTTGACCCTTTCGCGCGATTGAGTTAGTTGCATCTACTTACTGTTCTCGCGTGTTTATGCAGGGTTTCGCCTCTGCGGAGGCGACCAGAGGGCTTTCCGATCGCCCTCTGGACTGCTTCGGTGCCCTCTTGCATAGCAGATTTTTATTGTTTCTTTGATTTAGTTTGTGTACCCCTTCGTTCCCCCATAAACACTACTGCACAGTAACATGGGAGGGAATGCGAAGGGGGTCAAGGGGGCGACCGCAGACTTCGTCTGTTTT
>ERZ779957.538-NODE-538-length-11971-cov-2.98313_pt1 | contig 11971 bp, 5 predicted proteins | sample MGYA00511583_ERZ779957 | MGnify/ENA primary metagenome ERZ779957 (study PRJEB29588, sample SAMEA2146320) | human gut metagenome | biome: human gut; feature: human-associated habitat; material: faeces | place: Denmark | collected 2008/2010 ... | reverse complement strand
AACCGCCATTCACCGTCACAGAATGGCGCTGCGAAACAGAAGAATGCCATGCCTCGTCCAACCAATTATAATCAAGGTGCTTCATCGCTTCCAGTTCGGCATCAGAATATTTGAAGTAAGAATTGTTTCCGTTACCATTAACCATATCGACCTGATTATACAAACGGTTTGTAAACACTCCCAGCTCATAAGCACTCATGGTCTTGGCATGGCTTATAGCATCTGAAAAATCCAGTTTACCCGAATAAGAAATTTTAGGAGCACCGGCTTTTCCCCGCTTTGTCTTCACCAAGATAACACCTGCCGAAGCCCTCGATCCATAAACAGCAGCAGAAGCGTCTTTCAAAACAGTCATATTTTCTATTTCAGATTGATCCAGCATATTGAAAGCTGTCATAGAAGGTTCCCCATTCTCATCTACCTGCACCACATCGTCTATAACAATCAATGGCTGATTAAAATTAGTCGAAGACTCACCAAAACTCATCGGCTGGCGTATCTTAAATGAACCGGTAGAGCCCGGACGACCGTCACTTTGAGACACAGACAAACCTGCTATCTGTCCGCTTAAAGCATCTATAATAGAAGAACCCGGAACTTCCAGTATTTCATCCATCTTTACATTTGTGGCAGCACCTGTCAAGTCCTTAACCCGCTGGGTACCATATCCCACTACCACCACTTCGTCCAACATCTTGGAGTCTTCTTTCAATATCACCTTTATCGTTTTTCCCGGCTGTACGGCAATAGTCTGAGACGCATACCCCACAAACGAGACTACGATTTTTTTTCCTTTCGGAACATTCAACGTAAATTTTCCGTCAAAATCGGTTATCGTACCATTGGTCGTGCCTTCCACTACTACACTGGCGCCGATCACCGTCTCACCGGTCTCATCCACCACCTGCCCTGTGACAGTATTCGTTTGTTGAACAACGTGTGCCACCGGTACATCCGCCTCGGCAAACGCATCCTGAGCAGAAACTCCCGTCAGAAACAGACTGAGACAAACAACCTGAGTCAAGCTGCCAATCTTATCCAGTTTCTGAAGAAATGCTTTTTCTTTCTTCATAGAATCATTTTTAAAATTAAAATATTATCTTATTTTTCTTGTTGAAATATCTGTTTCAGATAAGCGACATTCGTCCCGAAGTTTTTCTTTACATTCCGGACTTCATCCTTATTCCGTGACCGTTCAATGACCAGCCATCCGCTCCACCCCATCTTATCAAGGGTATGCTTTACGGCATTCATATCCAGACGGGTATTATAAGGAAGAGTAACCCCGTCTGTATCCGTACAATGTATCTGACAAATCCGATCCTTTCCCAATTTTTTCAACTCTTTACAGAGGTCGCGTCCATTTTCCAACGCATTTTGAAAACTATAATAAATCTTTACACCTTTCGAATTAATTTCTTTCAACAGTTTTATATCCCCTCCGGCATCCAAAGGAGTACGGATACCTATCACTACTCCATCTTTCACTGCCATTTCTCCCACTTCGTGCAAACGGCTTACCAACTCCTGACGTGCATCACCCGCTACTGTCCAGTCCTCTTTTATGCCGCCTAATGGAAGGAAAGCTACTTGGGCCCCCATCACCTTCATCGTATTCAAACAATCCTGCACTAAAGCTTTATAATTATGATGAGTCAAGAAAGATTGTCCAAAGAATCCGGACATCGCCACAGAAGGGACTTCAATATGCTGTTCCTGTGCTGTTTCTTTAAATAATTTACAGAAATGGGGCTGGTGGAACTTATTATCAAAAGTATCCCGTTTTCCCAAGCCTCCCATGTCCATTTCTATGCCATCACCTCCTACTTCCTTCATCAATTGAAAAGAACCGATCTTCTGACGCTTTAGCATCATCCAGTCACACGCAGCTATTTTATAGCGTTGTTTTCCCTCTGAATTCTGTGCTCCCAAAGGCAGTAACATAAACAGGAGCATGATTAAACTGATAATTTTTTTCACATTCATCGTAATCTAGTTATTGTTTAGAATTAAGACGAATCACAAAAAGTATGTAATCACTAAATCTTAATAAAGTCCAAAAATAACTTAGCAAACAAATAAGACAATCCCGCAAACACGACGCTCGCCTACATCTGTTTACGGGATTCCTGCTTTATAAGGTCAAGAAATCAACCTTTACGCCATTCATTCATATATTCCCTCGGAGTCTGATCATATTTCTTACGAAAACATTTACTGAAATAACCGGAATCCTTGAAGCCCACGGCAAAAGCTATTTCTGAAATACTCATATCCGAGTTTTTAATCAACTCTATTGATTTATTCAGACGAATCTCTTTCACTAAATCCACCGGAGCAAACCCGGTCAGGCTCTTTAACTTCTTAAAGAAAGCCGAGCGGCTCAGCCCGATAGTCGATGCTATAGTATCTATATTAAAATCACTATTATCCAGATTCTCTTCTATAACCTGATGAATCTTTTCAATGAACTGCACATCTTTCTTCACCAGGAACTGTTCGTATGTATCCTGTTCCTCCTTATGTTCTTCGGGCTGCTGCCATACACGTTCACGGAACAATTTACGTTCATTCAGCAACTGTTCGATACGTGCTACCAGATAGTCTTTGCTGAAAGGTTTGATGATATAGGCATTCGCTCCCATGCTTATCGCTTTGGTCTTCGCTTCATCATTACCTTTCGCCGTCAGGATAATCACCGGAATATGACTGATCTGGAAATCTTTACGGATGCGTTGCAACATCTCTATTCCATCCATATTCGGCATCATCTGGTCGGTGACTACCATGTCGGGATGATAAAGATGTACTTTCTTCAGCCCCTCCACACCATCATTGGCCATATAAATATTGAATTTATCTTCCAATTGCAGCTTCAACATATTGCATAAATCCTTATTATCTTCTACAATCAGCACGGTAGGCAAAGACGAATCGACAGGCTGTTCTTTCTCCTCCTCGCTTTCCTTGCCGGCAGAGGCAGAAACAGATTCAGCCTCAGGAACACTCACCGTTTCCCCGCCCATATAGAAATCGACTTCCGACGGTTTGTAATGCTCCTTACCCAGCTGCAATTCAATGGTAAAGACCGCTCCCTTCCCTTCAGGACTCTCTGCATAGATTTCCCCATGATGCAGACTGATAATTTCCTTAGACAAAGCCAATCCGATGCCCGTTCCCTGATAATAAGCGCCACGTGCATTGTCAGCCTGCGAGAAACGCTCGAAGATTTCGGAAAGCTTGCTTTGGGGAATCCCCACACCGCTATCTTCCACCCGTACATAACAATGCCTGTCATCATCCGACACTCCCATCGTGACATAAATATTTCCCCCGGCAGGAGTGAACTTGAACGCATTGGAGATGATGTTGCGGATCACGATAGCCACTTTCTCCTTATCCGCCCATACCATGATATCCTCACCGGCCAGCTGGAACGTGAAGCTGACTTCATTTTCTTCGGCCATCACCCTGAATTCTTTCTCAAAAGAGTCTACCATCTCATTCAGGTTGAACAACGACACATGCAGACGCATCTTGCCGTTCTGTATTTTACGGAAATCCAATATCTGATTGACCAGTTGCAGCATCTGTTTGGTATTCTTTTCCATCAGATCCACATATTGCATTCCTTTCTGAGATAGTTTCTCCTTTTCTCTCAGTTCCTGAATAGGCCCTTGGATCAGAGTCAGCGGAGTACGCAACTCATGCGAGATATTGGTAAAGAACTTGATTTTCAATTCGGACAATTTTTGTTCGATATACACATCATTCTTCACCTTAATCATGAAAAGAGATAATTTTATAGCCACCAGCAATAAGGCTACGGCTATAATCATATAGATAACATACGCCCACCAACTGGCCCACCAAGGCGGCAGAATGACAACGGTCAACTCACGGAAAGACTCCAAACCGGGATTTGCCTCATCCAGTGTCTGTACTCTGAAAAGATACTTGCCGGGAGGAACATTGGTATAGGATGCTATACGGTTCTTCCCGTTATAGTGCCATTCTTTTTCATATCCTTCCAAAATATATTTGTAAGACACACGGTTCTGATTATTATAGTTCAACGCCGCAAACTCTAAAGTAAACATGGACTGGTTATGATTCAATGTAATCCTGTCTGTATAGGTAATGGACCGGTCAATAATGGGATGGTCCGTATAGCTGCGTATATCCCGGTTTGATATCTGACATCCTACAATAAATGTATTATAATCAAATCTTTGCGTTTCCAGCTTATCGGGAGAAAAGGTCAAGATACCCTCTTTACACCCCAGCCAAAGTTCTCCGTCCAGCGTTTTCAGTGCGGTGTTTTCTTCCATCACAACCGGAGGAAAGCCATCATATTTGTCATAGTTACGCACCTGGCTTGTCGCTCTGTCAAAACAAGAGAGTCCTTTTTCTGTAGCAAGCCAAAGAAAACCGTTATCATCTTCTATAATAGACATCACCACATCATTATTCAATCCGTCTTCCCAGCCATACGATTTAAATGAAAGCTTATGCGTTTCCTCATCGTATCCCGACAATTTGCTCAATCCTCCACCAAACACACATACCCATATCTGAGAGAACTCGTCTTTATAAAGCGCGTACACATCGCTATCGGCATAATTTACCCGGTTGGAACCACGATAGGTTTCAAAATCAATCTGCTCCACTGAGGCAAAGTTGTTTTTAAAAGACATCAGCCCGTCCATCGTACCTACCCACATACGCCCGTCATTATCCTCTATCATATTTCTCACTTCCATATAAAGGCCATACGTAGGATAGTTCTTGAATCCGTTATATTTATTCTTAAAAGTGACTTCCCCATTTTCCTCACAAAGCAGATTCAATCCTCCGTCCAAAGTACCCACCCAGATACGTTTCTTTTCATCCTGATAAGTGAAATACACATCATTCCCGCTGATCGACGACAAATCAGACAAATTATGCAGATAGCGTTTAAAACGGAAACCACCTGCAGCTTTCTCATCAGGAACAGCTTTCACCAATCCGTCGCCTTTGGTAGAGAACCAAAGGTTTCCCTTGTCGTCTTCCATGATGTGATATACATTACCTATATGCTCGTCACCTGTCGAAAAAACATGTTTGGTTACACCGTTCCGGTCCATCCGATAAACACTCTGCCAACGGGTGCCCACCCAGATATCGCCACTTTTTGATTGGAAAAGGGCTCTTACCCCTGTCGCATAATTTTCCCGACCGGCTGATTGCGGAGACAACGAAAGCAGATTGAATTGCTTCTTGGGGAAATTCATGCAATACACCCCTTCATCGGCAGAGGAAAGCCACAATACCCCGTCATTATCCAACATCAGATGATAAAACTGCTGATTTGCCCTATCATTAGAAAGTTGTTTCAATTTATTAATATAAACCATCTCCACATGTTCCCTGTCGAACAACCAGGCCTCTCCTGCCGGAGACAGGAAAAAAAGCCCTCTTTCGCCGGCATCTTCCGAATACAGGGTGGTTATCTTGCCGAACATGGTAAACGGAAACCGTTTTGCGGTATGGTTCAACGGATCATAATAAATCAGCGCCTTCTCATTTTCGTGAAACCATATTTTATCATACTGGTCTATGAATGCATGAGTAACCATAGCGTCATTCATTTCAGTATTTATCTTTTGCAACCTGCGCTCGGCCAAATCATATTCGTATGTACCTTGTCCGGCCACACTGAGATAGACATAACCTGCCGGAGTAACCAGCAAATTGCTGATCGCACCTTTTATTTCGGAAAGTACATACCGGTTTACCAAACCGGTCCTTACATCGATACTGTAAAAAATACCCGCACGATCTCCGACCCATACCTTCCTGCCATCCTCAAAGAAACTGGTAAAACTATCCTTGTCACCGGAATTAATCTTACTGGTTATGAAATCGGCAGGCCGGGATGCCAATTCCGCTCCTTTATGCACGGCAGACACCTTATAATCAGTTCCTATCCAACTGATATATTCCTCCGTTTCGCACAGGACATGGTGTTTCAGTGTATAATCATGCTTGTTTATCTCGTCCCGAGAGTCGAACAGAATCTTGATAGTTACCTGCCCCTTTTCATCTACCCCGGCCAACAACAGATTTTTATCTTTGGTCAGCAACAACACATCCCCCTCGGCCGTATTTTGTAATTTTATCACCTGAATATTCTCCGAATAGTTCTTCATGTCATCATAAACAGCATGAAAACATTCGGTCACTTTATTGAAGACATACAACTTACGGTCAATGGTCTTTACCCATATATACCCGTTTTTATCCTCGACTATGCGCTGGATCTTACGTGGCGGCACATCCGAATCGTGCTCCTGTTTATTGAATGTTTTAAACTTCACTCCATCGAAACAACATAAGCCATACCAGGTTCCGAACCAGATAAAGCCATCTCTGTCTTTCAAGGTACAGTTTACCGTATTATTAGGAAGCCCTTGATCTACAGAATAATGTTCCACAATCATATTCACATTATATGACCACAGAGGAAAGCTTGTCAGGCAACAAAGTATAATAAGTATATATTTCTTCATAAGTATTTAGTTTTCTTCAAACCGAGATCAAAGATAAGAAAAAATCCGTTGGTACTTAAATTGAAATTAGTTAAATACCAATTATTGGTTAGATTGGAACGAGATAAGTCCGCGTTCTATCTATATTACTTCTCCGTACCGAATTCAGTTTGCTGTCTCTCCACCTCCATCAATACTTTTTGCCTTTCCTCTTCTGTCAGCACAACTTTCCCCGCCATTCTTTCTGTTCTAACAGGGCTTCCGGCCAGTCCTGCTCCGGCTGATTGGGCATCCGTCTCCTCCTCCGTATAACAGAAAGGCAGTTCTGACGGAATACTTTCTAATTCTATTTCCGTAGCAACCGGTGCATTCGTTCCTTCAAACTGCACATGGGCCTTCACCTTTATTTTGCCGGGCTTGCGGGTAGAACGGATCAATACGGGAGCAGAGCCAAACTCCACCGTGCGCGGATTGGCATTGATAGAGGCATCCCCTATAACTCGTCCTTCACCTTCTACAGTAAATACGATATTTTCTTTTGCCAGACGGCGCACATTACCGCTATCATCCGTCACTTCGGCCACTACTACGATAAAATCCGAACCGTCTGCCACCAATTGCTTTCCTTCCGTATCCACATACATACGCAACTTCGTGCTGCGGCGTGACGGCATCCGCTTATAGGTGCAAACCACTTTACCGTCTATAATTCCTTCTGCCACCATATTTACTTTCTGCCAGTTTTTTTGCTTATAACTATACTCGCGTGCTTCCCAGAAATCCCATACATCCTTGAATATCACCGGGGCATTAGGCATGTGTCCCTGCGCATGAACAACCGGAAGCGTCCGGCTCTCAGTACCGTCATAGACAGAGAGACGAACCGAGTCACAATTACTGAACACCACCACATCGGCATCCGAGAAAGGAGACATCTCATGGGCGATAAATACCATAGGGCCACATTCCGCCACAGGATGCTTCAATGTCGCGGCAGACTGGCTGCGAAAAGCATAATAAGCGTATTTAGGCTGACGGAACGCATCATAAATGCCCCCGAAATACGGATCGGGATGATACCCCCGCTGATGGTCAAAAGGATGCCATTGCGCCCCACCGACAAACTGCCCTGTAGTGCGGTACATTTCATCATAACTCTTTGATAATGACAGTGCCTGCACCAGCAACGGGCGTTCCCCCCAGCTACGGCTGGCACGGTTATTATTATTATGTGCATACCAGTCATCCACATTCTCGCCAAACTCACGAGTAAAAATACATTGTTCCGGACGGTCTGCCTTCTCATCATCTCCCGGCCATCCGTACACCACATCATAGTTTTCCGCCACTCCTTTCGAATGAACATCGGCTGCCGCTACAGGACGTCCGGGATAAGGAAACTCCTCCCATGTAATCCGTAACGCCTCCAGTGCGAAATCGCGCGGATAAGGCGTTTCATTCAAAATAGGCTCCCACATCAGCACACTGGGATGATTGCGGTCCCGGCGTATCATCTCACGGGTATTCCGATGTACCAGCTTTGCGAACTCCGGATTTTTATTCCAATATTGCCATCCCGGAGTAGCCACAATAACAAACAGCCCCATTTCGTCGCAAGCATCCATGAATGCCGGATCTTGCGGATAATGAGCTACACGGATAATGGTACATCCTGCATCACGCAAGCGTTTGGCATCCCTCCATTGCTGGCTGTTGGGCAGCGCATTACCCACGTATGCAAAATCCTGATGACGGTTCGCGCCGACCAATTGACCAAAAGGCTTGCCATTCAACCAAAAGCCATCCTTACCTTTAAATTCCGCTTTGCGGATCCCCACACGTGTCACTCCCCCATCCAACACTTCATGTCCGGCTTTGACACGAGATTGTATCCTATACAAATAAGGCGAGTCAGGAGACCATAACTTAGGATTGCGAACTGCAAACCGTTGCCGCACCGTCTTCGATTCCCCTGCTTGCAGCTTCACCTGTTGCGAAACCCGTTTTACGGGAACATCGCCGGCATCCGCCAAAACCGTCTCCACGGCTACGGTACGCGTCCGCTTTCCACTGTTATGCACTTCCGTATCCACATACACTTCCGCTTTTTTCCCGCTTATATTGTCAAAATGCACAAAAACTCCGCCTCCGGCCACCTTATCGGCCTCCAAGGCATCTGTAATAGCTACACTTGATTTTCCTATCATCCACACATCCCGGTAAATTCCTCCATGATAAGCGAAATCCAAGGTATATTGACGTTTTCCCGGAGGAAAATTCTTATCATCACTATTATCCGTCATCACTGCCAGCAAGCAACTGTCTCCGGGCTGTACCCCCTGTTCCGTCAGTTGCACAGTGAAAGGAAGGTATCCTCCCAAGTGCTCTTGCACCCTCTTGCCATTTAAATAAATCACCTGTTTTCCCATAGCTCCCTCAAAATGAAGCGACACTTCTTTTCCTTTCATATCTTGAGGAATCACAAAATATTTCCGGTACCATGCCACACCCTGATAGTTACGGCAACCGCTTGCCTCGGCAGGCATCAGTTCCACAGTATGCGGAACAGACACTACCTGCCAGGATGTATCATCAAAACGTACGGCTTCCGCGCCTTTTATGTCTCCACGATGAAAGCGCCATCCGGGATTGAAATTATATACTATTCTTCCGCTACCGGATAAAGGGATGAATCCGGCTACAGAGGTTTCCATTTGAGCTTGTGCCAACACAGGCAACAGGCACACAAGTAAAATAAACAGTTTCTTCATAATTATTACACTATCTGGGAAAAGAGACGGACCGGCCGTCCGTTTGTACCCGTTCCTTTTGAAAAAAGGTCTTGTTGTTTTTGAAAAAGATCCAGACATTTAAAAAAAAGGTCCTGATGTTTGGCGTCAAAGACAAGGTTCTTTTAAAAAAACGTCAAGGTCTTTTTATACAAAGAACAGGTCTTTTGAAAGGAATTACAAGGTCTTTTCACCAAGCTTTCCAAGGCTCAGGGCTCAAAGGCTCACTTAGGCGGTATTTAAGCCCAAAACAAGCTTCAAGAAACCTAATAACGCACTGATTTTTAATTAATTACAATAAAAAGAAGGGGACAAGACTATATTCTGAAAAATAAAATGAATAATATAATGAGCCCCAGACATACACGAACGCATCCGACATTTACCGGAAAGAAAAATGTATAAATAAAAGAAACTTCTATTGACATCATCACTTGGTCATTCCGGGCATCGTGAAAAATCCGAATGTGCCCCATATCCATTGATCCGGCCATTATGAATAAAACCCGGCAAAAAACAAGCCTGGTCAAAGCAAACACAAATTCTATAAAACGACAGACAAAGTCAAGACAATCCTGAACTTTCCAAAGACCAAAGAATAATATTCAACCCGCACGTTTTGTCCCACCAAACAGACTGTAAAGCAAACACTTACACATCTACCAAGGTTTAAAATACCGCATAAGTGAGCCTTGAGCCTTGTGAGCCCTGGAAACGCATCGGAACGACTCTTTTTCTTTGCAGAAATACACCCGATTTATTTATTCCAAATTTTAATCCCATTTATGTACTGTGAGTCAACACCAGAATAGGATACTAAATGTTCTTTTGAAGTCGATCCATATCTAGACACAACTTCGTTAGCTGCCCCGGATTGAGCTGCTAGATCTATTGACTTTTTTCTTTTTGTCGTAACACTTTCTCCTAAAAAAGAAGTGTGACACTGCCAATAACCACATTTTAAAGTGCAGGTCCTGAGAAAACCTAAATCAACAGATATGGTAAAGCAGCCCACGCTATAACGTGGGAACTACCATGCCTATTCTTGTTGATTTTGTGTTTAGTTTCTCAAGCTTCGCACTTACAAGAGTAGCATAACGCTTCTTTATTTTCAAATGCATGGAAATGGTTACCCAAATCCGAGTACAGAATTACGGAAAAACATTTGAAAAAGAAGCGGTAAGATAAAAATATCTGTTTGATATTTGCTCTATTGTTTGGTAGGTTAGAAATAATTAATTACCTTTGCACCAACAAATCCCGCTCGCTTCCCGTAAGATTAGCGTACCCAGCGGGACATTTTTATTTATGGGAGTCAGGTATACAAATCGAGCCATAACCACGGAACAACAAATTGATATTCTCAAAGAAAGAGGTTTGCTTATTGATGATGTTGAGCGAGCTGTTAAAGCCCTTGACATCATAAGCTATTTTCGTCTTGCTGGTTATTGGCGACATTTTGAAGCTGACCACACTACGCATCAATTTAGAGAAGGTTGTCGTTTTGCAGATATTATCGACCTGTATTCCTTTGATAAGCAACTTAGGGCTTTGCTCTTTACTGCCATTCAAACGATTGAAGTTGCTGTTCGCACAAAAATAATCAAGCACTTTGCTCTTGAATTTGGAGCATTTTGGTTTATGGACGAAAACTTTGCCACCAATGAGGCTCGTTTTGCTACCAATTTAGCTGTTATCCGTAAAGAGGTGGAACGCTCACACGATGATTTTATTACTGAGCATTTCCGCAAATACAACGAACCAGAGCTGCCTCCTGTATGGAAAACATTGGAGGTTATCTCAATGGGAACACTCTCTAAGCTCTATTCCAATTTTTCAAATGCCACGGCAAAACATGCTGTCGCAAGAGAGTTCGGTTTGAATCATCACAAATTTTTTAGAAGCTGGTTAGAGTGTCTTGCGGTGCTTCGTAATTGTTGTGCTCATCATTCACGACTGTCCAACCGTGTCTTTCCAGTAAAACCAAAGATGCCAGAACGTATGCCAAATACATGGATTGCTGATTTCTCATTCCGAGAACAAACTCTTTATCCACAATTATGCTGTGTTGTGTATTGGCTCAACTCCATTGTTCTTGAAAATACATTCATTACCGATTTCAAGCAACTCTTGATAAGCCATCCATCAGTGAAAACTCGCTTGTTGGGCTTCCCTCGTAATTGGGAACAAGAGCCTTTGTAGAGGTAATAATATCTACAATAAAATTATTTCCAAAAAACAATAAGTAACAAACAATATCGGATAAAATATTGTACCTTTGTATTGGCTTAGACATTGAGCCCAAATAGAAGTGAAATATCGGAAACGAATTGCACCGAAAAAAAAGAATAAATCGCTCGTATTGACACCGTAGATGAGTTAATAATAACTAAAAGGGTTAAATATTCACCACTTAGAATATACCCTTAAAGGCTACGACCATATTTCCGGCTTACCACCAGTAAACTATTGATTAACTCTATCACCAAATAGCGGTGTAGGAAGGTATTGTACATCAATATGTCAATATAGTAATCATCTCCTGACACCTCAATATGGTATTGTCGTCCCATGAAAGCAAAACCTGCACCCATTTCTTATGCCAACAAATTTATTATGCAAAGTGACTTAAACTAAATCACAGCTACA
>ERZ779957.536-NODE-536-length-11998-cov-2.84342_pt1 | contig 11998 bp, 9 predicted proteins | sample MGYA00511583_ERZ779957 | MGnify/ENA primary metagenome ERZ779957 (study PRJEB29588, sample SAMEA2146320) | human gut metagenome | biome: human gut; feature: human-associated habitat; material: faeces | place: Denmark | collected 2008/2010 ... | reverse complement strand
ACTGACCACCAAAGACCGGCCAGCAGGCAGAGCGGATGATCCGTTTTTGGTGGACAAGCTGCTGTGGGAGAAAGAGGGTATCTTTCTCTGGTGTCTGGAGGGTCTGCATCGACTGATTGGGAACAACTATCAGTTCAGCATTTCCGGCAAGGCCAGAGAAAATATGGAAACGGTCAAGCGCAGCAGCAACAATGTGATCGAGTTTCTGCAATCCGAGGGCTATATCCGCTTTCGGGCAGACAGCGAAGCCAGCTCCAAGGCGATCTATGAAGCCTATACAAGATGGTGCGATGATAACGCACAGAAGCCCATGTCTGCCAACCGGGTCAGCTCTGAGCTTGCACAAAATGAGCGGCTTTACAACGTGGAGGCCACCAACAATGTCCATGCCGGCGGTAAGCGGGTGCGGGGATTTGTGGGCATTGAGGTGGTCAATCCGCTGCCGTATTGAAAACGAGAAACGGACTTCAAAATTGCCGTACACGCCGTACACTCTGTACGGCTGTTTTTGATTCCATCCTAAAAAACCGCTTTTGCTTGTGCGCACCGTGAAGCATTTCACGGCAGCGTGTAAAATCTGCCGCCAAATCGGCGGCCGGTACGCAAAACCGGCGTACAGAAGCGTACAGAAGGCGGGCTTGCCGTACCAAACCGTACACCGACGGCTCTATTTTGCTATTCCAAAATCAATGCTTGTGAAATCCGTGAAGATTTTTGCCGCAGGTCGAACGGACTGCACCATCCGGTGATTTACCGAAGCGCGAAGGCGCTGCACCTGACGGCGGCATATCCTTTCATTCCGTATGTTCTCACGCAGAACGATAAAACCGATAGAGTGCTGTTACGAACAGGGCATCACGGATGGAAATCTGATCGGATTTGCGGCACGGCAGATTTTTCACCGCAAAGCGCACACAGTTCACTTACTCAAAAACCAATATCACGAAAATATGGAGGTAAAAAGTTGATGAAATCCAATCTGAGAAATGAGATCAAGTCGTACATCGTCCGTCAGGGAATGACCATGCAGGAGGTGGTCGATCTGCTGCGGGACGAACACGGCTGGTCTGACAGCGTTTCCAACCTTTCAAACAAGCTCCAGCGGGAATCCCTGCGCTATGTCGAGGCTGTCCAGCTTGCCGACGCGCTGGGTTACGAGATCGTCTGGCAGAAACGAAGATAAGGGGGATTTTTCACATGACGGATACGGAAAAGAAGCTGTTGCAGGCGCAGCACCGATTGGAGGAAGCGCAGGCCAGAGACAGCGTAAAGGAGCGCAAAGCCAGAACGCGCAGACTCATTCAGGAGGGCGCGATTCTGGAAAAGGTGCTGCCGGAGGTTCAGGCTATTGAGCTGTCTGAGCTGGAGGGATATCTTTCACGAAAGTTGGGAAAACAACTCTAAATTTCAGATGGGAGGTCTCCGGGAAACCGGGGGCCTCCTTCTTTTTTCTCCCGAAGGGCGCACTTACTCACCACCCCAAAGGGGCGGTGGTATTGCCTGCGGCAACCGTGCGCTCTGCGAGGCGGATGCGGCTTCTGCGGAAGCCTTATGGACAATGCCACAACTCTGCGGATCTGCTGACATTGTCCACGCAGTTGGTATCAATACCGTCGTGATTTGCGACGCTATTTCCCAACTGCCAGTGAAAAACATCAACCTGATGTTTTTCACTGTTATGGGTATCGCTTCTTCTGCGACACCCATTTTCTTTTTGCGAAAAAGAAATAAAAAAGCCTGCAAGGGTGGCACCGTTTCCGTGCCCCCTGTGCAGACGGAAAGGAGCATATATGGCAATCTACCACTTGGAAGCGAAAGTTGTGAGCCGTGGAACAGGACGAAGTGCGGTGGCCGCTTCCGCTTATCTGAGCTGCACCAATATCTTGAATGATTATGATGGGGTGCGGCACGACTATACACGAAAGAAAGGGCTTGTATGGCAGGATGTGTTTCTGCCGGAGTTCGCTCCACCCGAATGGAAAGACCGAGGGGTTCTTTGGAATGCCGTGGAGGAAAACGAAAAGACCAAGGACAGCCGCCTTGCCCGTGAGTTCGTTCCTGCCCTGCCCATTGAACTGACACCGGCACAATGGCAGGAGCTTTTGATCGATTTCATTCAGAACAGCTTTGTTGCCGAGGGAATGTGTGCGGATGTTGCGATTCACGATCCGCACCCACCCGGTCATAACCCCCACGCACACATTATGGTGACGGTTCGACCATTAAATGGAGATGGTACCTGGCAGTATAAAACCGAGAAAGAATATCTCTGTGTCAGAAACGGCGAGGAACGGGGCTTTACCGCCGCTGAGTTCAAAGCGGCACAAGCTGACGGATGGGAGAAACAATATTCCTACAAGGTTGGGCGAAAGAAAGTGTATATGCCGCCCTCCGAAGCAGAGAAACACGGATATGAACGGGCAAACAAGCACCCGAAAAGTACCAAGTTCGGCAGACAAAATCCTATTGCCGAGCGTTGGAACAGCGAAGAACAGCTTGTGGAGTGGCGCAAGGCATGGGCAGATGTGACCAACCGTTATTTGGAGCTATACGGACATGACGAGCGCATTGACCACCGCAGCCATGCAGACCGAGGCTTGACCGAGCAGCCTACCATTCACGAGGGAGTGGTTGCCCGTGCATTGGAGAAGAAGGGTATCATCTCTGACCGCTGTGAAATCAACCGCCAGATCAAGGCTGACAATGCGTTGCTCCGGGAATTGAAAGCGACGGTCAAAAAGCTGATGCAGACAGTGAAGAACAGCGTTCCTGCCATAGCGGAGGCAATGGAAAAGTTGCGAGGCAGTATGTTGATTTTCAGTTATCAGCTTCGTCATATCGGCATTGGCAAGCACAACATCGGTAGGCGTGTCAAGGCAATCAAGCCAGAGTTAGAGCGATATACGGGCCTGGTGCAGCAGATCAAGGCGAAAAGCAAGGAATGTAAAAATCTGCTTGCGGAGAAAAAAGAAACGCCGTTTTATCAGATACCCAAGCTGCATGACCTTTCCCGCCGTATCGCAGAGCTGACTGAAGAATTGGAGGAACTGAAAACCGAGAAAGAAATGCTGCTCCGTTCTCTGGACTGCGCCGATGATACCGGTATTTCTTCTGTAAAGAAGAATATTGCCGCAATGGAAAGTGCACTGAAAAAACTGGAAGCGCAGGAGGCAAAGTATTCTGCTGAACTGGATGCCGCACTGAAGGAATACAGCGGATTGAAGGAACAGGCTTCAGAATTTGACGCCGGTGAGCTGATGGAGGCACGGCTTTCCATCCGTGGGGAAAAAGAACGCTCTGCGGTTACTCGTGTGCAGGACGCCTACGGCGAGAAATACGATTCGCTGATGATGTTTGACAGCAAGCGAGATGTTGCAAATCTGCTCCATGAGGAAGCGGAAGCACACTCCGTCCGGGAGCGCCTGCGACAGAAACAACAGACAAAGACGCAACGGCAAAGGAAACCCAAACACTACGAACAGGAACGGTGAATCCCGTTCCTGTTCAGTATTGCAAGCTGGCATTAAAAGTATTGACTTTTCCAAAGAGATGTAGTATTATGCTTTGTAGTTAGCAATAGCTAACCGCACCGCCTTATAGCGGATTTTATTATCACAATCAGTTAGATAACTCTAACTACGTTAAAACAAATTGAGGAGGAAACAAGTTTGAGTACCAAAACTAACAAGCTGAAAACCAAAGACCTGATTATTGCCGGAGCCTTCGCCGCCCTTTATGTGGTGGTGCTGTTTGCGGTGGTGACTGTTATGGGGTTTGTCCCCATTCTTTATCTTATTGCTCCGTTTGTAAACTCGGTCATTTTAGGATGCATTTACATGATGTATGTTACAAAAGTGCCCAAAACCGGAGCAATTTTAATTCTTTCGGTCGCTGTAGGTCTTCTCACCTCCACAGGCGGCGTATGGGTATCTCTGATTTGGTGCCTCGCCCTTGGAATTGTGGCAGAGTTAATTGCCCGTGCAGGAAATCATAAGTCCAAAAAATCCTACATACTCAGCTATGTTGTTTTTGCCTGCTCCAGCATGGCGCCTTTCTGGATGCTGGCTTACGCCAAACCGGCTTTTATTCAGTCCTGCGAAGCTTATTATGGAGCCGACTATGCTGCAACGCTGGATAAGTTCACACCGAGCTGGATCATTCTGGTTCTGATTGGAATCGCCATGTTGGGTGGCCTAATTGGGGGACTGATCGGTTCCAAACTTTTGAAAAAGCATTTCCAAAAAGCGGGGGTAGTCTAATGCAGCTGACCGAAGTTGCGCAGCAGCCCATTCTTCGAATTGACGCCCGCACAAAATTTGCGTTGCTCTTCGGGGGGGGAATATCATCACTGATGTTCCCACCCTTTTGGCTGGAAGCAACCACCTTTGCGCTGATGGCGTTGCTTTTGGCGCTAAACAGACGGATACAAACCTCAGCAAAATTTACTGCCGTATTCCTTATTATGCTCCTGTTGGACTGGACACTATCGTTAAAGGTCAGTGGTGGCTTTGCAGCGCTGTTTTTTACTCTTGTCAGGTTTGGGCGGCTCATGCTTCCGATTTTTATGGCCGGTATTCTACTGATGAAAACCACTTCTGTCAGCGAGTTTATGCTTTCCTTTGAGCGGATGCATCTTCCCAGCAAACTGATTATACCATTATCGGTTATGTTTCGTTTCATCCCAACAATTTCCGAGGAGTGGCACAGTATCCGGGATGCCATGCGTTTCCGGGGGATTGGCATTTCTGTGCGTTCTGTGCTGACAAAGCCAATGATGACACTGGAATATACGATGGTGCCGCTGCTGATGTCAACCGCTACGATTGCTGACGAGCTGGCGGCGGCCTCCCTCTCCCGCGGGTTAGACGCTGATACCAAACATACCAGTATTGAAGATGTAAGGTTGCGGCTACAGGATTACCTGTTAATCCTGTTTTCCATTGCAATCGCTATGACAGGAGGTATGGTATGATTGAATTAAAACAAGTTACCTTCCAATATGAAAACGTCCCCGAAAACGCATACAGTGTCCGTAATGTCAATTTAACCATACAAAACGGAGAGTGCGTTGTCCTGTGCGGACGAAGCGGTTGCGGAAAAACAACGATCACCCGATTGATTAACGGTCTCATTCCACATTACTACGAAGGGAAATTGTCGGGTCACGTCTCCGTTGATGGAGTAGAAATCAAAAATCAGCAGCTTTCTAAAATTTCACAGCATGTCGGTTCTGTATTTCAAAATCCCCGCAGCCAGTTTTTTAACGTGGATACGACATCGGAACTGGCGTTCGGATGTGAAAATCAGGGACTGCCCAAGGAAGATGTTCTGAGACGAATTGCGGAGGCGGCAAACCGGTTTTCTCTGAATGGTTTGTTGAACAGAAGTATTTTTGAGCTTTCCGGCGGTGAGAAACAACGGATTGCATGCGCCAGCGTTTATGCAGTTCATCCGGATATTTTTGTTTTGGATGAGCCGTCTTCCAATTTGGACCCTGCTTCTATTCTGCAACTAAAGGATGTTTTGCTGAAGCTGAAAGCGGAAGGAAAAACACTGGTAATTTCCGAACACCGCCTGTATTACCTTCTGGATATTGCCGATCGCTTTGTCTGGCTCGATCAGGGAGAAGTTCGCTCCGTATATACCAGAGAAGAGTTCCTTACATTCAGACCAGCACAGATTTCGGCGATGGGGCTGCGGGCACTGGATTTAAATCAACTGAAAACTGAAATAGAAGATTTGAAACATTCAGAGCATGAATTTGCGTTTCAAAATCTGGAGTGTAAAGTATCCGGTCACAGCGTACTGCATATCGAATCCCTGCAAATCCCTGTTGGAGAGATTGTTGCGGTGATCGGTCACAATGGCGCTGGAAAATCAACGTTTGCCGGGTGCCTTTGTGGAATCCGGAAACATACTGGCAAGGTTTTTTATAACAGGACAGAATGGAATGCAAAAAAGCGTCTGAAAGAAAGCTATATGGTCATGCAGGATGTAAACCACCAGCTGTTTACCGAAAGTGTGCGGGATGAAGTGACTCTGAATATTCCAGAAGGACAATCGGAACAGGCAGAAAACGTCCTGCAACAGATGGGGATTGCCGAACTTGCGGAATGCCATCCTCTGGCGTTGTCCGGCGGGCAGAAGCAGCGGGTCGCCATTGCAAGTGCTTTGTGTGCAGGGAAGAAAATCCTGATCTACGATGAACCTACCAGCGGGCTGGATTATGAAAGCATGCGCTGCGCCTGTGCCTTGATTCGGGAGGTTTCCCGGCAGGCGGAATTGTCCCTTGTAATTACCCATGATCTGGAATTCATTATGGCCTGCTGTACTTGCGTGCTGCATATTGACCATGGAACAGTCAAAGCATTTTATCCCCTTGACAACAGAGGAAAAGCAAGGGTGAAAAAAGAGTTTTTATTACAGTAAGAAAGCGAGGAGGTATTATGAGCAAGCAGAAGCCCAAAACGGGGATGGCAAGGATGATGCAGCTGGCAATGACCAAAAAGCTTTTGGTGATTGCCTCCATGATTTTGTCCTCGCTGGCGGCGATAGCCAGCTTTATCCCCTATATTGCCATTTATTTTATTATCCGGCAGATTTTAGCCGTATATCCGGACCTTAGCGCATTGGGGCAAACCAGCCTGTTTTCCTACGGCTGGATGGCGCTTGGCGGCGTTGCGGCGAATATCGTCCTATATTTTGCCGCTCTTATGTGTTCCCATCTGGCGGCCTTCGGCACGCTGTATGAGTTAAAGGTGAATTTTCTTTCTCATTTGGCAAAGGTGCCTCTTGGATTTCATGTGATGGTCGGAAGCGGCAAACTGCGGAAAATTACGGATGAGAACATTGAAAATGTTGAGAAATTTATCGCTCACCAGCTTCCGGATATTGTAGCCGCATTTGTTTCTCCTGTTGTGATGGCCGTGATTCTGTTGAGCGTGGACTGGCGGCTCGGTCTAGCCTCTATTGTTGGAGTGATTATAGCTTTTATCATTCAGAGTATCGCCTATGGCCGGGAAGGTGCCCAAAAAATGATGGATGAGTACCAGCACTCATTAGAAAACATGAACAACGCCGCTGTAGAATACATCCGTGGAATTTCAGTCGTCAAAGTATTCAAGCAGACCGTTTATTCCTTTCACCGGCTGCACGAAACCATCAAGGAATATACTTCCATAGTGATTCCCTACACGCTGAGCTGGGAAAACATGATGTCTTCTTTTATGACGATTATCAACCATATTTACCTTTTCCTTTTGCCAGTAGGGATTCTGATCGGCATGAATACCGGGAATTTTCAGGATTTTGTTTCACGCTTTATTTTTTACCTGGTATTCGTACCGTCCATTGCAGGCATTCTTTCCAAAATCATGTATGTCAACTCCGACGCCATGCGAATTGCTAATGGTGTAGAGGCAATGGATCAGATTCTGGCTGAGCCGGAATTGAAACAGCCGTCGATTCCTAAAACAACGGGCAAATATGATGTCAAATTTGAGAATGTGTCCTTCTCCTATGAGAAAGACAAAGAAAAACAGGCGATTTCCAATGTGAGTTTCCATGCGCGGCAAGGCGAGGTAACTGCGATTGTAGGACCTTCCGGTGGTGGAAAAAGTACGATTGCCCATCTCATCCCACGGTTTTTCGACGTGGATCAGGGTATTGTTTCCATTGGAGCGGTGGATATCCGGCAAATGGAAAGCCGCTATCTGATGGAACAGGTCAGCTTCGTGTTTCAGGACGTCTATCTGTTTAAACAGAGTATCCGTGATAATATCCGGCTTGGGAATCAGAACGCCAGCGATGAACAGATTCAGGCTGCAGCGAAAGCCGCCCAATGCCATGACTTTATCATGGCGCTGCCGAATGGTTATGATACGATTATCGGAGAACAGGGTATTCATTTAAGCGGCGGCGAGCAGCAGCGGATTGCTATCGCCCGTGCCATTGTGAAGGATGCCCCTGTGGTAGTGCTGGACGAGGCAACCGCCTTCGCTGATCCTGAAAACGAGCATTTGATTCAAAAGGCGTTTGAAAAACTGATGCACGGGAAAACGGTGATTATCATCGCGCATCGACTTTCCACAGTTCGTAACGCCGATCATATCATTGTGATGGATAACGGGCGTGTAGCAGAGGAAGGCAGCCATGATGCCCTCCTGCAAAAAGGCGGACGGTATGCGTCCATGTGGAAGACCTACAACGAAACAGCCAGTTGGACCATGGAAAAGGAGGTGCCGGTTAATGAATAAGAAAAAATCAACCTTTCAGGATGCGCTGATGCTGACGGACAAAGGCTACCGAGATTTAAAGAAAGCGATTGCTGCCTGCACTCTGACGAATTTTTCCATGTTTATTCCGGCTATGGTGATGCTTCAGGTTGTTATGGAGCTTCTAAAACCGTTTACCGGCGGAAGCATCTCATGGACAAATATGTGGATTTATTTCGGACTCGGCATCATCGGCGCAGTAATCGTATTCCTCTGCAACAAAAACGACTATAAAAAGACCTATGTAGCCTCTTACATGGAAAGCGAAAATACAAGGATCGCTTTGGCCGAACACATCCGCAAGCTGCCTATGAGCGTGTTTAATTCCAAAAACCTTTCGGAGCTTACGACAAATCTCATGGGCGATGTAGCTACTTCCGAACATGTACTGAGTCATGTGTATCCGCAGATTATCTCCAATGTGATTACGATTACGGTTGTCTGCATCATGTTTGCCTTCTACGACTGGCGTATGGCGCTCGCTATTTTTATTTCCGTGCCGGTTGCTTTCCTCATTATTTTTGCGAGCAGACGGATTCAGGAGCGGCTTGGGAAAAAGCATGCGCAGGCGAAACTGGAAGCCTCCGAACAGGTTCAGGAATACATAGAAGGAATTAAAGTGATTAAAGCCTGCAATCTGGACAGCCAGCAGTTTAAGGCGCTGGAAAAAGCGCTGCGTACCATGAAAAACCTTGCGATTAAATTTGAATTTGGTTCCGGCGTTTTTGTGACAGGCGCGCAGATGCTCGTCCAATCCGGCATCGGGCTTACTGTGTTTGCGGGAACATCCCTACTCCTGAGCGGTAAAATCGAACTTGTCCCAATGCTGCTTTGTCTGTTGATCGTCACCCGAATTTATGGGCCGATTATCACGGAGCTCACCCTGCTTCCAGAACTGTTCTATCATCAGATTGCCATTCGCAGGATGAGAAGCCTGATGAATATTCAGCCGATGGAAGGCGATACTGAAAAACCGGTAAAGGAATATGATATCCAACTAAAAAATATCAGCTTCCGCTATAACCCGCAGGGCGAGGAAACCATAAAAAATGTGAATGCTACAATCCCAGCAGGCGCGATCACAGCTCTGGTTGGCCCCAGCGGAAGCGGCAAGAGTACGCTTTCCCGCCTGATTGCACGTTTCTGGGATGTTAATAAAGGACAGGTGGAAATCGGCGGCATTGACGTGAAAGAGCTTGATCCGGAACATCTGATGGAATACATGTCCTTTGTATTTCAGGATGTGGTACTTTTCAACGACACCGTTTACAACAACATAAAAATAGGAAATATGAATGCAACCGAAGAACAGGTGCTTGCAGCGGCAAAAGCTGCGCGCTGTGATGAGTTTATTGAAAAAATGCCAGATGGTTATCAAACTGTTCTGGGAGAAAACGGGAGTACCCTATCCGGCGGGGAACGGCAGCGCCTGTCTATTGCACGAGCTTTGCTAAAGGATGCGCCGATTGTTCTTTTGGATGAGGCAACAGCCAGCCTTGATCCGGAAAGCGAATCCAGTATCCAGCAGGCAATCGGTCGCTTAATACAGGGAAAAACCGTTCTTGTTATTGCACACAGACTCCGTACCATTGCAAAGGCCGACAAAATCATCGTGCTAGACGATGGCAAAGTCGTAGAACAAGGAACACACAGCGAACTGATGGAGCAAAATGGGCTTTACAAAAGGCTGTATACCATTCAGCAGGAAAGCCTTGGTTGGAGCGTATAAATGTTTGCTATTATGTAAGCTGCCGATATTTTAATATTGAGTAACCTGCAAGCCGACTGGTATAATACAGTCGGCTTGTTTAGTTTTTCACAGAATTATCAGCAAATTTATTTATCTTTACAATATGGGAAAAATACCCTTGACAAATCTCGTCTCAAAAGAAAATTTTACAAAAATATGCTCTTGAACACGGGTACACAAACTTCCGCTTTTACATTGACGATGGCATTTCAGGAACGACCTTCAATCGGCCTGGTTTCCAGGAAATGATTGCAGATGTGGAGGCAGGAATTGTCAAACGGGTTATCATCAAGGATATGTCTCGCTTCGGCCGTGATTACCTGCAGGTGGGTATGTATACCGAAATCATGTTCCCGGAGCATGATGTTCACTTTATTGCCGTAAACGATGGGGTGGACAGCACCCAGGGCGACAATGAGTTTACTCCCTTCCGCAATATCATCAATGAGTGGTATGCGAAAGACACCAGCAAGAAAATCCGTGCTGTGATGAAGGTCAAAGGGAACGCCGGAGAACATTTGACGACTAATGCGCCCTACGGATACATGAAAGACCCGGATGACAGCAAACATTGGATACCCGACCGTGAGGCTGCCGATGTGGTATATGAGATTGGGTTGTATGTTATGGATGGGTTTGGACCGTCCCAGATAGCACGAAAGCTGCGGGAGCGGAAAATCCTCACTCCTGCCGCTTACTACGAAAGCAAAGGCATCCCTTGTAATGTAAAAAAGCAGGGTGATCCCTATGGCTGGGACAATACCACAATAGCAGGAATTATGGATCGCTGGCGTGAGTACCTGGGGCATACGGTGAACTTCAAGACCACAAAGAAGTCCTACAAGAGCAAAAAGAAAATTAAAAATCCCGAAAGTGAATGGGTCATCTTTGAGAATACCCATGAACCTATCTGGACAGAAGCCATTGCCGAGGCGGTAAAGCAGGCGCGGCAATCACGGCGCCGTCCGACAAAGATGGGCGAAATGGGAATGTTCTCCGGCATGATGTACTGTGCCGATTGCGGCTCGATCCTGTACCAGTGCAGAGCGACCGGATTCCGAAAAGATCAGGAATACTACATTTGCTCTGGATATCGCAAAGGAAAGCAGGTGTGTGGCACACCACACTCCATCCGAACGGTTATCCTGGAGGAATTGATCCTTCAAAATCTGCGGGAGATCGTGTCCTTCGCAAGAATCCATGAAAACCGCTTCGTTCAAATGGTCATGGATATGGATGTAAAGGAACGCAATAAAGGTCTTGCCAAAAAGCGCAAGCTGCTGTCTGAAAGTGAGAAGCGTATCACAGAACTGGATATGATCTTCAAACGGCTATATGAGGACAACATCAGCGGCAAGCTGACAGACGAGCGTTTCCACAAGCTGTCCACTGACTATGAAGCGGAACAGGCTGGTTTGCAGGCACAGGCTGCAATACTCCGTGAGGAAATCGAAGAAGCAGAAGGCAAAAGTGCCAATGTTGACAGGTTCCTGTCCGTTGTCCGCCAGTACACCGATATCCCAGAGCTGACACCTCGTATCCTGCATGAGTTCGTTGAGAAGATCATCATTCACGCAGCGACCGACCCACACAGCAAGATCAACCGTAGGCAAGAAGTAGATATCTACTACAAAGGTATCGGGATTTTGGAAATGTCCAAAGTATATGATAGCAGGCAAAAATGAAAGAAACGGCATAGCCAAAGCTATACCGTTTCTCTCTCGCCTTAGAATGTTTTCTTAACTGGACACCCCTAAAGCGTGTCTCTTATTTTTTTGGTGGACCTGAAGGGATTCGAACCCACGACCTTACGGATGCGAACCGTACGCTCTCCCAACTGAGCTACAGGCCCAAATAGCAATGCTGGTCTCCCAGCGCGGATTATCATAACACACTTTTTTGAATTTGTGAAGCCCCTTTTTCATTTTTCTGTTGATATTTTTTCTGAAATATAGTAGAATACCATTTGTTCAAC
>ERZ779957.533-NODE-533-length-12065-cov-3.25629_pt1 | contig 12065 bp, 10 predicted proteins | sample MGYA00511583_ERZ779957 | MGnify/ENA primary metagenome ERZ779957 (study PRJEB29588, sample SAMEA2146320) | human gut metagenome | biome: human gut; feature: human-associated habitat; material: faeces | place: Denmark | collected 2008/2010 ... | reverse complement strand
TTATAGCGCACTCAGTTCAACTATCAATGATAAACAAGATATAATAAAAAAATTTAATCGCGCAATAAAAAAAGGAATAGACTATGTCTATACTCACGATGATGAAGAAATCGCTAAGGTTATACAAAAAGACTTTCTTTCATCAAGTCTTGATGAAATTAAAACTATTTTAAAAAATTACAAAACCATCAAAGCTTATGCTGAAAATCAAAAAATCAGCAAAGAAGAATTTGAAAAGCTAGTAAGTATCATAAAGATGGCTGGAGAATTAGAAGAAGACTACATACCACCTTTTGAAAAATTAGTTACAGATAAATATTTGTAATATTAAACTTAATTAAATCAATATTTTTATTAACATTATTAAACTAAAAATTAATTTTATTAATATTAATGTTGATTTTTTTAATTATAAGCATATACTATAAATGAGGTGAGAAATGAAAAACAAAATAATAAGTCAATGTCCTATCTGCAATGAAAAATTAATAGCTAGCGAGTTATATTGTCCCCATTGTCAAACAAAATTACAAGGAGAATTTCATCTTTCCAAATTCGATTATCTCAATAAAGATCAACAAGACTTCATTCTTATATTTTTAAAAAATGCTGGAAATATCAAAGGAGTTGAAAAGGATTTAAACATCTCCTATCCAACAGTTAAAAAAACATTGAATGAAATAATAACCGCTCTCGGATTTGATGAAATAACAATTTTAGAAAATCAAAGTATGACAAGAGAAGAAATTCTGCGCAAACTAAAAATGAAAGAGATCACTATAGAAGAAGCTGAAAAAAAATTAAAGGAGATTGAAGAAAAATGACCAAGGAAGAATTTTTAAAGCAACTCGATGAAAAATTAAAAGAAAATGGTGTTGAAAACACTGAAGAAGTATTAGACATCTATAGAAAAAGATTTGATATCTATTACGAAATCGATTATAAAGATGAAGAAATCATTGAAGCATTAGGAACACCAGAATCCATTGCATTACGCTACAAACCCCATGAGGAAAAACAAGAAGAACCTGAAATCATTCACCCAGAAGAACAAAAAATAGAAAAAGATGAAACAAATACCGATGGTAACAAAAAAGAATATACTCTAGATATTTCTCTATCAAATATGAAATCCTTGCATATTATCCATAAAAAATCACCTGGAGTTTCATTTTTCTGCAATGAAGATGGATATAAGGACATGTATAATTTCGACATTGCCGAAGATTCTATAAAAATTAAAAATCGTTTAAAAACAACACTTTTCAAAAAGACCAATTACAATGGAACTTTGGAAATAGGAAATGATATAAAATTAAAACGTTTGGGGATCCAAACCGTAGCAACAGAATGCAATATCGACTCAGTTTACGCCGAAACAATATCAATTAAAAATGTCAATGGAAGCTACACTTTAAATAATGTCCTCGGTACAAATATAAGAATTGATAATGTCAACGGAAAAATTAGTGCCAATAACCTTTTATCAAAAGAAGACATCTTTCTTTCCACAGTCTCAGGAAAAATGGAAATCGAAAATATCGAATCAAAAGGAATATACTTAAATACAATTTCAGGAAACTATGAAATAACCAATATCTCTGCTGATGAAGTTAAACTCAGTACAATTTCTGGTAATATAAAAATAGAAACCGCCAGAGTAAAAGATAAAAATATCAACAGCTCTAAAATAAGCGGCGAAATTATTATCAACAAATACCTTTAATCAAATGCTTTTATAAACTCCATCAATTATCGAATATAAATAAGTTTCAATCGCAATATTTTCACCAAAATATTGTCTGATAGCATTTCTATAAGTATGCAGCTGTTCAATATAATGAGGATCATCTAAATTCTTTGTTTTATAATCAATTATCTTAATTTTATCTTGATAAACAAGGAGCAAATCGATAATACCTGTCGTATTATTTTCGTTATCAACAAAAGCGAATTCCTGATAAACATCTGCATCTTTGATATCATCCAATAATCCACAATTTAAAAATTTAGAAATAAAAATATAATTTTCTTCATTTTTATCAAGTTGTGGATTTTTTAAATCAATGTTTTCTAACATTTCATGCAACTGAGTGCCTTTTAATAAAACGCCAGTATCAGAATGAACTGAAGAAGATGATGCAGTTATATAAATATCTTTCTTTTTGCTAAAGATTTCCTCAATCTCTTTTTCTGAAAGTTCTTCATAAGAAAAATGATAATCTATATTTTCAAATAGTTTTTCTTTTTTATTTTCAACAATTTCAGTGTTAGCTTTTCTTCTACCCATATATTCAAAAAATCCAGAATAATCCAAAAGACCTTCAAGACATTTTATTTGATCTATACTTTTTGGTGCTTCATCATTTTTCTTATTTTTTATAAATCTGACAATAGTAAAAGATTCTTTAGGTCGAGTCAAAGCAACATATAGCAAACGTACCTTTTCTTGACGACCTTGATTCAATGAATCTATTTTATCCAGTTCTTTTATAGGGTTTAAATAATTATCACTGTTAAACTTATCTACATTAAAATCTTCTTCTGCAAATTTGTGCATTATTCCATATTTTGTTGAAAATATTAAAGCCGATACTGTTTCTTTTTCATTATACTCCTTATAAAGATAAGGAAAATAACAATGCCGATATTCAAGACCTTTAGAAAGGAAAGTGTTTATTAATGTGACAGCATTTGTTTTTTCGCTGAGAAACTTTCCTTTAGAAGAAATGTTATTTTCTTTTATATCTTCAAAATAGTCAATAATATCATTAAAGCCATAATTCAATGAAGAAAGTTCTTTAATATAGTCTTCAATTTTTTCTAGGATAACTAAGTCAACACTATAGTTCTCATCTTTCAAAATCGAATTTAATACATTTAGTTGAGATAAGGAAGCTTCAAAAATTTCATATGTTGTTCTTCCTCTCATTTCTGAATATAAACCAAATAAATCAACAACCCATGGTGTCTGATGCTGACTATTGGTTGAAATATAATTTTCAATTTCTTCATCGCTTAATCCAATGATATAGCTTCTAGAAATTGCAACAAAAGAATTTTTGAAATCAGCACTCCAAAAATCATTATTGCTAAAACAAGCAAGAATTTTAACTATATCTATAAGAAGATTTGAAATAACCTTATCCAATAAATTTCCATTATAATTTGCTGCAACAGGAATCCCATTTTTAGTCATGATTTCAATGATATCATCAAATTCAGTTGAGCGATCTAAAATGATAGCGAAGTCTTTATAATCATATATTCCGGTCGAAATCTTCTTTTTTATATCATCAGCTATAGCATTAAGTTCTGTCTCTAGTGGTCTATCTCCGTTATCAGAAACAACTTTTAACTCATTATAATAAGTTTTACCTTTATACATCGCATTCTCTGAACTCATCTTTTGCTTATCATCATATTCTATTCCACCAAAATTTTGGCTCATTATTCTTGCGAAAAGATAATTGACATCATTAATCACTGCAGGAGAAGAACGATAATTTTTGTTCATGTCGATTACTATGCCTTTTCTTCTTCCTTCTTTATAATCATTGTATCTAGTTGAAAATAATTTTGGATTCGCATTTCTAAATCGATAAATTGATTGTTTAATATCACCAACTAAAAATAGATTATCATTTTCCAAAAGATCGATCATCTCTTCCTGAATATCAGAATTATCTTGATACTCATCAACCATAATTTCCTGATAATGATTTTTTAATTCCAATCTAATTTCTTCATTAGTCTTCAAAAGATGAAGTATTTTATGTGAAATATCCTGGAAAGTAAACTTTCTTTGTTCCTCTTTATACCTATTAAGATAATTAAATAAATCTTTTACAAAATTGAATATTTTGATATAAAACCCTTTATAATTTTCTTCGATTTTAATAAATTGATCTTTATCAATAATTCCTATCAAATCTTTATATTTTTCGAAGGAACGTTTTTTTATCGCTTGAAATTCAGCATAAGTTAGATCATCTATTCCTCTCGGCTTATTTATCGCTTTAAGGGTTTGACTGATGATTTTCAATTCAGAATAATCATTTGCCCTTGAATATGCATTTTTAAAATCTTCAATCTTTTTTAACATTTTCTCATCATTATTAAAAAGAGCGTGCATTTCTTTATAATATTCATTTAAATATCTCATGATATTATCAAAATGATATTGATATACTTCATCTATATTTTTGTATATAGGTTCAGCGATAAATTTTTCTAATTCTTTTTCTGGATCGACTAAAAGATCAATTTTTTCATAAATTTCCGAGATTAAAGTAACAATAGGTTTATAATCCTTATTTGTAAATCTATCTAAAACAAAGAGAATATCTGGATCTTTTTGCTCTATTTTTTCATCCAAAAAGGATTTAATATAATTGAACTTAATTACATTTAAAGCCGAATCATTAATGATTTCATATCCGCTTTCTAATCCGAGATAAGGACCATATTTAATCGCTAATTTTCGATTGAAGGAATCAAAAGTCATGATATCAGCACCACTGACATATTTTTCTGCTTCTTTTATATCGCCATCTTTATCTTCACTGATTTTGGCTTTTATACGAATTTTCATATTTTGTGCCGCATTATCAGTGAATGTTAAAATCAAAATTCGCGAAATATCAAAACCTGCTTTTAATAATGCAATAGTTCTTTCCGAAAGTACCGCTGTCTTTCCACTTCCAGCGCCAGCTGAAACTAAAGCCGAAACTTTATCGACAAATATCGCTTCTTGTTGTTCATCATTATATTTGCTTTTTATTCTTTGGATATAATTTTCATTTAATGGCAACATATTATTCTTCATCTTGTTTTTCTTCCTTTTTAAATCTCTTGATAATAAACTTCTTCTGCTCTCTTTTAACCATACAACAATTTTCAAAAGAACAATATGAACAAGAATTTTCTTTTTCAGTAGTATTAAATTTCACTACTTTCGGCTTTATATCAAAGTTATAATCTTCAATATTTTTTACCGCTTCAATCAATTCATTTTCTACTTTTTCAAGCCAGGCCGAATAATCATTTTTATCGATAATGTTTGAAAATTCTTTTGGTTTTCTGAGTTTCTTAAAATAGTCATCAAGAACTAATTGAACTTCATTTTCTCCAACAGAAACACCATCGAAGGAAATAGCAGCAGATTTATCTTTTCCTAATAAAACTAAATATGCTCCTACCGCTTTTTTATCTTTATATAATTTACTGCAAGATAATAAATATAAAGGCAATTGCATATTGAAATTTTCTTCAACTAAAGGCAACGAAAAAGAATCTTGACCAGTTTTATAATCAAAAATAACATATTTATCATCATCATAGGCGACAAGGTCAAATTTTGCTACATATTTTAAATCTTGATTTAGCTGTACTTTTTTTTCATCTTCAACCTTAATTTTGAAATTATCTAAACTATTTAAAAATTCTTCTAACGAAGGTATTTTTTCTTTGAAGTTTTCTATCATTTTATTAAGATAATATAATTCTTTGGCTGAATAATTCTTATCAGGACCAATTACCAACCCATCAGCAATACTATTTATTTCTTTAAGAGAATATCTTCTTATGGCTTCGTGGACAATAGTGCCAAAATCAGTAGAAAGTCGATCTTCATTTTTATCAATCTTTAAGATATTTTTACAATAATATTTAAAAGGACATTCAAAATAAGTTGATATTTTGGAATATGATATCTCCTTTAAGTGACATTTCTTGGCAATTTTTTTATAAGAATTATCAAAAGAATCAATAGATTTAAGATCCAGTTCTTTATCAAATTTATTTTTAAAATATCTTTCTATATTAGATTCATTGCCAAAAAGTCTTTTTTTCAATTCAAAATTAGCATATAAAAATTTATCCAATTCTTTGTTCAATCTTTTTTCTTTGAGATTAAAATATTTTTGCTGTGAGCAATTTTTAGCGCTATTTGAAATATATTTTTTTAATTCACTTTCAAAGATATTATGAAATTTTTCATCTCGTGGAAAAGCATTTTTTATCTTATCTTCTACATTAGATAAATCTTCAAAATCTTCAATATAATTAGATAAATAAACTTCTTTAGCTAAAAATATTCTCTCTTTCAAATGTTTTTCAAAAATTTCATTTTGTTCATATGTTTTTATGTCATAAGAATATTTCTTTTTTAATTCATCGCTCAAATATGAACTATCTTTAACCGCAGGAATAATATTTTCAGAAAATCCTAATATAAAAAGCGTTTTTCCTTCGGTAAAAGATGGTGCATTTTTTATTTCAATTCCTTCTTCAATATTAGATAATTTTGTATTTTCTAATTGTGAAATAAAATATTCCAATTTAATTTTTTTATCCTCTTCATTTGGAAAAATAACTTTTAAATTTGAAATCATTTCATTCAATATATTTTTTTGTTCTTTTACATATGGTGAATCAGTTTCATCATAATTTTTTACTTCTTCAGGTATTTCTTCATCTTTTTTTAAATAAGAAAGATAGATATTAGCTATATCAGTTTCTTTTAAAGAAGATTTATTTTCAATAAAAGGTACCCCGATATAATGAAAACATTCTTTCAAAAGCTTTTGATATTTTAAAGGAGCGATAATTTCAATATTATGATAATCCTTTTCATCTTTTAAAGTATTTAAAAAATATTGTAAAGTATCAACAACTTCAACTGGTCTATCGCTATAAAACTTAACATCGATATCCTTTTCTTCCATTTGGCGATACTCTTCAGTAAATGGGATTTTTTTATCATTTAAAACAGGGATAATATCGATAAAATCACAAGGATTGCCATATAAAACTATTCCTTTTTTTAAAATATTAATTCTAGAAGAAAAATATATCATGTTTTGAGAAGTTAAAAATTCTTTTATTTCACATAATATTTTCACGGAATTAGGAGCACTAACTAAGTCGATATTTTCTTTTAAAAACAAAGCATTATCAACATAAATTTTTGCAAGATCATATGAAATATTGTATTTTTTTGCAACAGAAATATAGGCTTTATAATCCACTTCGCCAAAAAGAATATTCTTTACTTCACTTTTTTTAATAACTTTTGTCAATGTTTTTCTTTTCTTTAAAAAAGAAAAATACTCTTCATCATCAACAATATAGCAATTATCATCCTTTTTTATCATAAAATTAAATCCTCATATTTATTTGTATCATAAATACTACCAAAAGTTAAATTTTAAAGTTGTTAGATTTTAACAATTAATGTCTTCGACATATATAAAGCTAGTTCTGATATCGGAGTAGAAAAATCATTTTCTACCCAATTTCTAACAATATTAATAAAAGCTCCAGCCCATGCTAGCCTCATAAATTTTTCTTCTTCTGTAAATTCATTCTGCCGATGTAAAGCAAAAGAATTGATCAACACTAAATATTTTTCAAACAAATCCGCGCCGATCAACGCCTTCAATAAATCCTCATGGCTCTGAATTATCTTCAAAACATTTTCATACCACAAAACTGTTGTCGTTTTGCGAAAAGGACTACCTATTTTCTCTGTCATCTCATCATTCAAATCACAGATTAAAGAAGTTATCAAATCATCTATCGACTTAAAATTATTATAAAAAGCCATACGAGAAACCCCAGCTTTTTCACATATTGTTGTAATCTTTATTTTGTCATAATTCATCGAATTAAGCAGGATGAGCATCGCCCCTTTTATAGAACTCACTGTTAAATTCGATAAATCTCTTGCATGTTTAATAAGTCCTTCAGTGTTTTTTACGTTCATTACAAAACATCCTTTTATGTCTAAAAAGTAGAATTTTATCTTTTCTTAAAAATAAAATTATGCTATATTTATGCTTGCTTACATTTGTAAACAACGTAAATATATTATCACAATAGGAGTAAAATATGGAAAAAATTCTAGTAATGACTGATTCGAACTCCGGTATTACCCAAAAAGAAAAAGAAAAATATGGTATTGAAATTGTTCCAATGCCATTTATGATAAATGACCAAGAATACTTTGAAGATATTTCTTTAAGCCAAGAAGATTTTTATAAACATCTTGAAGATAACACTAAAATAAACACATCTCAACCTTCGCTCGGATGCCTTGAAGAAATGTGGACAAACCATTTAAAAAATTATGATTATATTTTATATATTCCTATGAGCAGCGGTTTATCTGCCTCTTGCGCTTCTAGCAAAATGCTCGCCCAAGATTTCAATGGTCGCGTTCGTGTTATCGATAATCATCGCATTTCCATTTCTCAAAAAGAAAGTGTACTCGAAGCTTTGCAAATGGTTAAAGAAGGAAAAAATATCGACGAAATTGAAAAATATCTTACCGATAGTGCCTTCCATTCTATAATTTTCCTTTTAGTTGAAAAACTTAAATATTTAAAACAAGGTGGACGTGTCACTCCCGCTGTCGCTCTTATCGGTGACATTTTAAAAATCAGACCTTTGCTTGTTACAACTGGAGACAAATTTGATACCTATGCTAAATGCCGTTCTGAAAAACAAGCCCTAGGTAAAATTTTCGAAGCTTTTGATGAATATATAAATGGAGAATATAAAGATTATTACGAAAAAGGACAATTAGTTTTTTCCATTGCCTATTCTAAAAATAAAGGTTACTCAGATATTTTAAAAGAACAAGTTCTTAATCGTTTTCCTAAATTAGTATTCCATTTCTGTGATCCTTTGTCATTAAGCGTTTCTTGCCACACTGGTCCTAATAGCATCGGATGTTGCTTAGCTGTTAACGAACATCTGAATTAAGGTTTATTATGTTGAAAGCTATATTATTCGATTTAGATGGGACTTTGCTCCCGATGGATCAAGATACTTTTGTCAATGCCTATTTTACTGAAATATTAAAAAAATTTGTTCCACTTGGTTACGATGGAAAAAAATTAACGAAAAATCTTTGGGAAGGTACCAAAGCAATGATAGAAAACGATGGAAAAAAAACTAACGAAGAAGTTTTTTGGGATTTATTCAAAAAAGATTATAAAGATCTCGACAATGAAAAAAAGCTTTTCGATAGCTTCTATGAAAATGAATTCAATGAAGTCAAAAAATCTTGTGGTTATGATCCCGAGGCAAAATTTGCTATAAAAGAAATTAAAAATATGGGATTAAGAACAATTCTAGCGACAAATCCTGTCTTTCCTCGCGTTTGCACCTACAACCGGCTTTCCTGGACCGGATTAAATAATGAAGATTTTGAATATATTTCCACATATGAAAATTCAAGATTTTGTAAACCTAATCCACTATATTTCCAAGAAATAATTGAGAAATTAGGCCTAAAACCAGAAGAATGTTTAATGGTTGGAAACGATTGCAATGAAGATTATAGTGCCACAAAAATCAACATTCCATTTTTTCTAATAACAAGAAATATAATCAATAAAACAAACATCGATATTTCAACTATTCCACATGGAACATTCTTCGACTTATTAAATTATTTAAATGAAATTAGATAACGAAAGCTATCTTTTTTTATAAGATATAAGAATATAAGTACAATACTTATTCATTTTTTATATTTTCTAATTCTTTAATAAGCCAATTTAAATCTTCAATAAATTCCTCATCTCTTCAAGAAAAAAATTTATATCTATTCTTTTTATCCACACAAACTAATAATGTAGATATAGTTAAAAAACCTTCATCAAATACTTCAACAATTTCATTTTTATCGTTTAATATTGTTATGCTTAAATATAAGTTTTCTGATTTTTTATTAGCAATTTCTTTTTCCCATTCACAAGTAAGATTATAATTTAACTCAACAACTAAGTTTTGTAACTTAATATATAATTCACTAATTTTTAAATTTTCTATTTCATTATTGCAGTATAATGATAATAATTTAAATAAATTTTCATTCATTAGTTATTTTTCTTCTATATTCTTTTTAAGCTCCTCAATATCCATTTTGCAATAGTTTCCGATGTTCTATTACTCTTTGGATTCCACTTTTGAAGTTGCCAATGCCATTCTCCAATACTTTTAATACCTTTAGCCACTTTATGACCATGAGTATGGAATGATAAAACTCTTGTTTTTCCTGTTCCTGTTTGGAAACGCATACCATAATAATCTCCATATTTACCAAAACCATTAATAGATTTAATATTAAACGCACTTGATACAGAGGAAGCAGCAGTTCCCAAAGTTGCAATTACAGCCATAGATAATAATAATAATAATAATAATAACGTATTATAAAGTCCATCACTCATTCCAGTTGTATCTATAATCCAATTGCCATTTCCTGTTGTTTCTTGAATTTCTGCACTCATAAATCCTAATGAGCCTAATCCAGCAGTTGCAGTAATTCCACCAATGACACTTGTAAGAATAGCTCCAGCGATAGCAATACAAACACTGACTAATGCAGTGAATCCAACCATTCCTAAACCAACAGCAGTTAAGATATTATTATCACTAGCAACGCCACCAATTGTTAATCCCATACCTGCTAATGCTATACCACATAATATTATAGCTAACACAGGAAAACATCTATCATGATCAACAATATTTATAAGATCATTTCCACAATAGACATAGAGATTTAATCCATTGATACTTTTTGGATCATAATATCTTGTTTTTAAATAATATAATCTTGTCTCTTCATCATAGATATATCTTTATCCACTTGTCATTTAGTTTCATCAAATTTTTATTTATAAATTCAAATACATTGCTATAGATCTTCCTTTATCTATAGGATTACTCTTAACAGCTTAAGTTTTATTGTCAATTATAGAAACATCTTTGATTGGACTTTCATAACTAAGATTAAAGCTATACCTGGTACATAATAAATGTGTACTATATTTTAAAAATGTAATATACATTTTTTTAAAACAAATAAATTTTGTAAAAACCATTTATTCATTAATTATTGTTTTAACATTATTCATTAAATTATTTATATTTCCAGTTAGATATCTATAATTAATTGCAATAGTTTTTTTTCTATATTTAATAACTGTTTTATCAAATTTTTCAATTATTTTTGTTTCTTTATTAAGTAAAATTTGTTTAGAATAAATAATATTTTTTTTAATTAATATATTATCTTTTAAAAAAATACAAGTAGTAGCAAGAATACTAAATACAATTAACGTTATTAAATCAGATATTAAAACAATAGTTAAACACAACCAACTATATGGTGATTCTTTTGTTGATATGCAATATATAATTAATATGCCAATCGTAAATACAATTGTAATAACAAAAAATACAATTGACGCTCCTTCGCTAATATATATTTCTTTTACAAAATATCTTTTCTTCCAAGCCTTTACTTTTAAAAAAAATAATACTATTATTAAAAAAATTAATATTATCAAAATTTTATCTAACATAGATTATCCTCCTAAAAACAATCATTATACCAATCATATAACAATCCTTTACCTGCTGTTCCAAATAATAACGCAGTACATCCAAAAACTAATGCTTTTGTTAATGTTTTACCTGCTTGACTAATAATCATTTTATTCCATTGTTTAACTAAATTTTGACCTGATAATCTTAAAGCATTTGATGCAATACCAGCAGTTCTATATCCTCCTGTTACAACTTTTGTTAAAACATTATCATATAAGCTAGCTGCTCTAATAAATCCAGCAGTTTGTTTTGCTCTATTTAAATGCCTCGCATTTAAAGCCCCTGATCCACCAATTAATCCAACCAAAGCACCTAAGACAGTTGATAATCCAATATCTATCCAAGTTGAGACTTTTGAAAAGTCACTTCCATTAATTAAATGTCCACCTACAGCTCCAACAAATCCTAAACCAGCATTCGCAGCAACCATTGCAACTAATCCTAAAGTTGACATAGATAATAATCCACTAAATCCACCCAAAACTGTATCTAAAGCCAGTTGTCCCCAACTAAAGTTTTCCCAACTACAGCCATTTGCTAAAAATTGCCCGATAACACTAGCACAAGCCCCAATTATAGCCCCAACTCCAAATCCAATTGCCATTAATAAACCAATTGTTATAGCAAAATGTCCTGTAGGATCAACCATATTTATA